>FWWL01005477.1_pt1 | contig 19786 bp, 20 predicted proteins | sample 2228331 | NCBI WGS metagenome assembly FWWL01 (sample SAMEA103939775, study PRJEB20133) | metagenome | reverse complement strand
GGTTATCTTGACGAAAAACGGTGAATTTGTATTGGTTGAAAAGGACGGACAACGGATACTTCACAAATTTGGTGGTGGTGTCATCAACATTGACTATCGTTACCCATTTCTCGTTGTTTTCGATTGGCATAAGCACATGGTGGAGGTTTACCCGATGAAAGGTGAAGAACCGATCTTTGTCAAGATAGACAGTTTGAGCTTTTCAGAGGAAACCATCAAGTTGAATTTCAGAGTTGAGAATGTCTTTGGAGATACGATTCCTTATCTGTCAAACCTGTTGCAAATTCGAGAAGGCGGAGGGCCAGTGTACTTTGATTTCAAAATCGATCATGCGAAGATTGAATGGCTCAAACCTGAGGAACGATTTTTTGATTCCATTCTACCGTACATCAGAAGAGGGAAAACATATGGAGTTCTTTTCGAGAGATTTCCAAAACAGTTTTCCAGAAGCGATCTTGTGACTCTTAAAGGTAAAAACGTCAGGATATTCGTCTCGGAAGAACCAAATGAGTACGTCTTGCTATCTGGTGGAGCAGGATATCTCGGTTCTCAGAAGAACATGCTTCAAAATTTTTACAGCGCTTCTTTCAAGCGTACTCGTCCAGTGCCATCGGACATAACACCTGTGACAGTATCCATAAAAATAGGTGATCAGATTTACTCCGACACAATCTACTACACAAGGGGAATGATCCAGTGAGGCTTGAAGAACTCTTTGAAAAAGCCTTAAAAGCCGCTCAAGAGGGAGAATTGCAGAAAGCGGAAGATCTCTATAAACAGTGCCTGCAAATTGAACCAAACCATCCAGAAATCTGGAACAACCTGGGAAACGTTTACAGAAGACTTGGACAGATTGCTAAGTCCATCGAAGCTTATCAGAAAGCCATCGAACTTGATTCTTCCTATGCTCCCGCTTACTTTAACCTTGCCTCAACATTCTTCGATGTTGAAAGATATGATATGGCAAAGTTGTTTTTGATAAAGGTTAAAACCATGAATTTTGATACAGTTAGGACAACCGCGATGCTCATAGTTTGTCATCTGCAGCTGAACGAAGAAATAGAAGCGTTAAGACTGTTCAAAGAAGGGAAAACTAATCCGCAGTTACTGAGAGAATTGGGGGAGTATGGGATTCTAAATCAGTTGGAAAAGCTTCACGAAGAGTGGAAAATGATCTAACTTTCTTCAAAGAACAACTTCACCAAAATGGGACTGGTCTTTTCCCTCGCAACTCTTTTGAACTTCTGGATTGTGTTGTCAATCTTTTTGAATTCGACATTCAGTTTTCTCCCTATTTCATCATAGCTTTCTCCGCTTGCCCAAAGTTCTACTATTTCTCGCTCCTCATCCTTCAAGTGTTTTTTCACCTGTTCAAGAATAATTTCAACGATTGCCGATCTTTGGGTAGATACCGAAGCGTCCTCAAAGATATATCCAGGTTCCTCGGACTCCTCGACATTTGCTTGATCAATGCTCATGGCTTCAGTCAGCATCTTGTTCTTCTTGCGGTTTAAAAAGGTCAAAAAAGACTTCAGCTCCGATTCTATGCTTCTCCAGGCAAAGGAGGAAAATCCACTCTTATCTGCTTGATAGTAATAGGTTGCTTTTATCAAACCAACAAGACCGTTTTGAACAAGATCATCAAACTCCGCCCATGGGGCGTAGTAATTCGAAGATATTTTTACGACCATCGGGTAGTATCTCTCTATTATCAACTCAAGAGCTTCATTCAGACCACCTTGTGCGAGTTCGACCAGTTCCTCGGTTCTCTTTGAACGAAGGTGGTACTTTATCGACAAACTGTCTCACCGCTCTCATCGCATAAGAGTTGGGAAAGAATCCCAATGTGTTCAACCACTATGTCGGGTTTTGTGGGAGAAAACTTTAGATCTTCCAATGTCGTTTCGCCTGTCAAAACAAGAATGGAAAGAATCTCAGATCTTTTGGCAAACTCGATATCAGTGTACAGCCTGTCACCGACCATCGCAATTCTTTCTCTCGGTATACCTGTTCTTTTCACAATCATCTGTAACATTAAAGGATTCGGTTTTCCCACGATGTAATCTGGAAGCCTTCCTGTGGATTTCTCAATCAAAGCTATGTACGAACCGGCATCGGGTAAAGGACCGTCGGGAGATGGGCAGTTTATATCCGGATGTGTGGCGATGTAGGTAAGACCTTTTCTCAGGTAAAGGCAGGTCTTTGAGAGCTTCTCATAGGTTATTTCCGTATCGTATCCCAAAACGACGATCTGCGGATCCTCTTGGACGATCTGATGACCGTATTTCTCCAAAGTCTTTGCCAGCTTGCCTGTACCCAGAAGATATATTCTCGTTGAACCGAAATTTTCTTTCAGGAATATCCCTGTAGCGTCACCAGATGTAAAAACATCAATTGGTTCATCAAGCCCCATCTTTCGAAGCTTTTCCACGTATGTTTCGGAATCATTCGAGGAATTGTTTGTCAAGAACGTAAATCTCTTACCCAACCTTCTAACGGTGCTGACGAATTCGAGAGAACCTTCAAACAACTTGTTTCCAAGATAGAAAGTTCCATCCATATCCAAGAGAAAAAGCTCAATGTTTTTCAGATCAGACAACTAGATCACCTCAATCAATACGATACCAGAAAAATCAAAAGTCGCACAGCTCTGACCTGTGAAGATCTAAGCATTCTTCTGTCATCTGTCAAAGTTTTTCAGCTTTTGGGACAGACCAATCGGTACTTGACAGAAATAATCTCCAGTTATAAAATGAAAAGTGGAAATAATTTCCAAAGGAGTATGAGATGTGAGAGAGCTACAAAAGGGGATTATAATCAGCTGTCAACTTGAACCAGGTGATCCGATCGACGATGTTTGTTTTATTGTGAGTATGGCAAAAGCTGCAAAGTACGCTGGCGCTGTGGCCATAAGAACGAACGATGCAAAACACGTGCGAGCCGTTAAGAAGTCTGTGGATATTCCAATCATAGGACTTGTGAAGGACAGAAAGTACGAAGCTTTCATAACTCCAACCTTTGAGCACGCAAGAGAAGTCATCGAAGCAGGAGCAGATTTTGTCGCAATTGATTGTACAAGGAGTAAGAGACCAGTTGAACTGGATGAGCTGTTTGAACAGATACGCTCGAAATTTCCCGGCGTTGGAATTGTGGCAGACATCGCCGACGAGTTGGATGCGGAGAGAGTTCAAAACCTAAAGCCGGATTTCATTGCAACAACACTTTGTGGATACACTTCTTACACCAAAGAGCGCGATGTCCCAAATATCGATTTGGTCAGGAAGCTTTCGAAAAGGTTGGTTGTACCCATAATCGCCGAGGGTGGATATTCAACTCTTGAAGAAGTTGAAAAAGCCTTTGAATATGGCGCTTACGCAGTCGTAATTGGCACTGCTATAACAAGACCGTGGCTAACAATAAAGAAGTTCGTGGATGGGACGAAAAAGGTTCGTTAGTTGTTGTCGTTCTGCGACTGGGGGAGTGGTCACATGAAAGGAAGATTGAGGGAGAATCTAATTGGAATTTTATTTGCGCTTCCTTGGCTAACAGGATTTGCGCTATTTACAGTATATCCTATCTTACTTTCTCTATACTACAGTTTTACTGAATTCAGTATTTTGAGACCGCCTCGGTGGGTAGGAATTAGCAATTACTTGGAGTTGTTCCGCGATGAGAATTTTTACAAGAGCGTTTGGAATACGGCTTATATGACCATATTCGGTGTGCCCCTAAGCATTGTTGTAGGATTGCTCCTCGCCGTACTGGTTAACAACAAAGTGAGGGGACAAAATGTCTTTAAGGTTATTTATTTCATACCTTCGATTATTCCGGCGGTAGCGGCTGCAATACTGTGGAGATGGTTGCTCAACCCGGAGTATGGTTTGATAAACACGATTCTCAACAAGCTGGGATTGTATCAACCTGCTTGGCTACTGGATCCGGTGTGGACCAAACCTGCGTTGTTGTTGATGGGAGTTTGGGGTACGGGTGGAATTATGGTGATATTCCTAGCGGCCCTGAAAGATGTCCCACGAAATTTGTACGAAGCGGCCGAGATTGACGGAGCAAACAGGTTTCAAAAGTTTTTTAACATTACATTACCTGTTATCTCGCCTGTTATCTTTTTCCAAGTCATCATGGTTTTGATAAGTTTTCTGCAATATTTCACTCAAGCTTTTATTATGACCACATCAGGTCACTATTCTATGGGAAGTGGTGGACCGCAAAATTCAATGCTCTTTTACTCAATGTATTTGTATTACAATGCATTTCAGTTTCTCAAAATGGGAAAAGCTGCCGCTATGGCTTGGCTTCTCTTCATTGCTACATGTGTTATAACATGGCTTGTTTTCAAAAGTTCAACCAGGTGGGTTTTTTACGAAAGGGGTGATTGAGATGGGAAAAAAGCAAAAGATGATAACCACATTGGTGACATACATTTTGCTCACCTGTGTTGCAATGATCTTTTTGTTGCCGTTGGTCTGGCTTGTATCAACATCACTAAAGAGCCCTGCTGAGATATTCCAGATCCCGCCGAAGATCTTTCCTTCTCAGCTGTACTGGGAGAATTACAGAAGAGCCCTGACCCAAATCCCATATCTTAGGTACCTGCGGAACACCCTGTTCATTACGGTTTTTTCGATAATTGGACAAGTTTTCGCTGCTCCGTTGGTTGCATATTCAGTCTGCAGAATCAGATGGTTTGGCAGGAGAATAGTGTTTTTCCTGGTCATAAGTACTCTATTTTTACCTTACCAAGTGACAATGATTCCTGAATACATCATATATTACAAATTGGGGCTCATAGGCACGTACATTCCATTGATCCTGCCTAACTTCTTTGGTGGGGCATTCTATATCTTCCTGCTCAGGCAGTTCATGCTCACCCTTCCGGAATCTCTCATAGAAGCAGCCAAAATTGATGGTGCTTCCCACTTCAAGATATACTGGCAGATAATTCTTCCACTTATCAGACCAGCAATAGCCACGGTTGTAATCTTCACTTTTCTTGGCACTTGGTCGGATTTCTTAAGACCATTCATTTACCTGAACAAGGAAAATATGTACACATTGTCTGTTGGACTGAGAGGGTTTTTGACTCAGTATACGGTGGACTGGGGACCGTTAATGGCTGCAGCAGCTATCTTTGTGATCCCGATCATTACAATCTTCTTCTTGGCGCAAAGATATTTCACGGAAGGAATATCACTTACCGGTGGGAAGTAACCGATGATTGGAAGAGGAGGGAAACGATGAGTGCAAGAGTCATGTACATTCCCTTGGATGAAAGACCTTGCAATTACACTTATCCGGAGATGATACTTGGAATCAGTGATGTTGAAATGGTAAAGCCACCAAAAGACCTCCTGGGATACAAGAAACAACCAGCGGACCTTCAAGAGCTGACCGAGTGGATGAAGGAGAACATCAACAAAGTAAACTATCTTGTCATATCTCTTGATATGTTTGTTTACGGAGGACTCGTCCCGTCTCGACTTCACCACAAAACATTTGAATCTTTGAATGATCGACTGAATCTCTTAAGGGACTTCAAGAGAATCAACAGCAAGCTCAAAATCTACGCGTACAACCTCATTATGAGGGTACCCTCTTACAACAGTTCGGACGAAGAACCGGATTATTATGCGTTTTTCGGGGAAAAAATATGGCAACTGGGGATCTTAACAGATAAGATGGAACAGAGAATAGCAACTTTGGAGGAAAAAGCTAGATTTGTAGAGATTAAAGCCGAGATTCCCGAGCCATTTTTGGAAGATTATCTCAAGCGAAGGCAAGTCAACCACAAGATTAATCACGCTGCTTTGGATTTGGTAAGTGAAGGGGTTGTTGATTTTCTGATCATTCCAATGGATGACTGCTCACAGTATGGCTTTTCAGCCAAGGAACGACGAAGCATACTAACCGAAATTCGGAGAAGGCGACTTTTGCATAAAGTTTTTGTGTACCCAGGTGCAGACGAAGTTGGCAGTGTTTTGGTCACAAAAGCCTTTAACGATGTTAAGAACTACGAGCCAAGAATCTTTGTCAGATACTCTTCAGCGCTCGGACCAACTACTATACCCAAGGTTGAGGACAGAAGTATACACGAAACAGTTAAATACCAGGTGCTTGCCTGTGGAGGGGTGATTGTAGACAGCTCGATTGACTCGGATTTCGTCCTACTGATTAATGCCCCAACTCCTAATGTTTCAAAACTGGACGAAGGAATTGCTTCACTTTTTGGGGTACTCGAGATCAACGATCCATTCAGGAACATAAACGAGTTCGTCACGGCAGTTAAGTACTATGTTGAGAAAAACGTACCTTGCGCTATAGCTGACACAGCTTTGGGGAGTCAAGCAGATGAAGATCTTATGACACTTCTAAAAACCAACGGGCTGCTCGATAAAATAGTTTCTTACGCAGGTTGGAACACATCTTCCAACACTCTTGGTACCGTGATTTCTCACGCAGTTGTGGCTTCGTACTTTATCAAAAACAACAAATGGACTAAAGATATCGAAGAGAGGTCAAGACGTTTTCTGTTTCTGCGGTATCTCGAAGACTGGGGATATCAAAACCACGTCAGACCTTACATTATCACCCGTGTGCTCAGTGAGTTCCACGCCTCGTACTTTGACCTTGGAAAAATGAAGGAGGTGATAACTAAGATAATCAAGGAGAAACTTTATGAATTTAGAAACACCAACCTTAGCCAGTTCAATTACGACTTTGAAGTCTCGAGCCCCTGGAATAGATTGTACGAGATCGAGGTCGCTTTCAAATGAGAAAAGAGGTGGTTAGCCGTGAAATGACGACAACTGGTTGGTAATATTTCTCAAGAATTCTTTCGAAGCGAGGAGAAAGGAGTGAGGTTGCATGAAAAGAGGTGTGTTAATCACAGTTATCCTGATCAGTTTGATAATCGTTCCCACGAACCTCTTCGGCCGTGTCAAATTGGAATTCTGGCACATGTGGACCGGGCATGAAGCAAACGTTCTTCAAGAGGTGGTGGATGAGTTTAACAAGAGTCAGGACAAAATCGAGGTCGTTTTGGTGAGTGCGGATTATCAGAAGCAGTTAACAGCCCTTGCGGCGGGCGCTGGACCAGATATAGGTGGTAATTTCGCTTTCAACGTTCCTTCCTGGGGAACTGAAGGTGCTATGCTTGACTTAACTGATTTGATCAGAAGAGACAACTATGATATCGATGACTTCATAGCAACTGCAAGAGAAATGGTCACCTTCAACGGTAGGATCTATGCGTTGCCTATTGCAATGCATACGTACATGATTTACTACAACAAGAAGTTACTAGAAGAAGCAGGATACAAGGAATTTCCGAAGACGATAGGCGAATTTGAAGAAATGGTATCAAAGCTCACAGTCGAAAAAGATGGACGCCTCCAGAGGGTTGGATACCTTGTGACGAACATTTTCGCCACCGCCTCAATGTTTGGAGCAAAATATATATCCGACGACACAAAAACTTTCCTTCTTGATCCAGCCTTAATAGAAGCATACAGATTCAACAAGAATCTCGTTGATAAAATGGGTGGAATTGATAAACTCCAGAGATTCCAATCGACATTCGGAGGTTATATGTCACCGGACAACCCATTCTTTCTCGGAAAGATTGCTGCAATTATAGATGGAGAGTGGTTAAATACGTTCATAAAACTTTATGCTCCCGATTTCGATTACGGTATCGCTCCACTGCCATACCCAGAAGACAGACCGGATCTCAAGAATTCTTCCTACGCAGATGCAAGTGTACTCTACATCTCGGCATATTCAAAACACAAAGAAGAGGCCTGGACATTCCTAAAATGGATAGCTTCCAAAGAACCTATGGTTAAGTTCACTTCCCAGATCAGCAATTTACCAACTAGAAAGAGTGCTGCAGCCGATCCTGTTTTCGGCACGATGAAAGGGTTTGGGGATTTTCTTGCCTACTCTCAGGAACCGAATGTTAAGCCACTACCAGTTGTAAAACCGCTGAACATACTCATATCTGAAATGATCGGCCAGCATGATCTAGTACTGGCAGGGAAGATTACACCAGAAGATGCAGTAAAGAGAATCAAGGAAAAAATGGACAAAGAGTTGCAGAGATAGAAAAATTGCCTCGGACTGTCCACCTATGTGGTGGACAGCCTTTCATATATTCTGGGGAGGAATTGTGATTGACCAGAATCGTTGTTGTTGACGTCGGGGGTACCATGGTAAAGGGAGCAATTATAGAAGGGGAAGGTGTAGAAATTCATCAAAAAGTTCTCGTGTGTTTGAATAAGAAGAATCCCTTAGGAAGTTTATTTGAAGTAATTGAAAGGTTAATAGTTCAGTCGAAAAAGGGACTAGACGCTATTGGTATAGCAACAGCAGGGCGAGTGAATTCCAAGGAAGGAAAAGTTCTGTACGCATCCTCAAACATCCGAAATTGGTCAAATGCCCATCTTTCAAAGATGATAGAAAATAAATATATGATTCCATGCTACGTTATCAACGACGCCAAAGCCGCTGCTTTGGCTGAAGCTAAAATACGAAGTGTGTCGAACCTGGTTTTACTGACAATCGGCACAGGTTTGGGTGGGGGTATAGTTATCAATGGCGAAGTTCTCCAAGGTTTCAGATGGGAAGCCGGAGAGATAGGACACACCATACTTCATCCAAACGGCAGGCAGTGTAACTGTGGGAAAAAAGGATGTGCCGAGCAGTATATATCGATGAGAGTTCTGCACAGATATGCAAAGCAAAAGGATAGACAAAGACTCATAGCAGGGTTTCGTCAAAATGATCCGCAGGTTGTTTCAGCAGTGGAGAGAATGGTTAAGGATCTGGTCATTGTGATAGACAAGGTGTTTCTCACAATTGATCCTCAATTCGTGGTGATCGGTGGAGGTTTTTCTGAACTGGGACCAGGAGTCTTAGGAATTGTCAGAAACCACTTGGAACCATATGCTTTGAACTCGCTTTACAGTCCCTCTCAAGTGGATCTGTCAATCCTTGGAAACGATGCTGGTATAATTGGTGCGGCTATGTACGCTAGAAGTCGGATGTTGGAGGGTTGACAAACCCATGGAGGATGTTCAAACTGCTATCAAAGTCAATCAGAAGGTTTTTACAAAAAAAGAAAAGAAGCTTGCCGAATTTGTTATCGTTCATCCCGAGGATGTAATCGACATGAGCATAACAGAGATGGCGGATGTACTTGGTGTTGGTGAAGGGACAGTGGTTCGCTTCTGCCAGAAACTTGGTTTTCCAGGCTTTCACGCCTTCAAAATTGCCCTTGCGAAAAGTCTGGGAAGGCAGGAGGATCTCAAAGAATCCAAAGATGTTCTAACCACTGTAAAGGAAAACCACGTCAAAGCAATAGAAGAGACTTCCAAACTGCTCAAACTGAACGAGAAAGCAGTGTACCAATGCGCGGAGAAGATAGCAAGTTGCAGAAGACTTTATCTGCTTGGAGTTGGAGCTTCCGGTGTGACCGCCCTCGATGCTTACTACAAATTCATGCGAATCGGTATAGACGCAAGGCATATGATGGATCCGCATCTTCAAATGATGGATTTGTCGAATTGTTGCGAAAAAGACTGTGTACTGGCTTTTTCTCAGAGTGGCTCCACCGCGGTTGTCGTCGACATGGCAAGGCTTGCAAAACAAAATGGGGCGTGTGTGATAGCAATCACTGGTTACAACAAATCACCTTTGACTTCGTATGCTGATTTTGTATTGCTGACTGCAATCAGGGAAAATCCGTTTCAAAGCGGGGCTATAAGATCAAAGATTGCACAACTGCATGTTCTGGAAGTTCTGTTTGAACAAGCGCAGTTGATTCTCGCTGAAAAAGCAAAACAAAACATTGATCGCACAGCCCGGTCGGTCGAAAAGTGGATATATTAGCAAAGGCACACTTGTCAAAGATCAGGAACTTGAAATTTGGATGATCTTCTGGTAATATTGGTTGGAAAAAGTACGAGAGGGGATCGAAGATGGCAAAAAGATGTGAAATCTGCGGAAAAGGTCCTGTTGCAGGTAAAAACGTAAGCCATTCAAACAGACATACTCCAAGGATGTTCAGACCGAACATTCAAAAGGTTCGCGTGCAGATGGAAGACGGTACCATCAAGACGATGAAAGTCTGCGCAAAGTGCCTGAAGGCAGGTAAAGTACAAAGAATAACGGTGGCATAATCGCGCGGTGAGCCGCGCGATTTTTATTCTCATTTTCCCTTCTTTGTCTTTCCTTCGAGTACCCTATAAGACTGCCAGAGTAATTCAAAATATCCTTGTTTCTGCCACATTGAAAACTCCTTTCATCTTCTGATAAAATCTTCATGTGTGAATTCTGAAAAAGGACGGTGGACCGGATATGGAATTGAAAAGTTTCATAAGAGATATCCCAGATTTTCCCGTCAAAGGTATCATCTTCCGAGATGTCACACCTCTGTTGAAATCGCCGCAAGCTTTTCATACTGCAATACAAGAGCTTGCCAAGGAGTTGTCTGACGTTCCTTTCGATTGTGTTGTTTCACCCGAAGCTCGCGGTTTCATTTTCGGAGCAACTCTTGCTTACAAGCTTGGAAAAGGTTTCGTCCCAGTTCGGAAACCCGGAAAACTGCCTTATGAGACAATCTCGTTTGAGTACCAGCTCGAATACGGTACTGCTCAGCTTCAGATTCACGCCGATGCAATAGAACCAAATCAACGTGTGGTTATAGTCGACGACGTATTGGCTACCGGTGGGACGGCAGAGGCTATTGGAAAGCTGATTAAAAAACTCGGTGGTCAGGTTGCTGCGATGTGTTTTTTGATTGAGTTGACCTATCTCAATCCAAGGGAAAGGCTGAAAGGTTACGAGGTGCGGAGTGTTCTCAAATATTGAGAGGTGGGGTCAAATGTTGCGATTTGATTTTAGTTTCATGTTTGAGCCAAATGTGAAAGGCGGGATAACTGAGGAAGAACTCGAGCGTACAAAACCACTTGTTGCAGCGGCAGTTGAGTCTGTTGTGAAAAGCAAGCCGGGTTTTGTCAAAGTGGTTTTGGATAGAAGTCACATGGATTCCATTGAGGACATCAACCAGTGGGTTCTGTCTTTCAACAACTTAGTGGTGATCGGCATAGGTGGTTCGAGCCTTGGTGCCGTTGCCATTGTAAACGCTTTGACTCCGCCAGACTGGAATTATCTTTCAAAGCAAGAAAGAAAAGGGTATCTGCGAATTTTCTTCTTGGAAAATGTCGATCCAGATCAAACGGCTGCCATTCTGGACGAGATCGATCCTCGGGAAACACTCTTTGTCGTAATCTCCAAATCTGGATCAACGGCGGAATGTTTGGCACACTATCAAATAGTCAGAGGGCTGTTGCAGATCAGGGGTATTAAACCCTCAGAGCACTTTGTGTTCATAACAGACCCAAGAAAAGGGCTTTTGAGAAAGATAGCAACGGAGGAAAAAATAGTAGCGTTGGAAATTCCTCCTGATTTGGGTGGTAGGTTCAGCGTTTTATCTCCTGTTGGTTTGCTTCCGGCAAGCGCAATTGGCGTCGATGTTAAAGCCCTTGTAGATGGTGCTCGTGAGGCATACATCAAATGCTCGGATTTGAAAATTGAATCAAACCCAGCCGCGATGATAGCTCTTTGTCATTACCTTCACAAGCAAAAGGGTAGGACAATAAGCGTTATGATGCCTTATTCAAACAGGTTGTACTCGCTCGCCGATTGGTTTAGGCAACTTTGGGCTGAAAGCCTTGGGAAGAAGTTTTCTCTCTCCGGTGAAACTGTGCACGAAGGTCTGACACCGATAAAGGCACTTGGTGTAGTTGATCAGCACTCACAACTCCAGCTTTACATGGAAGGTCCTGACGACAAAACGGTTACTTTCATCGAAGTTGAGAGATTCGACAGGGATATACTGATCCCTTCCATTCACAATGAAGAAGATATAAGCTATCTTGGTGGAAAAAGGCTCGCGGACCTTTTGAGGAGTGAGCTCATAGGCACCGAAAGGTCTCTTGCCGCAAATGGCAGACCAAGCATGCGTGTGGTTTTTCCTTGCATCAACGCTTACGACATAGGGCAGTACTTCATGTACTACGAATTCGCCACCGCTTTGCTTGGGCAGTTGTTGAAGATAGATCCGTATGATCAACCTGGAGTGGAACTGGGAAAACGCATAACATATGCTTTGATGGGCAGAAAGAATTACGAGCAAATGGAGTTTCCCGAACCATCCAAAAAGGTTGTGATAAATTGAAAGAACACATCCAGAAAATCTTCAAACCGTTGGCGATCTATTACTATCAGGAAAGCCCATTTGGCGAGAAGGTCTACATGGTTGTCGTTGAAGAAGAAAGAGGACTCAGTAAGAAGGTTGTGGATTTTTACCGGCAAATGGGGGACGAAATACCTCTTGTAGTTGTGACCAAGGACGAGTGGGAGAAGCTTGATTTTTCTCTGAAAGAAAAGGGAGAAAAGATTCTTTGAGGTTCGTAGTCGGTGTAACTGGGAAAATTGGCTCTGGCAAATCCACTGTTTCGCAATTTTTTTCGGAACTTGGTGCAACTGTCATAGACGTGGATAAGGTTGCCCATCGGATACTTGAAAGAGAAGATGTTAAGCAGCTTTTGTTAAGACACTTCGGCGATCAGATTGTGGTCAATAGAAGAGTCGATCGAAGAAGATTGGCTTCGGTGGTTTTTTCAAATCCATCGCAGTTGCTCGTCTTGGAATCGATAGTTCATCCGATCTTGAGAACAGAGGTTGCCAAGCAAGTGGAAAACCTGAACGGATTAGTCGTGATCGATGCAGCTATTCTCCACAGAATAGGATTGCAAAAGCTGTGTGATCTGATAATCGTTGTCAAAGCTCCCACAGAAAAGATCTTTGAACGGTTGAAGAGCAAAGGTTTTTCCAAAAAGCAAATAGAAGAGCGCTTGCTCCTGCAACAGGATATCCCAGATGAGGGCACGATCATAGTAAACGATGGTGATTTGAAGCAGTTGCAAGAAAAGGTTAAGGACATTTTTCTTCGGCTGATAAAATCGAAAGTGGAATCTACGTGAGGGAGGTGTAGGGTATGAGAAAGTTTGCAGTGCTGTTGTTGGTAACTCTACTTATCACGCTGGTGGTGGCAAAGGTCAAGGTCACATTCTGGCATGCAATGGGCGGCGGTCATGGTCAAACTCTCCAAGAAATCGTCAGTTACTTCAACCAGCAACACCCTGACATTGAAGTAGAAGCAATCTACATAGGTAATTATTCGGCTCTTCAGCAAAAGCTTCTTGCGGCTGCACAAGCTGGTGGTCTACCAGCGATTTCACAGGCTTATTCCAACTGGACTGCAAAGTTGATCTACTCGGGAATCGTCGAACCGCTGAATCGTTTTCTAAACGATCCTGTTTTAGGGATGAGCAAGACGGAGTGGGAAGACATCTGGGAACCGATGAGGCTAAACTGCATGTGGGGCGAAACACTTTACGCTTTACCATTCAACAAAAGCATCTACGTGCTATACGTCAACACCGACGCGCTGACGCTCGCTGGAGTGAACATACCTGAGACGATCGGTGAATTGAAGAAAGCAGCGATAATTTTGACCGAGGACTTCAACGGAGATGGCACGGTTGATCAGTACGGTTTTGGTTTCAGATCGACGGTAGATCATTTCCAGGTTTTCCTCGCTCTCAACGGCGGTAGCATTCTTCAAAAGGATCAGGATGGAAAATGGCGCGTTGCGATCAACAGTCAAGAAGCAAGGGAAGTGCTACAGTTCATGTTGGATCTAAAGGACAAATACGCGCTTGTGCAAGGAGGATACTTGGACGGTCCATTCGGTGAAGGCAAAATAGCCATGTTCATAGAAACGGTGGCAAGCAAACCATATGTTGAGAGCGCATCGAAGGGCAAGCACGACTGGACATGGGCGCCAGTCCCAGTTTGGAAGACAAGAAACGTCCAATTTGCCGGAACAGATGTGATAATGTTCAGCACCGTGAAGGAAGAGGAAAAACGTGCAGCGTGGGAGTTCATGAAGTTCCTCACATCGACTGAAATAACGGCATACTGGGCTGTCAAAACAGGTTACTTGCCTGTGAGAAAGAGTGCAACTCAAACCACGGTTTGGAAGAGGTTTTTGGCTGAAGATCCAAGGGCTGAAGTGCCACTCGTTCAGCTTGAGCATGGTGTATTCGACCCACAAATCGGTGTATGGGCGGAGATTCGAACTATAGTTAACAACATGGTCAGCGACGTTCTTTTCGGTAAGAAGACCATAGACGAAGGACTTTCTTGGGCTGAGCAGGAAATAAAGAGAGAGCTCGCAAAGGAAGGGCTGTGATCTCTGGGCGGCGCGTGCCGCCCTTTCAATCGCAGGAGGTGTTGCTGTGAAAGGAGATCCTTTTGGAATACATCGTGTCGTTGAGCCGAAAGGAAGGTTACCGCAACCTGCGTGGAAGATTGACAACGATACATCAAAGCTCTATGACAACGAAATGCTGATAGACGTCATTCGTTTGAACATAGACGCGGCTTCCTTTACCCAGATTAAGAGCGAAGTTGGAAACGACGAACAAAAGGTTGCCGAGAAGATAATGCAGATAGTGAAAGAACGCGGAAAAATGCACAACCCTGTGACTGGTTCGGGTGGGATGTTGATTGGCAGAGTGAAAAAGATAGGGAAGGATTTGAAAGTTGACGTCAAAGAAGGCGATAAGATAGCCACGCTAGTTTCTCTGAGTTTGACACCGTTGAATATAAAGAAAATCCTGAAGGTTCACTTGGATAAAGATCAGGTGGATATAGAAGGTGAAGCAATTCTCTTTGAGTCAGGAGTGTACGCAAAGCTGCCAGAGGATATGCCTGAATCTGTTGCTTTGGCTGTTTTGGATGTTGCCGGTGCCCCAATTCAAACAGCAAGGTTGGTTTCCCCTTCGGACAATGTTTTGATAATTGGTGCAGGCGGAAAATCAGGGGTTCTATGTACGTATGTTGCGAAAAAGTACGTGGGACCAACGGGAAAAGTTTACGCGCTCGTTCATTCAGAGAGATCTGTACCTATGCTGAAGGAACTTGGTGTGGCAGACGAGATATTCGTTGCGGATGCCCAAGATGCCGTTGGGACTTATCAAAAGTTCTATGAGCTCTCAAATGGAGAGTTAGCAGATGTAGTTATAAACGTCGTAAACGTCCCAGACACCGAGATGACCTCTATACTCTGCGCCAAGGAGCGAGGCAAAATTTACTTCTTCTCCATGGCAACCAGTTTCACAAAAGCGGCACTTGGTGCAGAAGGCATTGGAAAGGACGTTGACATGATAATTGGCAATGGCTATGCCAAAGATCATGCACAATTTGCGATAGGTATTGTTAGGGAAAATCCTAAACTTTACGAACTGTTCTTGAAGAAATACGGATGAGGTGGAAAATGAGGCATCTTGACGATTTCACGGTCGATTATTTTGCAGTTGGTGAGGATTCGCAAAGGTTTCTTGATATGATGAGAGAGTTTGAAAAGCGAGAGAAAAAGACATTTTCAATCGCTAACAACGTTTATTTTGGGAGGCTTCACGTGGGCGTTTACATCGTCGAAGAGGAAGAAAATCCTGCCCTGGTCCTGTGGATGGTTTTGCATGGAGAAGAATCAGTTGACGCAATGCTCGAAAACGGTATGAACTTTGGTCAAACGGCTCGTTTTGAAGAACTTGATCTTGTGAGAACCTTCAAAAACGTCAAAGCATCTTTGGTGTCTGCCGATCAGATTGATTCCGATTTTCCAATGATAATAACTGGGCCAGACAGCGTGATCTGTTTTGTCGATTTCGAAGAAGTCAAAGCTCTGAACAGAGATGAATTGTCGAAGATCATCGTCAGGGAATACGTGAAAAAACTCTTTGGAGTTGAAAAAGATTTTACAATCAGGACAGACGACATGTCTATCTTCTGAAGCCGGACGGTGTTATAATTTTCTCGATCGGAGGCGTGTCCGAACAGGCTAAGGAGCCGGTCTCGAAAATCGGTGGGCCGTTGAGGCCCTTGTGGGTTCGAGTCCCACCGCCTCCGCCAGCTTCTGTGGGGTGGTTTACTTGAAAGTGATAGACAGGATCGAGTGGATGAAAGAGATATCTGAATCGCTGAGAAAAGAGAAAACCATTGGTTTTGTTCCGACGATGGGATATCTTCACGAAGGTCACATCTCGCTTGTCAGAAGATCGCTGCAGGAGAACGACATCACGGTTGTCAGCATATTCGTCAATCCAACCCAGTTTGGACCAAGCGAGGATTACGCAAGCTATCCCAGAGACCTGAAGAGAGATCTCAGCATGCTTGAAAGAGAAGGCGTGGATTACGTCTTTGTTCCAACGGTTGAGGAAATGTACCCAGAAGGTTATTCAACATACGTTGTTGAAGAGAATCTATCAAAGTATTTGTGCGGAAAATCAAGACCAGGGCACTTCAGGGGTGTATGTACTGTTGTCATGAAGCTCTTCAACATCGTAAAGCCTCACAGGGCATACTTCGGTCAAAAGGATGCTCAGCAGTTTCGAATAATAAGAAAAATGGTTCGGGATCTCAACATGGATGTCGAAGTCATAGAGTGTCCGATAGTTCGGGAGCAAGATGGACTTGCGATGAGTTCAAGAAATGTCTATCTTTCCGCTGAGGAAAGGACGCATGCGATAGCCTTGAACAAAGCTTTGAAAATAGCTGAGAATTTGTACAAAGTCGGCGAGAGAAACACCTCGAGGATCAAGGAAAAGATGACGGAGTATCTCTCGAGCTTTGACAAAGTGAAGATAGACTATGTTGAAATAGTTGACGAACAAACTCTTCATCCCGTTGAGAAAATCAACGGAAAAGTGATAGTGGCTGTAGCCGCTTGGGTTGGTAAAGCTCGTCTGATTGACAATACGATTTTGGGAGAATAGAACACTTGATCTTGGACGTTTTTGCAATCGCGCTTCTGCTCTCGTTACTGTTGAAGAAGAGAGTATATCATCTTGACAAGCTGAGGTTCAAGTTAATTTATCTTTTTCCCGTCCCTTTTGTTTTACAGATCCTGCCATGGTTCGATCAACCATTGCTCATGGTAATCTCATATTCGATTTTGTTTCTGATTTTCGTGGTCAACCGTTCCATCAAAGGTTTCAGATACATCGCGGTTGGTTCCTTGATGAACGCTTTTGTGATAATTCTCAACCAAGGTAGGATGCCGGTTTACGAACCGTTTGCACGCTGGCTTGAACTGAAATCTTCCTTCAGACACATTTTTTTCCCAGAATTCAACACCAGGTTGATCCTCGGAGATTGGATTCCAGCAATTCTTCCATGGGGCAGAAAGTTCTTGATCAGCCCCGGGGATATTTTGATATACATTGGAACATTTGTGTTCTTTTTGACAATTTCTGACGATAATTAACCTCTTGTTCTTGGATCAAGAAGATCCCTTAAACCGTCTCCGATTATGTTACTCTTTAATGAACAAGGGCTGTCATTATCAATAAGATTTTCAAAACAGTCCTACTTCCACCCCATCATCAGATGCTTTCGCTTTTCTTTACTGTCCAGCACTTTCGCACAGCTTTCCCAGTCAACTTTGCCCACATTAACATGGTATCTTAATTCAAAAGGATGCTGTTTGGGAATAGCATCAATCTTTCGCTTTGCTTCTTCAATTTCATTTAGTGCCACATGAACCCATACATCTTCCAAGACATCTGGAATCTGTCCAAACATGGCGTGAATATTTGCAAGCCTTTCTGATAGCAGTGAATGGACTCTATCTTCAACTGATCCTTTATACCTCATGTTGTAGATATAAACCTCGTCATAGACCTGCCCGATACGCTGAATTCTGCCTTTTCTTTGTTCAAGCCTTGTGGGGTTCCATGGCAGGTCGAGGTTTATAAGGGAACCTAATGTCTGCAAATTCAACCCTTCACTGGCGGCATCAGTACCTACCAAAACCCGCAGTTCCCGATTTCTTACCATCTGTTTGATTTCTTCCTTGTTTTTTCTTTCGTAAACACCGCCAACAAATATCCCCGATTTATCCCCACCTGCATAAATGCCTATCTTTTCATCGGGAAGATCAATTGATAAATTCTCGGCTACCCAGCGGGCAGAATCGTAATACTGGGAAAAAACAATGCACCCTCGGTCAATCCAGTTTTTGTCAATAAGAATTTCTAAAAGCCGCTTATATTTTGGATCCTTTTCCCGATTGGCATCTAAGGTTTCAATAAATTTTTCGAGGCAATCTCTTTCTTCAGCTGTAATGTTTTTAATTTCGCTCTCAAATGCTCTCTCTTCTTCTACCACTTCATCTTCTTCATAATCTTCTTCCTCTGTTACCTGACCCCAGTTTGCCAGCATCTTCTCTGCCGTATTTTTCCCTGCAATCATGGTGCTTCCAACCCTTCTTAACAGCAGGGTCTTTAAAAATCCGCCGCCTTTTACCCTCTTTTTTAAAAGTTCGCAAAATTGCTCGGCATAGCTGTAAGCTTCTTTTAAATAAGGCGGTAAAGCAATCGCTTCTTCATCGCTTTCTCCAAACAGCACTACATCTATTTTCTTTAGATAAGGCTCTCCCGTTTCAGGGTTAATAGTATTTTCCAAAAAATCCCTTGTTCTTCGGACAATGTGCCTGATAAAGGGGTTGTGATTGGCGAAAAAGTCATTATCAATTATCCTCTCAATTCTTCTTCTGTCAGGACCTCTCAATTCATCAATTACTTCTGGTCTTACAACAAACTCATCATCAGAAATATTCAGTCTTTTTCTGAGAAGTCCAAAAATAGCTTCATCTTCGGAAGCGGGCGGGAACGGGTTTCTTATCCATTCCCAGTATTCTCTCACTGCTGAACGCCCAATAGTCTCCTGCCCCGTGACAAGCCTGAGCGCTTTGTAAGGTTCTCTTCTCCACATGCTGAAAGAATTGCCAAGCACCCTGTCGCTGCCCTGTGCAAGGATGTTCAAAAGGTCCCATCCTTCTATTGGGTGCAGCTGAACAGGCGTAGCAGTGGCAAGAAGCATGCTTTTTGTCCGTTTAGATATTTCCATCAAAAACTTCATAAGGTTGTTTGGATCCGCCTTTTCGTTTTCTCTTCCGGGACCTAAATTCCTTCTCCTTGCTCGGTGCGCTTCATCAACTATTACGCATTCATACTCTATATTCAACAAATGCTGAACCTGTTCGGAATTGGCAGTTATTAATCCTTGTGAGATAATTCCTACTCTTCTTGGACATTTTTTAATAGCATCATCGCCTACTGCAGGGTATTTGATGCCGTTTTCATCCACCCATTCCTTGCCGTTCCAAACAGCTGAAGGCATGTCAAGAAGATTAAGCATCTCATCCTGCCACTGCCACAACAATGTCTTGGGGACGATAATAAGTATAGGTTTGTCCCCGTACAGCGCCATAAGCTGGGCTGCCATGGCAAGCTGAACTGTCTTGCCTAAGCCTACCATATCAGCCAGCACATACCTTGCGCCATACTTTTTGTGGTCTTCAAAAGCCAGCTTTACAAAATATTTCTGGTGCTCCCACAGCCCAAGTTCTTTACGGTACACAGATGATTCAATAACAACAGAAGCAGGCTCAGGATCTTCTCTCCACTCGTCCACCGAGTAGATGACTTTCCTTTCGGAGATTCTTTTTATATCTTCAACGATAAACTCTGAAAGGGGGACTGCATAGGGGCTGTTCCAAAAATAATCAAACTCATCCTGAACCCACTTTACTCCCTCTTCAGAATCATCTTCCCAGAGTATTTCATAGTTCAACTTC
>FWWL01005474.1_pt1 | contig 19790 bp, 20 predicted proteins | sample 2228331 | NCBI WGS metagenome assembly FWWL01 (sample SAMEA103939775, study PRJEB20133) | metagenome | reverse complement strand
TCCGCGGCCGGCGCGGGCAACGAGGCCAGGGAACGCCAGCCGACCCCGGTGCGGCGCTGGCGTAGCTTGCCGCCGAGGTAGGAGACGACGATCTCGACCTCGTCGTCGCCGGTGCGGGCGAGCAGGTAGGCCAGCGCGGCGACCTTGGCCTTGCGCGAGCGCGTGGCGGCGACGGCGCCGGAGGTGGTCACCAGGTCCAGGAGCAGCACGCCGTCAGCCTGGCACCGCCCACCGACGACGGCCCACCCCCGCCGGGTCGGGGGCCGTGACCTGAACCGCTGCCGAGTCAGGCTCGAACCAGCGCCGAGTCAGGCTCGAGCCAGCGCCGAGTCACGCTCGAACCAGCGCCGAGTCGGCGGGCAACAAGGGCCGAGTGAGCGTCACCAGCCGGGGGGCAGGGAGGTGAAGTCCGGCTCCCGGCCCTCGGCGAAGGCGGCGAGCGCCTCGCTGTTGGCCGGGCCGCCCATGAGCTCGGCGAAGGCGGCGTTCTCGCGCTCGCGGGCGGCGTCGATGCCGGCGCGCAGGGGAGCGGTGACGGTGCGCTTGACGGCGATCAGCGAGGAGATCGGGCGCGAGGCCAGCAGCTCGGCGTGGCGGCGGGCCTCGGGCAGCAGGTCCTCGGGCTCGCAGACCTGGCGGACCAGCCCCATCTCCCGTGCCTCCTGCGCGCCGAACCACTCCGCGGAGAGCAGCAGCCACGAGGCCGCCTGACGCCCGAGCAGCAGCGGCAGCAGGTAGGAGGAGGCCGCCTCGGGGGCGACGCCGAGGGAGGTGAACGGGCACTTGAGCCGAGCCGTGCTCGACATCAGGGCGACGTCGGCGAAGCCCAGGATGGTGCAGCCGATGCCCAGGCCGATGCCGTTGACGGCGATGACCAGCGGCTTGGGGAACTCCACGAGCGCGTCGACGAGGTTGGTGAAGCCGCCGTCGCCCTGGTCGAAGTCGGGGTCGGTCGCGATCTGGGCCATCTCCAGCAGGTCGGTGCCGGCGCTGAAGCCGCGACCGTTGCCGGTCAGCAGCACCACGGCGACACCCGGGTCCTCGGCGGCGGCCCGCAGCGCGGCCGCCGTGGCGTCGTACAACGCGATGTTGAAGGCGTTGAGCGCCTCCGGCCGGTCGAGGGTCAGGGTGCGCACGCGCTTCTCGTCGTGGATCTGCAGGACCATGGACGCACAGTAGAACGTGTTCCAGTGCTCCCGCGCGACGTCCGCGCGTACCGCGCTCTCGTGCTGCCGGACTTGCGAGCCGCTGTGCGGCCTGGTCGCGACCGTCGAGGGACCTCCCGGCGCGGAGCGTCTCGTCTCGCTGAGGCCTGACGACGAGCACCCGCTGGGCCGCGGCTACGCCCGCCCAGAGGCCCTGGACCTCCCCGAGGTGCAGCGCGAACCCGAGCGGGTCATGCCCCCGCTGCGCCGCATCCCCGGTGGCGCGCGCGAGGGACTCGTCGGAGCCGTCGGCTAGCGTCGAGCAGGTGAGCGAGGCGGGCACGGAGCGGGTCTGGCGGCCCGACTGGCCGTGCCCGGTCGAGGCGGTGCTGCGCCAGCAGAAGCACGGCGGGTCCGACCCCACCTGGAGGCGGGACGACGACGGACGGATCTGGCGAGGGCTGCGCACGCCCGAGGGCCTGGTGACCCTGGCGGTCGGCGCCGAGCCCCGCCTGGGCGAGGTGCACGCGCAGGCCTGGGGCCCGGGCGCGCAGTGGGCGCTGGACCAGGTGCCGGCGATGCTCGGCGGTGAGGACGACTGGTCCGCCTTCGAGCCGCGGCACCCCGTGCTCGTCGAGGCGCGCCGGCGGTTCCCGCACGCCCGGCTGGGCCGCGGCGGCCTGGTGATGGAGGCGCTCGTGCCGGCGATCATCGAGCAGAAGGTCACCGGCCAGGAGGCGTTCGCGGGCTTCCGGATGCTGGTGCACCGCTTCGGCGAGCCAGCCCCCGGACCCGGCGCCGAGCGCGGGCTGAAGGTGCAGCCCGACGCCCAGACGCTGCGCACGGTCCCGTCGTGGGAGTGGCTGCGCATGCACATCGACCCCGCCCGCAGCCGCACGATTGTCACCGCCGCCCGGGTCGCCGGCGCCCTGGAGCGCACCGCCACCCTCGACCCGGCCGAGGCCGACCGCCGGATGCGGACCCTGCCGGGGATCGGGGAGTGGACCAGCGCGGAGGTCCGCCAGCGGGCGCACGGCGACCCCGACGCGGTGAGCTTCGGCGACTACCACGTCGCCAAGGACGTCGGCTGGGCCCTCACCGGCACCCCCTTCGACGACGAGGAGATGCGCGCCTACCTCGAGCCGTGGCGCCCGCAGCGCGGACGCGTGCCTGCGCTGCTCGCCATGGCCGGCCTCCATCGGCCCCGTCGGGGAGCCCGGATGTCGCCACGCACCCATCTTCCTGCGCAGGTCACCCGCCACCGACGGTAAAGCCGGTTACCGTGACAGTGTGACGCAGGTAACGCTCGACCCTCTCCACACCGCCAGCGCCGACGAGGCGACCCGGTTCTTCGCCGACACCGACGCCGTGGCGCTCGTGGAGGCCATCCGGGTGACCTCCGACGACGAGCTGCTCCGGCTCGTCGGACGGGAGGAGATCCGGATACCGGCCGTGCGCGGTGTCCTCTCCCGCCTGCACGAGTACGCCGACCGCGACCGCCTCGCGGAGGCGAGCGGCACCGTGCGGATCGACCTCACGCGCGACGATGCGCGGCTCGGGCACCACCTGCTCCGCCTCGTCCCCGGAGCGGTCGAGGTGGAGGTCGACGTGCCCGCCTCCGCGCCGGCCGACGTCGTCCTCGGCACGGGCGTCACCGGCTTCATCCGGCTGGTCAGCGGGCAGGGCGACGCCGCGCTGGACTACCTGGCCGGCCGCCTGCACGTCCAGGGCGACGCCGCGCTGGCGCTGACGGTCGGCGGCCTGTTCACGATCCCCGGCACCGACGCCGTGGCGGTGGACCCGACCGCGCTGGACCCGGTCGACGTGGCCCGGGCCCTGGCCGGCGTACCGACCAGCCACCTGCGCGAGGTGATGTCGGGCGGCTTCCGCCCGGTCGTGCTGGACGAGATCTTCCGCCGGCTCCCCGACTTCGTGAACCCGCGCCGCGCCGCCCGCCTGGAGCTGACCGTGGCGTTCCGGCTGCTCGGCGGCCCCGGCGGCGAGCCCGAGCGCTGGGTGGTGCGGATCGACCACGGCGCCTGCAAGGTCGAGGCGGGGGACCCGGGCGGCCACCGCGACGCCACCATTACCTGCGAGGGCCACGACTTCCTCCGCCTCGCCACCGGCCACCTCTCGGCGGTCTCCGGGGTGCTCAAGGGGCAGCTGAAGGTCAAGGGCGAGAAGGCGAAGGCGCTGCAGCTCGCCTCGGTGCTGGACATCCCGAAGGCGGGCTGAGCCAGCGGGCTACAGCAGCGGCCTCAGCGGCGCGAGCACGAACTCCGTGAACTTGCGGTGCAGGTCCCGGGCCTCCCACTCACCGATGGTGAGCTCGAGGCAGTGCGACTGGTCGGCGGCGAAGACCGTCTCCATCTGCCGGGCCAGCCCGGGGTCGATGACCTCGATGTTGATCTCGTAGTTGCCCGACAGGCTGAGCCGGTCGATGTTGGCGGTCCCGACCGTGGTCCAGGTGCCGTCGACGGTCGCGGTCTTGGCGTGCACCATCGCGTCGCGGTAGCGCAGGATCCGCACCCCGGACTCCAGCAGCTGGGAGAAGTACCCGCGCGAGGTCCAGTCGGCCACGATGTGGTTGGACTTCAGCGGGAGCAGCAGACGCACGTCGACCCCGCGGCGCGCGGCCGCCTTGAGCGCGTCGACGAAGTCCTGGTCCGGCAGGAAGTAGGCGGTGGTCAGCCACACGTTGCGGCTGGCGCGGTTGATCGCCTCGAGGTACATCGAACGGATGGGGAACATCCACAGCCGCGGCACGTTGCGCTGGATCCGGATCCGCGGCTCCCACTCCGAGTGGGTCTCCAGCAGCAGCGGCGGCTCGCTGGGGCGGAACCGGTGCCGCCGGTGCAGGTTCCAGAAGTCGGCGAAGGCGCGCTGCAGGTCCCAGACCCCCGGCCCGGTGACGCGGACGTGGGTGTCGCGCCACTCGGTCGCGTAGGCGTCCCCGATGTTGTAGCCGCCGACGAAGCCGACCTCGGAGTCGACCACCAGGATCTTGCGGTGGTCACGGCCGTAGCGGCTGAGGTCGAAGAAGCGGAACCCGGCGGCGTAGACCGGGTAGCGCAGCACCTTCATGGTGCGGGGGAAGCGCTTGAAGACCGGCGAGACGACGAGGTTCGCGAAGCCGTCGTAGATGCAGTAGACGTCGACCCCGCGGGCCGCCGCGTCGGCGAGCGCCTGCTTGAACCGCTCGCCGGTCGCGTCGCCCTTCCAGATGTAGGTCTCGAACAGCACCTGCCGCTGGGCGCCCTCGATCGCGGCGAGCATGTCGTCGTAGAGGTGCTGTCCGTAGGTGTACGTCGTCACGGTGCTGTCACCGATCGGCACCTGCGCCGGGGGAGTGACCGGGAAGGGACCGGGCTTCTTGCCGCGCCGCCGGTAAGAGTCGACCAAGGACATCCCCACCGCGAGCGCGAGCTGGACGCCGATGATCGTGAGGAGCGTGCGTCGGACCACCCGCAGGACCCGGTCGGTCCAGGACTGGTCGGGCGCGCTCACGCGCACAACGTAGTACCCGGGGCCGCCGGTCCGGGCACCGCGACGCGCTCCTTCCGGCTCGCTCCCGCGCGACCCCGTGACCCTCGCCATGACCGCTCTTGTGTGATACCTGTAACACCGCGCCACGCGAACCTTGCCTGACGCACGTGTCAACACCTGCAGGGACGAGGGCGCATGGGACCCAGATCGCTAGGTGCTCGATGAGCACCGCCGCGGCCGGAACGCGTGGACCCGGCGCCGTCGTCGGCGCCGTCGCGGGCTCCCTGTCGGCCCGGTCCCGGGCGGGCGTGGTCACCACCGGCAAGCTCGTCGTCCTGGGCGTCGAAGCGACGACGTACGCCGTCACCGACATCGTCCGCCGTCGCTTCTCCTGGTCGGAGTTCCTGCTCCAGGCGTGGTTCATGACCCGGGTCTCGCTGCTGCCGACGATCCTCGTGGCCATCCCCTTCGGCGTGATCACCTCGGTGCAGATCGGCGCGGTCGCGGCCCAGATCGGCGCGACCTCGTTCTCCGGGGCGGTCAACGGCATCGGAGTGCTGCGCCAGGGGGCGCCGCTCGTGACGAGCCTGATGATCGCGGGGGCGGTCGGCTCGGCGATCTGCTCCGACCTCGGCGCGCGCACCGTGCGCGAGGAGATCGACGCGCTCAAGGTCATGGGCATCTCCCCGGTGCAGCGCCTGGTCGCGCCCCGCCTGGTCGCGGCGCTGCTGGTCGCCCTGCTGCTGACCGTGGTGGTGGCGATGACCGCGATGCTGACCGCGTTCGTCATGAACGTCGGTCAGGGCACCATCTCCGCGGGCGCCTACCTCGACTCCTTCGTCTCCTTCAGCCAGCCGACCGACCTGGTGCTGGCCGAGCTCAAGGCGCTGGTCTTCGGCTTCGTCGCGACGATCGTGGCGTGCCACAAGGGTCTGTCCGCCTCCGGCGGGCCCAAGGGGGTCGCCGACGCGGTCAACCAGTCGGTGGTCCTGAGCGTGATCCTCCTGGCGGTCGTCAACGTCGCCATCACCCAGGCCTACGTCCTGCTCGTGCCGCAGTCGGTGGCCTGAGGATGGCGTCGACCGTGAGCTCGGCCGTGGCCTCGACCGTCTCCTCGACGGTGGGCGGCGTGCTCAACGCGCTCGCGCTGCTGGGCTCGTTCGCGACCTTCTCCTGGCACACCGTGCGGGCGGTGCCCGCCACCCTGCGCCTCTACCCCCGGGAGATGCTGCGGCAGCTCAAGGACGTGGCCTGGGGCAGCGGTGCGCTCATCGTCGGCGGCGGCACCGTCGGGGTGATGGTGCTGCTCTCGATCTCGGCCGGGACCTCGCTGGGGATCGAGGGCTTCAACGGCCTCGAGATCGTGGGGCTCTCCCCGCTGACCGGCTTCGTGTCCGCCAGCGCCAACACCCGTGAGCTGGCGCCGCTCATCGCCGCGCTCGCGCTCGCGGCGCAGGTGGGGTGCCGGTTCACCGCCCAGCTCGGCTCGATGCGCATCCACGAGGAGGTCGACGCCCTCGAGGTGATGGCCGTGAGCCCGATGCGCTACCTCGTGACCACCCGGGTGGTCGCCTGCATGATCGCCATCCTCCCGCTCTACCTGATCGGGCTGATCGGCTCCTACGTCGCCTCGCAGGCCTCCGTGGTGCTGCTCTTCGGCCAGTCGCCGGGGCAGTACGACCACTACTTCTCGACCTTCATCCAGGGCCGCGACGTCGCCTTCTCGGTCGTGAAGATCCTGGTCTTCGCGATCGCGGTCTGCCTGATCCACTGCTGGTACGGCTTCAAGGTCTCCGGCGGGCCCCAGGCGGTGGGCGAGGCGACGGGTGCGGCGATCCGCGCGAGCATCGTGGTGGTCGTCGTGCTCGACATGGTGATGACGCTGCTCTTCTGGGGCGGCGACCCGGGCTTCAGGGTGAGCGGATGATGGCGCTGCGCGGGGCCGCGGTGCTCCTGGTCCTCGGCCTGCTGCTCACCGCCGCAGGACTGCGAGTCTCCGGCTCGGTCGGCGGCGACCCGCAGGTCGCGGCGCTGGTCACCGACGCGGGCGGCGCCCTGCGACCGGGCTCGGACGTCAAGCTCCGCGGGGTCGTCGTCGGCCGGGTGGAGGAGGTCGTGCGCGACCCGGGCGGCGACGTCCGGGTGCGGATGCGGGTGCGCGAGGACGACCTGGACCGGATCCCCGGCAACGTCGTGGCGCGGATCCTGCCCGCGACGGTCTTCGGGACGACGTACGTCGACCTGGCGCTGCCCGGCGCGCCGGCCGAGCAGCCGCTCCGACCCGGTGACACGGTGCCGGCCGACACCGGCCGCGAGACCCTCGAGCTCCAGCAGGCGCTCGACGACATCGACCGCCTCGTGACGGCACTGGGCCCGGCGGAGCTCGCCTCGGCCATCGGCTCGGTCGCCGATGCGCTCGACGGCCGCGGCGCCCAGGTGGGACGGATCCTCGACACCCTCGACGCCTACCTCGCCCGGCTCGAGCCGCTGCTCCCGGTGCTGCGCAGCGACCTCGCCGTGCTCGCCGACGCCCTCGACGTCGTCGACCGGGTCGCGCCCGACCTCCTGGGCGCCGCCCAGGACGGGCGCACGACGCTGCGCACCATCGCCGACCAGCAGGAGCAGCTCTCGGACCTGCTCACCAGCGGCACCGGGCTCGCCGACCGCGCCGGTGCGCTGCTCGGGGAGAACCGCGAGCCGCTCGTGCAGTGGCTGGACGCGTCCGCGCGCACCATCCGGGCCGTGCACGACGAGCGCGAGGCCGGGATCTCCGGAGCCATCGCGACCAACCTCGGGCTGGCCGAGACCATCCGCAGTGCGGTGCGCGAGGGGTTCATCCAGGTCGACGCCGCGCTGCGGCTGAACGCCCCGCCCTACTACACCGAGGCCGAGCGCCCGGAGTACGGAGGTGCGCCGTGAGCGGACCCGCCGACGTGCGCCGCACGGGGCTGCGCTTCGGCGCCTTCGCCGTGGTCGCCCTGACGCTGCTCGTGGTGCTGGTCAACACCATGCGCAACGGCCTGCCCGACGACGCGCGCACCTTCACCGCGCAGTTCCAGGACGTCAGCGGGCTGCGGGTCGGCGACGACGTCAAGGTCGCCGGGGTGCGGGTCGGCCGGGTCTCCTCGATCGAGGTCGCCGGTCGCGCCGCGGAGGTCGAGCTCGAGGTCGCCGACACCCAGCCGGTGCTGGAGACGACCCGCGTGGTGATGCGCTATCAGAACCTCATCGGCCAGCGGTACCTCGCGCTCGAGCAGGGTCCCCAGCGCGGCCGCGAGCTGCAGGCCGGCGAGGTCATCCCCGCCTCGCGGACCAGCCCGGGGTTCGACCTCACCGAGCTGCTCAACGGCTTCCGGCCGCTCTTCGAGGTCCTGGACCCCGACGACGTCAACGCCCTGGCGACCTCGGTCGTGCGGGTGCTGCAGGGGGAGGGCGGCACCGTGGAGCAGCTGCTGCAGCAGACGACGACCCTCAGCACGTTCGTCGCCGACCGGGACCAGCTGCTGGGCAGCGTCCTGGACGGGCTGGTGCCGGTGCTGCAGGACCTCGCCGCCCAGGACGAGGAGTTCTCCGGCGCCGTCTCCGACCTGCGGACCCTCATGACCGGTCTCGCCCGGGAGCGGCGCAGCATCGGTGCCTCCATCGACGGGCTCGGCAGCCTGGTCGAGGCCACCACGGGCCTGCTGGAGGAGGCGCGCGACCCGGCCCGGGAGGCCGCCCGGGAGCTGCGGGACGCCGCCGGCCTGCTGGCCGGCACCCGCGAGGAGCTCGGCGAGGCGATCGGGTCCTTCGAGGGCACGATGGGTGTGCTGGCGCGGGTGACGTCGTACGAGAACGCGCTCAACATCCACCTGTGCTCCTTCATCGCCAGCCTCGGCCCGGTCGGGATCAACCCCGTCGGGGACGACGGCCCGTGGTCGGAGGCGTGCCGATGACGCCGCTGTCGGAGCGGGACCCCTTCCGCATCGGGCTGCTGGCCCTGGTCGCGCTGGCCGGGCTCGGCGCCCTCGTCGTCCTGCTCAGCGTCCTGTCGCCCGGCACCAGCAGCTACACCGCGGTGCTGCCCCAGACCGCGGGCCTGCGCACGGGGGAGAGCGTGCAGGTGGCCGGGGTCGTGGTCGGGGAGGTGCGCTCGATCGAGCTCCGCGACACCGACGTCGCGGTCGAGTTCGCCCTCGACGACGACGTGCGGCTGGGCTCGCTCACGACCGCGGAGGTCAAGGTCGCCACCCTCCTCGGCACCCACTACCTGCAGGTCGACCCCCGAGGCGCGGGCGAGCTGGAGGGGGGCACGATCCCCCTGGAGCGGACCTCGGTCCCCTACAACCTCGAGGACGTCCTGGAGCAGGGGACCGACGCGCTGGAGTCGCTCGACGCGCCGCTGCTCGCCGACGCCCTCACGGCCGTCTCCGACACCCTCGAGCGTGGTGGAGACGACCTCGCGCCCGCGCTGGAGGGCGTGGGGCGGCTCTCCGAGGTCGTGGCCACGCGCAGCGACCAGACCGGGGACCTGCTCGTCGCGGTCGAGCAGGTGGCGACGCTCCTGGAGGAGGACTCCGCCGACGTGCTCGGGCTGATGCGCCAGTCCTCGCTCGTGTTCGAGGAGATCACCTCTCGCCGCGAGGCCATCCGCCTGCTGCTGCTCCGCACCACCCGGCTCGCCGACTCCTTGACCGGGCTGGTCGAGGACACCCGTGAGGACCTCGAGCCGGCGCTGCGCGACCTCGACCTGGCGCTCGCCGGCCTCCGCGACGAGGACCAGGCGCTCCAGGACGTGCTCACCGCCATGGCGCCGGCCGTGCGGTACGTCGCCAACGCCGCCGGCAACGGCCCCTGGACCGACCTCTACGTCCGCCCGCCGGCACTGCCCGCCGACGACCAGCTCTGCACCCTGGGGGACTGCTCATGACCCGCCGGCCCCGGCCCCGCGCTCGGACCCGCGCGCTCGTCACGACCGTCACGGCCCTCGTGCTGGGCGTCCTGACCGGCTGCAGCGCGCTGCCCGACGCCCTGCCCGGAGGTGGCCCGGACACCATCCGCGTCGTCGCGCTCCTGCAGGACTCCGCCGGGCTCTTCGAGGGCAACGACGTCGGCGTCCTGGGCGTCCCCGTCGGGACCGTGACGAGCATCGAGCCGGACGGCGAGGTGGTGCGCGTGGAGCTGGAGATCGACGCCGACCGCAAGGTCCCGGCCGACGCCGTGGCCGCCGTCATCGCCCGCTCGGTGGCGACCGACCGGTACGTCGAGCTCACCCCCGTCTGGACCTCCGGCCCCGCCCTCGCCGACGGCGACGTCATCGCCACCGAGGACACCCGCACCCCCGTGGACTTCGACGAGGTGCTCGGGGCGCTCGAGGGTCTGGCCACCGGCATCGCCGGGGACGAGCAGACCACCGAGGCCGTGCGCCGCTTCGTCAGCGCCGCCGAGGGCGCCTTCGTCGGCAACGGCCGCCTCCTCAACGACACCATCGGCTCCCTGGCGGACGCCGGCACCTCGCTGTCGGCCCAGCGCGAGCAGGTCGCCGACACCATCGGGGCCCTGGACGACCTCGTGGAGACCGTCGCCACGAACCGGGCGACGGTCCGGCGCTTCGTCGACCAGGTGAGCGCCGCGACCGTGCTGCTGGACCAGGAGCGCGGCAACGTGCGCAGCAGCCTGGACGCCCTGGACCGGGCCGTGCGCGTGGTGGCCGAGTTCGCGGTCGACAACCGGGCCGAGACCGTCTCCTCGCTGCGCTCGACGACGCGGGTGCTCCGCTCGGTGCTCGAGCGCCGCGCCGACCTGGAGGAGGTGCTGGAGGTGATGCCGCTGGCCCTGCAGAACCTCCAGCGGGCCGAGGACGACGGCCGGCTCGTGGTGCGACTGCAGTCCACGGCGCTGCTGCCGCTCGGGGATGCGCTGGCCGACCTCTGCGCGTCGCTGCCCCTGGGCCTGTGCGAGCTCGTCGGCGGCACCGACCCGGGGCTCGGGCTCGACCTCGGTGGTCTCCTCGGCGGTCTCCTCGGGCGGGGCGTCGAGCAGGGAGGGCGGCCATGAGCACGACTCGGCGCTCCACGGTCTCGCGCGTCGTCACGCATCCGGGCCGCGTGGCCACGGTCCTCGGCGGGCTGCTGCTCGGTGCCGGCTCCCTGGCCGGCTGCTCGACCACCCTCGGCGACCTGCCGCTGCCCGGCACCGGCGTGGACGGCGAGACGATCGTGGTGACCGCCGAGTTCGACGAGGCCCTCAACCTCGCGACCGGCGCCAGCGTGAAGATCGACGGCGTCGACGCCGGCCGGGTCCAGGAGGTCAGCACCGAGGACTTCCGAGCGCAGGTCGAGATGGTCGTCAGCACCGACGCCGACCTGCGCGAGGGCGCCACCGCGCGGCTGCGCTACACCACGCCGCTGGGCGAGCTCTTCGTCGACGTCACCAACCCCGACGACGGTCCGTTGCTGGCCGACGGAGCCGAGCTCGCCGCCGACCGGACGTCCACCGCCCCCACCGTCGAGGACGCCCTCGCCCAGGCCTCGCTCCTCGTCAATGGCGGCGGCCTGGCCCAGCTGCAGACCGTCACCGAGGAGCTGCGGGCCGCGATCGGCGGCCGGGAGGACACGGTGCGCTCCGTCCTGCGGCAGAGCACCGAGGTCCTCGGCCAGCTAGAGAGCGCCACCGGCGACATCGACCGGGTGCTGCGCTCGCTGGACTCCGTGGCCGGCACCCTCGCCGCCCGACGCGGCACGATCGAGGGCGTCCTGCGCGACGTGCGCCCCGCCGCCCGGGTGCTCACCCGCAGCACCCCGCAGCTGCGGCGGCTGCTGCGCGCCCTCGAGGACGTCGCCGACGTCGCCGACCGCACGGTGCGGGAGACCCGGGAGGACCTGCTCGCGGTGCTCCGGCTCGCGGCACCCGTGCTGGCCGAGCTCAACGCCAACGCCGAGGACTACGGGCCCTCCCTGGAGGCCCTCACCGAGCTGCGCGAGGTGCTGGAGGGGATCGTCCCGGGCGACTACCTCAACATCTCCTTCGACCTGCAGGCGGGGGAGATCCGGTGACCCGCGTCGGCGCTGTGCTGACCGACCGGCTCTACCAGAGCCTCGTCGGGGTGCTGCTCGTCCTGGTCGTGGCGGTGGCCTACCTCTTCGCCGCGGTGCTCGACCGGCCACTGACCGAGCAGCCGACCGTCGTCACGGTGCGGATGCCCGCCGCGGGCGGACTCTTCGAGGGCTCGGCCGTCACCTACCGCGGGGTGAAGATCGGCCGGATCACCGACGTCGCCACCACCGCGGACGGCGTCGCCGCGACCGCCCGGCTCGACGCCTCGGTCGCCGTCCCCGTCGACACCGAGGCCAAGGTCCGCTCCCTGTCCCCGGTGGGCGAGCAGTACCTCGACCTCCAGCCCCGCACCTCCACCGGCCCGTTCCTGGCCGACGGCGACGTCGTGGAGGCCACCGCGGGCGACCTGCCGACCAGCCTCGGCTCGACCGTCGTGGCCGTGAGCGACCTGCTCGACCAGGTCGACGACCGGGCGCTGCGACGGCTGCTCGGCGAGGTGAGCACCGGTCTGGCCGGCACGGGTCAGGACCTCGGCCGCCTGGTCCAACAGGCGGATCTGCTGCTCGCCGAGCTCGACGCGACGCTGCCCGAGGCCGAGGACCTCCTGCGCAACACCGGGCCGGCCGCCTCGCTCGTGGTCGAGGAGGGCGACGACCTGGCCCGGCTGGGGCGGTCGGCCCGGGGGCTGGCCGGGTTCCTGCGCTCCTACGACCCGCGGCTGCGCGAGATCCTGCGCACCGCGCCGCAACGGCTGCGCCAGCTCGACGAGCTGGTGGCGCAGGCGCAGGTCGTGCTACCCGGCTTCCTCAGTGCGGGGGTGGCACTGGGGCAGGTCCTCGAGCGCCGTGACCCGCACCTGCGGGCCCTGCTGCGCTCCTACGCCCCCGGGCTCTCGACCGTCGGCCGGATCATCCGCGACGAGCACCTGCAGATCGACCTGGTCACCGACCAGTCCACCCGCTGCCGCTACGACACCGTGCGCCGCGAGCCGCGGGCGATCGCCCCCCGACCGCTGGACCGCGACGGGCGGTGCTCCGCCTCCCAGCCCAACCTCCAGCGCGGTGCCGCCCATGCCCCGGGCCCGACCCGCTGACGACGGCCCCGCATGAGGTCGAGCGGGCAGGTCCTTCGCTGGAAGTCCTGCCCGCTCGGCGACCCAGGCGGTCAGGCCCGCCGGTCGTCGCCCCGCACGCACGTGCGCTGAGGGAGCATCGTTGGCGACGACATGAGCCCTGTTCGCCGGTGGGAGGAGGGGCGCCCGCCACGGTGAAGCCGGCTGTCGGTGGTCCCTCGTAGGCTCGATGCCATGCGCCCTGTCACCGACCTCGAGCGTCGCGTCGCCCCCTTCCAGGTGGTCTCCGACTACCAGCCCTCCGGCGACCAGCCCGCGGCGATCGCGGAGATCAGCACGCGCATCAAGGGCGGGGTGAAGGACGTCGTGCTGCTCGGTGCCACCGGCACCGGCAAGACCGCGACGGTGGCGTGGGTGACCGAGCAGCTGCAGCGCCCGGTGCTGGTGCTCCAGCCCAACAAGACGCTCGCCGCGCAGTTCGCCAACGAGCTGCGCCAGCTCTTCCCCGACAACGCGGTGGAGTACTTCGTCTCCTACTACGACTACTACCAGCCCGAGGCGTACGTCCCCCAGACCGACACCTACATCGAGAAGGACTCCTCCATCAACGAGGAGGTCGAGCGGTTGCGGCACTCCGCGACCAACTCGCTGCTGACCCGGCGCGACGTGATCGTGGTCAGCACCGTCTCCTGCATCTACGGCCTCGGCACCCCGCAGGAGTACGTCGACCGGATGCTGCGGCTGCGGGTCGGCGAGGAGCACGACCGCGACTCGATCCTGCGCCGCCTGGTCGAGATCCAGTACACGCGCAACGACATGTCCTTCACCCGCGGCACCTTCCGCGTGCGCGGCGACACCCTCGAGATCTTCCCGGTCTACGAGGAGCACGCGGTGCGGATCGAGTTCTTCGGCGACGAGGTGGAGCGGCTGATGACCCTGCACGCGGTCACCGGCGAGGTGCTCACCGAGGACGAGGAGCTCTACGTCTTCCCCGCCACCCACTACGTCGCCGGCCCGGAGCGGATGGAGCGCGCGATCGCGGGGATCGAGCAGGAGCTCGAGGAGCAGCTGGCGGTCTTCGAGCGCGAGGGCAAGCTGCTGGAGGCCCAGCGGCTGCGCATGCGCACCACCTACGACGTCGAGATGATGCGCCAGGTCGGTTCGTGCTCGGGCATCGAGAACTACTCGATGCACATGGACGGCCGCAGCCGCGGCAGCGCTCCCAACACGCTCCTCGACTACTTCCCCGAGGACTTCGTGCTCGTCGTCGACGAGTCGCACGTCGCGGTCCCGCAGATCGGCGGGATGTACGAGGGCGACATGTCCCGCAAGCGCAACCTGGTCGAGCACGGGTTCCGGCTCCCCAGCGCCATGGACAACCGCCCGCTGCGCTGGGAGGAGTTCCTGGAGCGGATCGGCCAGACGATCTACCTCTCGGCCACGCCCGGCGACTACGAGCTCGACCTGGTCGGCGGTGACCAGCCGCCGCATGTCGTGGAGCAGATCATCCGCCCCACCGGGCTGATCGATCCCGAGGTCGTGGTGAAGCCGACCAAGGGCCAGATCGACGACCTGATCCACGAGATCAGGCTGCGCACCGAGAAGGACGAGCGGGTCCTGGTCACGACGCTGACCAAGAAGATGTCCGAGGACCTCACCGACTACCTCCTCGACGCCGGCATCAACACCCGCTACCTCCACTCCGAGGTCGACACCCTCAAGCGGATCGAGCTGCTGCGCGAGCTGCGGATGGGCTCCTACGACGTCCTCGTCGGGATCAACCTGCTGCGCGAGGGCCTCGACCTGCCCGAGGTCTCCCTGGTCTCGATCCTCGACGCCGACAAGGAGGGCTTCCTGCGCTCCGACAAGTCGCTGATCCAGACGATCGGCCGTGCGGCCCGCAACGTGTCGGGCCAGGTCCACATGTACGCCGACAAGATCACGCCCTCCATGGAGGCCGCGATCGACGAGACCAACCGCCGTCGCGCCAAGCAGATCGCCTACAACACCGAGCACGGCATCGACCCGACCCCGCTGCGCAAGAAGATCGCCGACATCACCGACATGCTCGCCCGCGAGGACGAGAACACCCAGGCCCTGCTGGAGACCTGGGCCGGCACCGAGGCCAAGGGCCGGGCGGGCAAGGTCGGCAAGCGCCAGCCGGTGCCCGCGCTGGCGGCAGGCGACGCCGGCAAGCACGCCAAGGACCTCGCCGGCATGCCCAGTGCCGACCTGGCCCAGCTGGTGCAGGACCTCACCGACCAGATGAAGGAGGCGGCTGCGGAGCTGCAGTTCGAGCTGGCCGCCCGCCTCCGCGACGAGATCCAGGAGCTCAAGAAGGAGCTCCGCCAGATGATCGAGGCCCAGAAGTGAGCGGCTGGCACGCACGCTGGCTGCGTTCTCGTCGCGCGACGGCCGCTTCGCTCACAGGCCGCCTTCGCTCCTCCGCCTTGCCATCGCATGCACCAGCCGTCCACTTCCAGTAGGACTCAGTCGTCCTCCTGGACCACCTTCATCGCCTGACGGCTGACCACCAGGCCCACGAGGCGGGAGATGACCAGGGCGATGTACAGCACGCCGACCACCATCTCGACCGCCACGATCGACCGGGCGTGCGAGCCCAGGGGGACGATGTCGGAGAGCCCGACGCTGGTGAGGACGGAGAAGGACAGGTAGAGCAGCTCGAACCAGCTGCGGACCCCCTCCGCGCCGGTGTCGCCGAAGGAGTCGGGCCACACCACCTGCACGGCGGCGTAGCAGTAGGCGAACGCCCACGCGACCACGGTGAAGGCCGCGCCGGTCGCGTAGAGCTCGTCGCGCGTGACCCGGTCGTCGTGGAAGACGTAGCGGATCATCGAGTAGGACACGTAGAAGTAGAACGGCGCGTGCAGCAGCGCCGAGACGAGCACGACCCAGGCCGTGTCGCTGGCCACCGCCTCCGCGACGGTGAAGACGCCGGCGGGCACCCCCAGGGTCAGCGCGACCCAGCTCAGGGCCGGCGTCCGACGTACGGCGGCGACCGCCACGCCCACCGCCAGCATCTGCCCGACCCCGAGGACGGCGCGGCCGACCGGCGAGTCCGCCAGGAAGGGGTAGGCCAGGACCACCAGCAACTGGACGACGAGCAGCACCGCTGAGGGACGCGGACCCAGCACCCCGCCGGGTCGGGGATCGCGGGAACGGTCACGGCGGGTCATCCCGTGACCCTAGGACGGCGACGGCCCCGGGTCGGGGACCGAGGGGGTGGTGGACCGGTACACGTCCGTGGCGGTCGGGGGCGCACAATGGCCCGGTGAGCGCACCCGACAGCAGCCTGCGCGGCGGCTGGCTCGTCTGGGGCAGCGCCCTGTCGCTGTACCTCCTGGCGGTCTTCCACCGCTCCTCGCTCGCCGTGGCCGGCCTCGCCGCGGCCGAGCGCTTCGACATCACCGCCTCCCAGCTGGCGACCTTCACCATGCTCCAGCTGCTGGTGTACGCCGGGATGCAGGTGCCCGTGGGGCTGCTGGTCGACCGGTTCGGCCCGCGCAGCGTGATCCTGACGGGCGCGCTGCTCATGGCGGTGGCGCAGGTCGGCTTCGCGCTGGCGGAGACGTTCGTGCTGGCGCTGCTGGCCCGGACGCTGGTCGGGCTGGGCGACGCGATGACCTTCATCTGCCTGCTGCGGCTGGTCGCCACCTGGTTCCCGCCGCGCCGGATCCCGTTCCTCACCCAGCTCAGCGGCACCCTGGGCCAGAGCGGCGCGCTGCTCGCGGCCGCCCCGATGACGTTCGCGCTGGGCCGGCTGGGGTGGACGGGCGCCTACCTGACCTCGGCGGCCGTCGGCCTCGTGCTGACCCTGGTCGCCGTGGGGGTGCTCCGCGACGGCCCGTCCGGCCGGCACCACCGCGGCGCCACCATGGCCTGGGCGTCGGTGCGCGCGAGCCTGCGGGCCTCCTGGGCCCACCCCGGCACCCGCCTGGGCTTCTGGATCCACTTCAGCACCCAGTTCAGCGCCACCGCCCTCGGTCTCCTGTGGGGCTACCCCTTCCTCGTCCGCGGCGAGGGCCGCAGCGCGGCGGAGGCGGGCCTGCTCCTGAGCCTGCTGGTGGTGGCGGTCGTCGTCGCCGGACCGGTCCTGGGATGGCTGGTCGGCCTGCACCCGTGGCACCGCTCGTCGATGGCCCTGGTCATCGTCGGCTCCATCGTCGCGGTCTGGACCGTCGTCCTGCTCTGGCCGGGCGACGCGCCGACCTGGCTGCTGGTCCTGCTGGTGGTGGTCGTCGGCATCGGCGGACCGGCCTCGATGATCGGCTTCGACGTCGGCCGCACCGCCAACCCCGTCGAGCGGCTGGCCTCCTCCAGCGGCATCATCAACGTCGGCGGGTTCTCCGCGAGCCTGCTGCTGGTGATCGCCATCGGCCTGGTGCTCGACTGGCGCACCCCCGGCTCGGGCACCGATTACCCGCCGGAGGCCTTCCGGTGGGCGATGTCCACCCAGTACGTCCTGTGGGCGGTCGGCCTGACCCAGCTCGTGCGCTACCGCGTCCGCGCCCGCCGGGTCTTCGACCGGGAGGCTCTCCAGGCCGAGGTGCGCGCGCGGTGAGCGAGCCCGAGCGCACCCCCGACGGCAGGTACGTCGTCATCGACGGCCGTCGCTGGCGCGCGACCGACCCCGACATCCCCGAGGAGCGGGCTGCCGAGCTGCGGAAGCTCCTCATGGCCTGGCGCCGCGAGGTCCGCCGGACCAAGGGCACCGACGAGGAGCGGACCTCGCGAGCCGGTGTCCAGGCCGCGAAGGTGGCACTGGGTGAGCGGGGCACCCCGTGGTGGGAGCAGACCGACGCCGAACGCCGGGCCCGCTGGGAGGTCGACGTCCCCGGCCCGGGCGAGCGCTCCTGACCGAGGCTGGCCGACCCCTAGGGTCAGCCCGAGCGGCGGCGCCACAGCCGCCACCGGCGGGGCGCGCGCTCGGCCCCGGACTCGTCGGGGGCCTCCGGTGGTGAGAGCCAGGCCGCGATCTCGGGTGCCGGGTGCCCCATCAGCGTGGTGCTGACGGAGGTCCGGGTGGCCGAGCTCGGCGCGCGGTGCAGCGTCAGCAGTGGCGAACCGAAGGACCGGCGGGCGGCCGTGCTCGAGAGAATGCCCATGACGTCGTTCCCAGCGTGGTCGCCGTCGTCCCAGCCCTGCACCCGGACCACGTCGGCGCGAGCGACCCGCGCGCGACCTCGCTCGGAGTCGTGGACGATCTCGGTCGCGGTCACCCACAGCGCCTCGCGCCGGCAGCGCCCGGCAACCCTGATCGACCAGCGTGCAGCGACGTACGTGAACGGCACGAGCGCCAAGCCGATCGAGAAGAGCCGGTCGATGGTGGCGTTCCACGCCAGGTAGACCCAGAAGCCGGTCAGGACGAGCAGTCCCAGGTCCAGCGCTGAGTTGAACCACCATCGCACCGGCCAGGTCGGGAACAGCACCGCCGGGTGGCCCTCGAATCGCGCGGTGCGTGCGGCCGGGAACCGTTGAACCGTGATGACCGCAAGGGAGTACGCGAGGCACACGACCGCAGCACCGACGGAGTACCACACCGCAGACCGGAACAGGAGTGCGTCGTCGGGGAGGTCCTGGCTGTGCAGGACGAAGGAACCGGCGAGGCCCGCGATCCCGGTGGCGAGGAAGGTCCCCGCCTCGCGCCTCCGCCACGACGGGTTGACCGGCTTGGCAGTCAGGCCGGGGACGGCGACCAAGGACCGCTCCGGCTGGTTCAGCTGAGCCATCCGCCCACCGCGCCGATGGCGCCGGACACCCCGTCGGCAATGGCGCCCCCGGTGTCCTCGATCGCCTCCCATCCCTCCTCGAGGGCAGCGCCGACGTCGGGTCCGTTCTCGAAGAGCGAGTCGATGGCACCGGCGGCTGCACCGGCGAGGAAGGATCCGAGGTCCTGGTGAGCGTTGTACGCGGCCACACGGTCGTTGTGGGCGGCGACCTCGGTCGGGGTTCCGGTGACGTCGTCCGGCGGCCGGATGGGCCCCGCACCCGGGTGCTGCACCAGGAACCCGCTCACGGTCGGTCCTGCCGCGGTGGCGGTGCCCCGGACATCGGCCATGTCGCCCTGGCAGCGACGCAAGGAAGAGGCGAAGCCCTCCAGGTCCCGGGCCATCTCGCGCGTGGCGCGCTCGAGGACGTCCGTGGCGCCGCTGGCGGTGGCCATGATGCCGGCGAACTCGTCCCCGGCCACGCCCTCCCAGGAGCGCTGGGTGGTCGCGCGGACGGCGTGGCACGTGTCCGCGGCGGCCTCGAGCTTCGCGGCGGGGGAGGTGCGAAGCCAGGCGGCGGCGGACTCGATGCTGCTGGGGGTCCCCTGGATCTCGGTGTCGACGCTCATGATCCCGACTCCACGGCGTGACGGTAGCGCAGCCCGAGGACGACCAGGGCGACGAGCAGGGCCAGGAACCACCAGGACAGCGCCCGCCTCCAGCGCGCCGAGGTCGCGGCGAGCGCACCGCCGGCCTCGACGAGCGCCTCGCGCCGCAGACCGACCTCCAGCCCGGCGACGAGGACGAAGGCCTCGGGGCCGACCAGCCCGCCCCTGAGGTGGGCGACGGGGCCCTCGGTGGTCGCCAGCAGCTCGACGTGAGCGGCGACCAGGCCGACGAGCAGCAGGCCGCGGACGGCGTCGAGACGGGCGTCGCAGCTGCCGGCGACAGCGTGGCGGGGCTGCGGCGCACGCTGCGCAGCACCATGGGACGCGACTGGATCGCGGTCGTCGGCGGCACGGCGTACCCGCTCAGGACCGCCGAGGACGCCTGAGCCGACGGGTCAGGGCCGGAACCGCTCGTTGAAGCGGCGCACGACGTCCTGCTCCACGCTGCGAGCGGCCTCGAGCGCCTTGCGCCGCGCCAGCTCCGAGGCCGCCTGGACCGCGTGCGGGTCCAGGCGCTCGCGCGCGGCGCTCTCCTTGGCCAGCGCCCGGGCCTCCTTGGCCCGCTTCTTCTCCAGCGACGCCAGCTCCGAGGCCACGATGTCCTCGCGGGCCACGTGCACGCGCAGGACGTTGAGGAAGGTGACCACCGTGACGA
>FWWL01004743.1_pt1 | contig 19807 bp, 20 predicted proteins | sample 2228331 | NCBI WGS metagenome assembly FWWL01 (sample SAMEA103939775, study PRJEB20133) | metagenome | reverse complement strand
GAAAATATGATACTCGCTAACGTTACCACACCATCTAACCTCTTTCATATACTTCGACGTCAGGTATTAGCCGATTATCGTTTGCCCCTGATTCTTTTCACCCCTAAAAGTATCTTACGCCATCCGGAAAACATTTCTACCTTTGATGAACTTGCAAACGGTTCATTCAAAGAAATTATTGACGATAATAATATAACTGACAAAAGCTCAGTAAAACAATTGCTCTTATGTTCAGGAAAAATCTATTATGAATTTCATGAATACCGAAAAAAACAAAACATTCAAGACACTGCAATCATCCGAATAGAACAATTTTACCCGCTTAACATCAAACTTTTAGAAGAAATTATTCAAACCTATCCACATTACGAACGTATGGTATGGGTTCAGGAAGAGCCCGCTAATATGGGAATATGGAATTTTATTCGTCAGCAGCTCAATTCCTATAAACTATTGGGCATCTGTCGTCCTGCAAGTGGTAGTACAGCGCCCGGCTTACTTTCGCTTCACACATTACAACAAAAAAAGATTATTGAGAAAGCATTCAAAAAGTGCAGTTGTAAAAACTTAGACAATTACTGTTATATGTCATGTACTGAAAACATATAAGCTATGGAAATACCAATAACCGTCCCTTCTCCGGGAGAATCTGTCAATGAAGTAATGTTAAGCAAATGGTTGGTAGCAAACAATAGCTACGTAGAAAAAGACACAGAACTTGCTGAAATAGAGAGCGATAAAGCAACACTAACCATTACAGCAGAACACAGTGGTACTATACGATTTCTTGTCGAAGAAGGTCAAAAAGTTGCTGTTGGGTCAGTGGTATGCATTATCTATACAGAACAAACAGCTTCCATACCCGATAAAGAAACAAAAACTACCCTCATACAAGAACAAATGCCAACCATTACCCGGTCGTTAGAACCCAAAATTACGCCACTTGCCAAAAAAATTCTTGACGATGCAGGTATTGATATACAATCAATAAATGAACCTACACAGCAACGAATAACAGCAGAAAAAGCAAAATCAATTATAGAACAGCAAACACATCTGCCCAGTGAAACAAGTAGCAACAGAGAAACTGTGAAAGAACTAAGTCCATTACGAAAAAAGTTAAGTGAACACTTACTACGGGCAAAAAATGCTACTGCCATGCTAACCACTTTTAATGAAGTGGACATGACTGAAATATTAGCTTTAAGGAACAAATACAAAGAATCATTTCAGCAGAAACATGGCATTAAACTGGGCTTTATGGGCTTCTTTTCGATGGCAGCCTGTAAAGCTTTGCAAGATTTTCCAGTTGTTAATACTCGTCTCGACGGTGATCGGCTGATTTTTTATCATTACATTGATTTAGGTATTGCCGTACAAACCGAAAAAGGTCTTGTTGTGCCTGTTATACGCAATGCACAAGAAAAATCAGTTGCTCAATTAGAAAAAGAAATAGCTACATTGGCCGAAAAAGCACGTAATAAAAAAATTTCTATTACAGAATTGGAAGGCGGAACTTTTTCCATAACCAATGGCGGTGTTTTTGGCTCTTTACTTGCCACTCCTTTATTAAATTATCCACAAACAGCTATTCTGGGAATGCATGCCATTCAGGAAAGACCTGTTGTTGTTAATCATCAGATTGTTGTCAGACCGATGATGTACATAGCTCTTTCGTACGACCACCGTGTGCTCGATGGCAAGGATTCCATCCTCTTTTTAAAGAGAATAAAAGAGCTTGTTGAAAACCCTCAATTACTCAGCGATAATCCAGAAAAACTACTGGATCTTTAATTGTTAAAAATTTTATACCAATTATTTCGCAATATTCTTTTTTTGATTTACATTTGTAAAAAAAATGGTTATGAAAAAATTAGCTTTTCTTTTAGTACTTGCCTTATTTGCATTGGTTTCCTGTCAAAAAGATTGCAAGGATTGCAAATCAGTTACAACCGATCAAAATGGTAATATCATTCAAGAAGGAACAGCAAAGGAATATTGTGATGAAGAATTAGAACAAAAAGAACAAGAAGAACCTTCTACCGTAGGCGATCAAACTACAAAATGGGTTTGTGAATAATACCTATGAAGCATATTTTTCTTATTGCGGTAATTTTACCAATTTTCACAACTCTTGTTTACTCGCAAGAATACGAAGAATTTGATACTCTTTCAAGGAATGACTTCATCATTCACACAGGAATAGGGCTAGGTTTATATCATCTCAATCACAACGATCCTAACAGCGAAAACTATCTTGCAGCAAGTAAAATTATGAGTATTGGTGCATCTTACTTTATAGCCAATAAAATAAATGTTGGCTTTGGTTTTTCCCGCTTAAACTTTGCAAACAACCCCGATTCGGCCGAATCTGCCCGAACAAGCCTAATGGGCTTATCTGTTCGATATCAAACTCTTAAAAGTCATAAAACCAATATTTATGTGGGATTTACTGCTGGTACTTCTTCTTTTAAATATAAAAACTTAAAAACCAATTCAAATGTAACTGCAGGCAGCTTGTTCATTGAACCTTCTGTTGGTTTCACTCATTTCTGGGGAAAGGTTGTTGGAATGTATATTCAGGTCTCATATTTTTACACCAAATACAATAAAATTGTAAATAAAGACAACGAACCGCTAAGAGTTACCATCAATGGAAAACAGGAAAATTTTTGGTTAGCATTAAGCGGAATGAACCTTAGCACAGGAATTTTGCTCAAATTTTAATAATCTTACCGTTGCCATTTTCTATCTTCTTTTCCAGAATACTTTAGCAAGTATCGAGCAAAAACAAATAAAAAGTCGGATAAGCGATTCATGTATTTTAAAATAAGCTCGTCAGGATTAGTATTTTCATAAACAGAAACTATACGGCGTTCTGTTCTACGGCATATCGTTCGGCAAACATGTGCCTGCGATGAAGCAACATCGCCACCAGGCAAAATAAAAGATTGTAAAGCACTGAGTTCGGCTTCCATTTTATCAATGCTTTGTTCTAACCAGGTTACATCTTCCTCTTGCAAAGCAGGCAAAGTTGCTTCAACCGAACCATCGTACGATAAACGAGCTGCAATAATCATTAATTTATCCTGAATATTCAATATCCACGATTTATATTCTTCCTGTTTTACAAAATCACTCAACAGTGCCAGATGCGCTATAAGTTCATCAACCGTGCCATAAGCTTCCAATCTTATATTATTTTTTGAAACAGGCACACCTCCCAGTAAGGTTGTTTTACATTTATCACCTTTACGTGTATATATTTTCATAATCAACGACTTACTATTTTATGTTTGGCATTTACAACATCTTCCAGAATTTTTCCATCGCGTAAACGTATAATTCGATGTGCATATCCGGCAATATCTTCTTCGTGGGTAACAACTATTATTGTATTGCCTTGTGAATGAATATCACCAAACAACCTCATTATTTCGACCGATGTTTTTGAATCAAGGTTTCCAGTAGGTTCGTCGGCAAGAATAATGGATGGCTTATTAATGAGTGCACGAGCAATAGCCACACGCTGTCGTTGCCCACCACTCAATTCGTTGGGCTTATGCATAATTCTGTCTCCTAATCCCACTTTTTCCAGAGCTTCTCTGGCAAGCTCTATGCGTTCCTGCTTTTTAACACCTGCATAAACCAATGGCAAAGCCACATTCTCTAACGCAGAATACCGGGGCATTAAATTAAACGTCTGAAAAACGAAGCCAACCTCCTTGTTTCTTACTTCTGCCAGTTCGTTATCGTTCATCTTACTTACATCTTTGCCATTTAAAAAATACTGACCATACGTTGGTGTATCCAGGCAACCCAATATGTTCATCATGGTAGATTTGCCCGAGCCAGACGGACCCATAATGGCCACATATTCGTTTTTGTAAATTGACAAATTAATGTTTCGCAATGCTTTGATAACCTCGTTGCCTACCTGATAAAATTTAAACAGGTTCTTTAATTCAATTATTTGCTGTTGATTCATGTATTTTAATAAAACGCTAAATTACATATTTAAAATCGTATTCTGAAATGCTGTTTCTCTAAAATTTTATCAGTAAAAAAAACTAATCCCATTCTGTATAAATCAATGCTAAGTTTAACCTCATTGTGAGATGAGATATACTTCCATGCTTCAAACATTTCTTTTGACCAATAAATATCATCGAAGACAAAAATGGTCTGACTATGCTTTTGGTTAAGTAAAATGTTAAAATAATCAACTGTAGCCTGATAAGTATGATTGCCATCAAAAAACACAAAATCTAGCTTCGGCAACGATAAATCGGATAAAGTTTCAGAAAAATCACCAATTTTTTGAATTACATTAACTAGTTTTGCTTCTGTAAATAGCTCACTGGCTATATTAGCGTAAGACTCACAACCTTCCAGAGTAATAACTTTTGCTGTTGGATTTGCTTTTGCCATGTATAGACTACTAACACCCACACAGGTTCCTAGCTCAAGAATCGTTTGAAGTTGATAATAGCGAACTAATCGAAACAACAACCTGCCATATTTCTTATTAACAGACGCTTGCTTAACTAATGATGATAATTTCACCTCAGCACTTATTGGTATTACAGCTCCATAAGTTGAATGTGTAATTAACCTTTTGTCATTTTTCAACTTATTTATCAACTGTTCTATCTCAGCATACTCTTGATATTGAGTTGTATCGTTTAATACATTAATTATCAAATCAAAGACAAAAGGCGAATGTACTCCATGACCTTTTTTATGGACAGCACACACTTTGTATTTAATATACTGTTGCAACTGAAAAAGCATATACAAAAGTACACGAGAATTATGAAATAGGCAACGGTATATATTGAAGAAAAATAATATGATAATTGTTTTTGTAGTGAACATATCAAATAAATCTACGTTATAAATGATATAGAACTATATGTAGAAACAACCTAATATTGACTTTTTTAATTGAAAATCAGCATTTAAAAAGATAAATGTAATGCAAGAGCATTATGAGCCAATCGGTAAAAAGGTCAGATGAAAATCTAAAGTTGTGAAAAACTTATTTAGGAAAAATTTGGAAGATAAAGATTAACTTTATATATTGGTTATATGCAATTAAGCAATTGTTTTTAAATAACTTTATTACCTTTAATAAAGATAATTATTAATAATTTATGTATTATATGAACTACAACGAAGCAAATTTTTTAAAAGCAATTTCCGAGTCCTTTCAGAAATACATTGAACACGGTGCGAGAAGCAGTGAAAAACTAAAACCAATCCACAATTTTGTAGCGAAAACTTTGCAGGAGATTTGGGGAAAAAATTTCCAGATTCACTTCATGAGTGATGATAATACAGAAATGACCGTTAAAGGGAAATATTACCCAAAAGTCATTGATATAACTATAACTCACAAGAAAAAGCCCGTTTTTTGTTTGGGAATAAAATTTGTAACAAGCAATTACAAGCAAAATGCAAACAACTATTTTGAAAACATGATGGGCGAAACAGCAAACATTCAGGCGAAAAAGAACTTGCCTTATGCTCATCTCATTATTTTGCGACACGAAACACCTTATTACAAAAAAGGCAATGAAAATCAAGCTGACAAAATACCTGCTAAAATTGAAAAAATTAATGAACATGATTTAGAGAAGTATGTGAATTTATTTTTTGATACTCCACAAGCACACCGTCCATTTGCAATAGGAATAATTTTAATCAATATCAACGAAAAAAATTACAAAGTGAAAGCGGTGAATCCAAAAGAAGTGTTGAAAAAAGACTTTGCAGAATTACTTGAAAATAAATTATCTGTTAATTGCTTATTCAAAGAAATTGAAAATTACAAAAGATTTTACCTAACAAAACTTAATCATGGCAACACTTACAAAAGTATATAAATTACAAAAACTTTTAGGGCAAGTTTATACTCCAAATTTTATCGTTAATAAAATTCTGGACGACATTGGTTTTAATTCCGGGCAGATTTTGGGAAAAAGAATTTTAGACCCTGCCTGTGGTGATGGAAGATTTTTAGAAGAAGTTGTTCGAAGAATAATAAATTATTCAACTTATGAAGATTTAACAAAAAATTTGCTGAATGTTTATGGTTGGGATATTGACAAAAAAGCCATTCAGTTATGTATAGAAAATTTAAACAATTTGATAAAGCCTTTAGGAATAAAAGTACAGTGGAATATATACGAAAATGATTCAATTAAAGAAATTGAAAACACACAGAACAATCTGTTTTATACTGATAGCGACAAAAAGAAATTTGATTTCATTGTAGGCAACCCACCATATATCCGAATACAGCATTTAGATGAAACACAACGAAAATATATTCAGAAAAATTACAAATTTTGCCAGAGCGGTTCAACAGATATTTATATTGCATTCTTTGAGTTATGCTATCATTTACTAAACGAAAATGGTATCTGTGGCCTAATAACTCCAAACACATTTTTTTACACAGATACTGCGAAAACAATGAGAGATTTTTTTTCAAAAAATGGAATTATTAAACAGATTACTAATTATGGTATCATTCAACTTTTTGAGAATGCCACAACTTACAGTGCAATTTTAATTTTTGACAGAAAGAAACACAAAACTTTTTTGTATCAACAAGCAATCGGTAAAGAAACTTTTTTAAACAGAGATATTTCTATAGACGAAATAATTAACCAAAAATTTTGGCAACTTTCTATTGAAAAAAAACATAATCATCATGGTGTTAAACTCAAAGATATCTGTAAAATTCATGTCGGTATTACAACACTTTATGACAAGGCATATATCTTCCCCATTCAAGAAATTGATGAAAAATATGTTTTTGCATTTACTAAATTAAAAGGAAAAATAAAAATTGAAAAAGATATTTTAAAACCCATTGTCAAAGCTTCAACCCTCAAATCAAGTCAAGATAAAATCAGTGAATATATTTTGTTTCCTTACACAAAGGTTTGCGGAAAGCACCAAATTATGTCAGAGGAAAAATTAAAAATGGATTTTCCATTTGCTTACAATTATCTTCTTTCTATCAAAGAAGAATTAGCAAAGAGAGATAATGGAAGACCTATAAAACCCTGGTATGCCTTTGGTCGTACACAAAGTTTAGATACAAGTTTTGGTAAAAAAATAATTTTTTCTCCAATGAATATCAAACCCAATTTTATACTCTATGAAAATGAAGACTGTACTTTTTATTCAGGCTACTGTATAAAATATAACGGTGATTATACTAAACTTTTGAAGCAACTTAATTCGGAAGAAATGGAAAAATTTATCAGAGTTTCAAGTCGTGATTTCAGAGGCGGATGGAAAGCTTACAACAAAAAAGTAATTGAGGACTTTATAATAAACACTGACGAATTATAGAATTTCAAATAACTTTCAATTAAGTCTATTAACAATTCAGGCAAAATTGTTAATAACAAGAGAGCAAAAAAAGTTCTATTTAGACAATTAACTATTAACTTTGCAAACTTGAATTAAAAACACAGCCATGTCGAAAGTAATTGCATTAGCAAATCAGAAAGGTGGAGTTGGAAAAACCACAACAGCCATAAATTTAGCAGCAAGTCTAGCAATTTTAGAATACAAGGTTTTAGTAATAGACGCCGACCCTCAGGCAAATGCTACCTCAGGTTTTGGTTTCGACTTAAAGAACATTAAAACCAGCATTTACGAATGCCTCATAGAAGAAGCTCAACCCAAAAACATTGTACTCGAAACCGAGATACAAGGCTTACATCTTATTCCTTCTCACATTGACCTTGTGGGTGCAGAAATTGAAATGCTCAACCACCCAAATCGCGAAAAAATGATGAAAAACGTTGTTGATAAAGTAAAAGACGATTACGATATTGTACTGATAGACTGCAGTCCATCGCTTGGATTGATTACAGTTAATGCACTTACAGCTGCTGATTCTGTTATCATTCCCGTACAATGCGAATATTTTGCACTTGAAGGACTTGGCAAACTGCTTAATACCATTAAAATTATCCAGAGCCGTCTTAATACTACTCTGCAGATTGAAGGCTTTTTGTTAACCATGTACGATTCACGCTTAAATTTATCCAATCAGGTTGTTCAAGAAGTCAAAAAGCATTTTCAAAACATGGTATTTACTACCATCATACCTCGAAATGTAAAATTAGGCGAAGCACCAAGCTATGGAAAGCCTGTTATTCTTTACGATGCTAACAGCAGTGGTGCAATTAGTTACTTGAATTTAGCCCGCGAACTTCTTCAAAAAAACAATATGACCAAAGTTGCTAACGAAAATAAAATCATTGACAACGTATGAATGCAAAGAAAAATGCTTTAGGTCGTGGCCTGGGGGCTCTTATCTCCGATGCTGAAACCATAAAAACAGCACTTGTTAATGAAATTCCTGTTCATCAAATTGAAGTTAATCCATATCAACCACGAACTGAATTCGACGAAGAAGCAATTAATGAACTTTGCGAATCTATACGACTTTACGGATTAATTCAACCCATTACAGTTAGAAAAATTGACAACAATAAATATCAGCTCATCTCGGGCGAACGAAGATTACGTGCTTGTAAAATGCTCAATCTGGAAACCATTCCTGCTTACATACGCGAAGCAAACGACCAGGAAATGCTTGAAATGGCTCTGGTCGAAAACATTCATCGTAAAGACTTAGACCCCATTGAAATTGCTATAAGCTATCAGCGTCTTATTGATGAATGTAAACTTACTCAAGAACAACTCAGCGAACGAGTGGGCAAAAACCGTTCAACCATTGCCAATTTTCTTCGACTCTTAAAGCTACCCGAAGAAATTCAGCTTGGCTTACGCAACAACAAAATTACTGTTGGTCATGCACGTGCTCTTATAAACATTGATGACGCCGATACCCAACGGATGATATATCATCAAATTATACGTTACGATTTTTCTGTTCGCAAAGTTGAAGATATTGTAAGAGAATTAAATACAGACGACAAAAAGCCAATCAACCCTATCAAACATTACAAAAAGACAAAAGAACTCAAACAACTAAAAGACAATTTAGCCAAAAAATTAAATTGTAGAGTGGATGTGAAGAAAACAAACGAAGGAAGTGGAAAAGTTGTATTGTATTTTGAAAATGAAGTAGAGTTCGAAAAAATTATACAGCAACTTACTCATGAATAATTCTAACATTGGCAGTAGTTATATCTTTACTCTTTTAATGCTTATAAATACAACCCTGTTGACTTATGGACAATCTCAACCCGACAGTTTAAAACGAAAACATTCACCCAAAATAGCTGCCACACTTTCGGCAGTAGTACCAGGATTAGGACAGGCTTACAATAAAAAATATTGGAAAATACCCGTTGTATATGCTGGAATGGGAGGACTTGCTTATTTAACCATTCGAAACAATAATTATTATCAGGCATTTAAAAAAGCATACAAAGAATTATCCGAAACCAACCCAAACGGTTATTATTACATGTATAACACCACATTCACATTATCGGGTTTAGATGCTGGTAAAAATTACTATCGCCGCTACCGCGATATGTATGCTATTTTCACTGTTGGTATGTATGTTTTAAATATTGTTGATGCTGCAGTTGATGCTCATTTTTTCTATTTCGATGTAAATGACAATTTAAGCTTTATTGTAAAACCAGAAATTAACTATCTGACTATAAACTCAGAAGCCTATACAGGCATAAAAATTTGTGTAAACCTAAAAAAATAGCTATACTTGCATTCAAAGAAAATGTTCATGCGTTGGGATGTTGTATTATTGATTAGTTTATGGTGCTTTACAGCAGGACTTTATGCTCAAAATGACAGTCTTTCTGCATCAGAATTCGAATTGGATTTTAAAGAATTTGAATCTTATTCTGATAGCCTTTTACTCTTATGGTATCGTCAAAATGCTCCGTTTAACAAAGAATTGGAAAATGAATTATTATCAAACGACACAACTTCTGCTCCTTATTTTTCAGATGAAGTTTTATTAACCCAACTCAACAGAATGAATTCTTATATTGAAATGACATTTAACCCAATTACGAGGCAATACATTGAATTCTACTCAAAAAAACGCCGCAAATTAGTTTCTTATTTACTTGGCAACAGCGAATATTATTTTCCCTATTTTGAAGAAGCTCTCGACCGCTATGGTCTTCCGCTCGAATTAAAATATCTTCCTATCATAGAATCGGCATTAAACCCACGAGCAATTAGCCGAGCAAAAGCCGTTGGCTTATGGCAATTTATTTTACCCACAGCCAGGCTTTATGGGTTAAAAGTAACTTCTTTCATTGACGAACGAATGGATGTACTAAAATCATCCGATGCTGCTGCCAGATATTTAAGAGATTTGTACAATGTTTTTCAAGACTGGCATCTGGCATTGGCAGCCTACAATTGTGGACCTGGAAATGTTAATAAAGCCATTAAGCGTTCAGGAAAAACATCGTACTGGGAAATATACAGGTACCTTCCGCGTGAAACCCGAGGATATGTTCCTGCTTTTATAGGTGCTGCCTATACTTTTCATTATTACAAAGAATTAAATATTGTTCCTCATAAAACGTATCTGCCAAAAAATGTTGATACCATTTACGTTAGTAAGATGCTTCACTTACGACAGGTATCCGAACTGCTTCAGATACCTTTAGAACTTCTTCAATTAATTAACCCGCAATACAAAAAGGACATTATACCTGCCCTACCCGAACAACCACTCCCTCTTTATCTACCTGTTGAATACATATCAAACTTTTTGGCATTAGGTGATTCTGTTTATAAATATAAGGATTCATTGTTGTTTAAATCTATTCGACCAGGTCTGTATATGACAAACAGCTACGCCAACATGGAAGAAGTAGCCATTTATCATAAAGTAAAACCCGGAGAAACACTTTCTTCTATTGCAAGAAAATACAAAGTCAGTGCAAAAGACATTGCAGAATGGAACAGAATTAGTAAGAAAAGACCATTAAAAGCAGGGAAAAATATCGTCATTTTTGTTCTCAGGAAAAAAGAAGAGCCAAAAGATACCTTACAAAACAAAGTTAACCTTGAAGACACTGTAATTACAAATAGCAATACTACAAATCAAGCATCGGAACAAATCAATCATATACAACCTGCATATCATACTGTAAAACAAGGTGACACCTTATATTCTATAGCTCGTCAATACAATACTTCCCTGGATGAATTATGCAGAGTTAATAATATTTCAAAAAATACTACCATTAAAGTTGGTCAAAAGCTTAAAATTCCTAGCCGATAAATATGTTTGCTCCCTGGAAAACTTTTCTTTTCTTACTTTCAATTTTTTTAATTTTTTTGCTTTTAAGCATCCTACCCATACCAGGCTACATTTCGTTCAATAACATTACCATTAAAATACCCAAAATTCGCTTATCTCAACCAAACTATCAAAAAAGCCAAAAAGCAGAAACTATCATCAAACAACTTACCAACAATAACATGAACTTAAACGATTCAATTCCAATAAAAAAAGATTCTACACAGAATACAGCTATTCGATCCGATAGTCTTTATTCCATTCAAGTACCAATAGAAAATAGTATCTCGTTATATTCATTTTTCACTTCCCTCGAAAATGCAGAAAAAATTCATGTTCTTCATTATGGTGATAGTCAGATAGAAGGAGACAGAATAACTGGTTTCTTACGTCAACAATTTCAATCAATATTTGGAGGAAAAGGTGCCGGCTTAATTATTCCATTCAAAGTCAATCAAATTGACCAAGCTATTAGTATCGAAACCAAAGGCAATTGGCAACGATATACTCTTTTTGGAAACAGAAACAGCAAAATAAAGCATAATCAATATGGTCCTATGTTACAATTTGTTCGGTATGCTCCACCAGATACAACTGTTAACGATAGCCTCATATACGAAGCATCTTTAAAAATAAAAGGAAACAAAAAAAGCCCGAACAGAAACTATCAATTCACCCGTATTCAGCTATTGTATGGCAATCTGAAGAGACCAGTATTAGCTCAATTATATATTGATGGGAATTTTATTGACATGAAATCCCTTGCTCCCACACTAACAACACAGGATGTAAACTTTGACATTATACAACAAGCTAATGACATCGAAATTGAATTTACGGGAAAGGATAGCCCGGATCTTTATGCTATAAATTTCGATTCTGAAACAGGTATATATTTTAGCAACATTCCTATGCGTGGAAGTTCAGGAACAGATTTTTCAAAAAATTCATGTGGACAGCTCAGCTCTATTTTTAGGTCATTAAATGTTAAATTAATCATTTATCAATTCGGAATAAACATTGTTCCTACAATGCTTCAAAATTATGATTTTTATGAAAACTGGATTTATCAGCAATTACAATATCTTAAACGCTGCAATCCCGAAACATCCATTCTTGTAGTAGGCATCTCAGACATGACCATGAATACCGACAGCGGCTTAGTTTCATATCCAAATATTGAAAAGATTCGTAATGCACAGAAAAAAGCTGCAATAAGAGCCAATTGTGCGTTTTGGGACACTTATGAAGCAATGGGTGGAAATAATTCTATGCAAGCTTGGGTCAAAGCCGGACTTGCCAACAAAGATTATACACATTTTACTTATAGCGGTGCACAACAGATTGCTAAGCTCCTGTATCAGGCAATATACAACGAATACATACATTTCAGAAAAAAAGCAGTAGCATCAAAATGAAATCTATCTTCATATATATAATCTTTTTAAATATATGTTTTACAGGCTATAATCAGACCACTCAATACCCATTTCTAAAAACTGACAGCAATTATTTTCTACTATGGCAAACTAATAGTTCCTGCGAAAAGCTTTTCGAAAAATTTAATCGTCTTCAGATATGCGGCGATGAACAAATTAGAATATTACACATAGGTGATTCTCATATTCAGTCAGATATTTTTACAAATCAGGTACGACGTCACTTTGCCGAACATTTTTTTCACCTAATAGGACCTCCGGCCATCGGCTTTCCTTATCATCTTCTAAATGCAAGCCAACCCATAACCCTCAAAGTACTTTGCACAGGCAATTGGAATTCTTACACATCAAATCCTCAAAACAATCATGCAGTTCTTGGCTTTGATGCATATACAACCGATAGCTGTGCTCACAAAATAATGGTTGAAATTAATAACAAAGCTATACAAAATGTAAACTTCAACACCCTAAAAATTATCACTAATACCTCAAACAACGCACAATTCAAAAACCCTCTTATTACAAATTGCATAGAACAAAAAATCAACGACACTGTTTCAATACTTACTTTTAAACTCAATGATTTTGTAGATTCAATAATACTTAACTTGCGTATTGATAGCTTATCTCAACCATTTAAGCTTTATGGCATTGTTCCAGAAAATGACGACCCCGGAATTGTTTACCATATTGCAGGAATAAATGGAGCTAAAGCTTCAACTTTTTCAAAGACCCTACTGCCTTATTTTATAAAACATAATTCGTACGACTGGATTATCATTTCGCTGGGTACAAACGATGTATATTCAACAAAAATAGATAGTTCATTCATAACACAAAACTTTCAGCAATTAATTAAAAGCATTAAAACCATCAATCCAGATGTATCAATTCTTCTAACAACACCAATGGAACATTACTACAAAAAGCAAAGAATCAATCATCACGTAGAATTTGTCAGAGAAGTAATTTTTTCGGTAGCTCAATATGAACATTGCGCAGTTTGGGATTTTTATCAGGTTGCCGGTGGAAAAGGAAGTGCCGATCAGTGGTATAATGCCAATCTGATGAAGGCAGATAAACTCCATCTGAATATTGATGGATATCATCTTATGGCCAACTTATTTTTTGAAGCATTTATGAACACCTATGTAAATGGATTTCTGGCAAAGTGAAGGAATGGCTGATTGACATATTGACCTATCATGAAAACGAACCTCTGCTTTTTACACAGCTTTATTTCTGGATTTTTCTTGGAATTGTGTTACTTGGTTATCAGGCAGTTTATAAGCACAATACGTTAAGAAACACCTATTTATTTCTTTTTTCTCTATTTTTTTACTATAAGTCTGGCGGATATTTTTTCTCTTTGCTTATACTGTCAACACTTATAGATTATTCAGCCGGGTTGCTAATCTTCAAAAGCCAAGAGCCATGGAAACGCCGATTTTGGCTCAGCTTAAGTATTCTAGCAAACTTATTATTGCTTGGCTATTTCAAATACACCTACTTCTTAATTGATACCATCAATCAACTTTTTCAGACTCATTGGGTTGCTCAAAACATTCTGGCAAGTACAACAAACAATTTGTTCGGTACAACATTCGATGTTTCTTCCATTATTTTGCCTGTAGGCATTTCTTTTTTCACTTTCCAAACCATGAGTTATACCATTGATGTTTATAGAAGAAAAGTAGAACCTGTAAGAAACTTACTCGATTATGCCTTTTATGTTAGCTATTTTCCACAACTTGTTGCAGGACCAATTGTAAGAGCTTCTGAGTTCATACCACAGCTATTTCTGAAGTATACATTAACACAACAGGAGTTTTCTCATGCTGTTTTTCTGATTTTAAACGGACTCATAAAAAAAATGTTGATAAGCGACTACCTGTCCATCAATTTTGTTGACCGAGTTTTCGATAATCCAGCCTCCTATTCAGGTGTTGAAAATTTGTTGGGTATCTATGGATATGCTATTCAAATATATTGTGACTTTAGCGGATATACCGACATTGCTATTGGAGTTTCTTTATTGTTTGGTTTTCGACTACCAATCAACTTCAATTCTCCATATAAAGCAACCAATATAACTGATTTCTGGCGACGATGGCATATTTCATTAAGTTCATGGCTACGCGACTATTTATATATTCCACTGGGCGGTAATAGAAAAGGGAAAATTAGACAATACTTAAATTTAATGATTACCATGCTACTGGGTGGTTTATGGCATGGGGCAAATGTTAAATTTATTCTTTGGGGTGGTATTCATGGAATTTCTCTGATGGCACACAAAATTCTGCAATCGCTAAAACTTTCCTTGCCATCGAATAGATTAGGTAAAATTATTGGCATCTTTATTACTTTTCATCTGGTTTGCTTTGCATGGCTATTTTTCAGAGCGTCCGACATGCACACTGTTGGAATTATGTTAAACTCTATATTTCAATATTTTCAATTTCCTGTTTTAATACAATTTATCCAATCATATCCAATGGTAGTAGGATTATTGCTTCTGGCGTATTTTATTCATTGGTTACCTTATTCAATAAAAGAACTCTACCGCGGTTTATTTATTAAAAGCCCTTTGATTGTTCAATTTTTACTGATTATCCTTGTGATTTTTATCCTGTTTCAGGCAAAAACCTCAGAAATTCAACCGTTTATTTATTTTCAATTTTAATCTTCAGGCTGAAGTTCTTCGGGTAAAAACTGATAGAAAGTATCTCCTCTAAGGCCTAAACGTATAGTTTCAAGAGAAATAACTTCTTCGGGAGCAATATTACCAAGGTTAACATTACAACCTAACAATTTGACAAACCATACCTGCTGGGGCTTCTTAGGAGCTTCCCAGATAATATGGTCTTTGTCTATAGCGCTTAATATTTTGTTTATTAAAACCACATGAGCACTACCGCTCGATCGATAAATACCTACGTTGCCACTTTCACGTGCTTCTGCAATAACCTTAAAAGAACCTGCTTCCAATTCATTTTTCATCATTTTTATCCAGCGTGCAGGTGTTATTATGATGCTTTCTTCCTTTGATCCCACTTCAGATAACACTGTATAATATTGAGACAATTGGCGTATGTATTCGCATTTTTTGTTGTGATCCATCTGCATTGAACCGTCCGATACTTCAACCACATCTAACTTGAACTCATCAACATACCGACGGTATTCATCGAACATGTTGCGTATAACAAAAATTTCAAACAAAGTTCCGCCAAAATAAGGACGAATGCCACATGAACGGTATATCTTAATTTTTTCTTTGACATTTTTTGATACCAACGAAGTACCAAAACCAAACTTCACAAAATCAATATATTCACCGGCCTTTTCGCACAAATCTTCTGCTTCTCTAAGGCTTAAACCTTTGTCCATTATCATTGCCAATCCAGTGTTTCTTGGCTTTTTTGTTCTTTCGGGTATAAAAGGAAGATTAAAGTTCATACATTAGTTTTTATTATTTCCTTGCAAATTTAATAAGGCTTTTAATTGATTATACACATTTGTATCTAAAAATAAATCAATAAAATCTTCAAGTTCGGCATCGCCTTTATGTAATGAAAGGTTTAAATAAATACTTGCCGTTTCCTGCTCATTTTTTAACATATATAAACCTGCCAGTTTTAAATATAAAGGAATTGGATTTAAAGTACCTCGTTTTAAAACACCCTTTAAATAAGCGATTGCCTCATCGAAAAGCTTTGCCTTTTCGTACAAATCAGCTTTAAGTATGATAAAATCCATTTCCTTCTGCTTAAACTCAAGAGCTTTATTAATGTGCTCCAAACCTTCTTTTAAAGAATTTTTTTCCAGACAATATTTCGCCTTTAAAAAATTATATTCTACATCATCTGCAAATTCTTTTTCCATGCTTATTAATAATTCATTGGCTTGCTCTAATTGCATCGTGTCGAGATATAAAGCGGCTAAATCGAGTTTAATATAATCGGGAGCATCATCATATTCCAGAGCTTTTTCTAAACAGTCAATTGCTGAATCTATCTGATCATCCATAGCATAAAAAGCCGAAGCTTGAGAATAAAAACTCCAACCCGACATCAACGAATTGTTAATAATGTATGTAATATAATCAACCGCCTTATCGTATTGACCTATTAAATAATACAGTCTGGCAAGATCGTACTCAAAAGCAGTGTTATTCTGATAATTGAGTGCATTGTAATACTCCATTGATTGAATAGCTTTATCCTGCTGATTTTGCTTTACATATAAAATTGCCTGAAAAATCCAGAAATCATCAATCTGCGGTTCAATCTGAATTGCTTTTTTCAAATAATGATGGGCCTTTTGATATTCATTCCGCGAAGCATAGCAGATAGCTAGCCCTTCGTATAACAAATGCTTAGTATAATCGTCAACATTTTCTTCGATGAAATGCAGTAAGTCACAGTAAGTATCAATCAAAAAAATAAAACTTGCATCACGTTTTATTTCTGGATTAAACATTTCTAAAGGAGAGTACTGATCAAAAATTTCTTTTTGAATATCGCGTATATATAGAAACGACAGAAAATCAATTTCATCTACATCTTTAAAAGATTCTTTCAGGTTTTGAAAATATTGGTTAGCTTTTGCAAAGTTTTTGAATTTTGCATACAAAATTACTATATATATCAAAGCATTGCTAAAGGCTGGATTTAATTTAAAAGAATTTAAAAAGCAAGACAAAGCTTTAATATAGTTTCCCTGATCATAGCTATAAGTACCTTTTTGATACCATAACACATCAGACGATGGATAAAAGTTCAACGACACCTCTATCGCCTTTTCCAACATCTTTTTGTCGGCATTATAGGAATAATAAATGATAAGGTCAAGAAATTCTTCTTCACTCGCAAAAAAATGCAACCCATGATTAATATAATCTGTAAAGGCTTTATTTAGCCTCTGAATATTAATATCATCTTCATCAAACATAAAAGTATAGCTTTCAAACAAAAATAAGTAATATTATCGTACTATCAAAAAAAAAGCAGTAAAAGATATGAACAAAAAAAAATATTTCATTATTAATAATTTTGTTTCTCTATGGTTCTCTGTGACTTCTCTGTGTTCTCTGCGGTTAATGGTTTCATAGCTTGCCACATAAAGGTTATTGAGCCTATCGATAAATACCGCAGAGATACGCTGAGAAAAAGATACCCAGAGAACCACAGAGTTAATAATTATTAACCACTCTCCTAATCCCATCAATTAATTTTCAAACATTAAAATTGATTAACAAACCTACTCTGCAATTTGCAAGTTTCAAGTAAGTTAAAACATGAGCTAAATGAATATCGTTTAATGCTTCCACTGATCTTATTTCAACAATTACTTTATTATTAACTACAATAACAGCTCGATAACCACAATCTAACTTAACTTTTTCATAATTTACAATTTAAGGGAATAGCCTTTTGTCTTTCAATTGAGTATTACGTAATTCATAACACAAACATTCTTCATATCTGATTCTAACAATCCAGTGCTAAGCGCTTTATGCACTTTTATTGCAGATCCGATAATAATTTCTGTTATTTCGCTTTCAGTCATCAATGTTTAGGTGTGCTGAGTAATAATTTCTATTTTAAGCTAAATGCTTGCTTAAAGACATCAACATAATCGAGTTTTTCCCAGGTGAAAAATTCTACTTCTTTTTCAATTTTCTCCTTATAGCAATTTTTTTCAATGCCACCGCCATTAGGAATAGTTATTTCGATTTTTTTCTTATAGGGATCACGTCCAAAATGTCCGTATGCAGCCGTAGGTTCGTATATAGGATTTTTCAATCCCAGATTTTTGATAATAAAATACGGACGCATGTCGTAAACTTCCTGAATTTTCTTTGCTATTTCACCATCAGATAATATTCTTCCTTTTGAATCTTTTACTTTGGCAGTTCCGTAAGTATTCACGTAAAAGCCGACGGGCTGTGCAACGCCGATTGCATAAGCTACCTGCACAAGTACTTCGTCGCAAATACCAGCAGCTACCATATTTTTGGCAACATGTCGCATAGCGTAGGCTGCAGAACGGTCAACCTTAGACGGGTCCTTACCTGAAAAAGCACCACCTCCATGAGCTCCTCTGCCACCATACGTATCTACTATTATTTTGCGACCTGTTAGGCCTGTATCACCATGTGGACCGCCAATGACAAACAAGCCTGTAGGATTAACGTGTAATTTATAATCAAAATCAAATAGTTTCTGAATCCTTTCTGGCAACTGCTTTTTAACCCGTGGAATTAAAATTTCCTGAATATCTTTGCGAATAACACTCTGCATCTCATCAGCAGCTTTCTTCTTATCTTCTTCGGAGTTCGATTTCGGTTTAATAAATTCATCGTGTTGTGTAGAAACTACTATGGTGTCAATTCTTTTTGGTGTACCATCATCCTCATACTCAACAGTCACCTGTGATTTTGAATCAGGACGTAAGTATAGCATCTGCTTGCCTTCTCTTCGAATAGCAGCTAATTCCTGAACCAACATGTGAGCCAGTTCAATGGGCATGGGCATAAAGTTTTCCATTTCGCGGCAAGCATATCCAAACATCATACCCTGATCGCCAGCACCTTGATCTTCGGGATTTTCGCGATCTATTCCCTGACGTATGTCGGGCGATTGCTCGTGAATAGTGCTTATAACTCCACAGCTATTGCCATCAAACATATATTCGGCTTTGGTGTAGCCAATTCGGTTTACAACTCTTCTGGCAACTTCCTGAACATCTACATATCCTTCGGTTCTAACTTCACCAGAAAGCACCACTAAACCCGTGGTAACCAATGTTTCGCATGCAACTTTGGATTCACTATCAACAGCTAAGAAGGCATCTAACAAGGCATCAGATATTTGATCGGCTATTTTATCCGGATGTCCTTCTGACACAGATTCGGAAGTAAACAAATAACTCATAAAGCAACTTTTAATATCGTTTAAAATTGAATGCAAAAATAAGGGATATTTTTCCTTAAAACAAAGCTAATCATTATTAATTTCGTTATACTCTTGTCTTTTGATTGCCTCAGGCGTGTTTCTATAATTACGTG
>FWWL01005465.1_pt1 | contig 19812 bp, 29 predicted proteins | sample 2228331 | NCBI WGS metagenome assembly FWWL01 (sample SAMEA103939775, study PRJEB20133) | metagenome | reverse complement strand
CTACCCCCTCCCTATTAATACCGACCATAACTATACCAATACATCCAGTGCCGATACCAATACCCCCTATATTATATATACTACGCCCAATAAATTATACAAAAAATAAAATATATGCCCCTAAATTATACCAGCAACTTATCTCCCTGATTCTCCTGCCTACTCTTAATTATAAGTCTCTCTAACTCTGCCAGCCGAGAATATCTTTACTCCAGCAATTCCTTGCACTTACTATTTTTGTCCCTTGTATTAAAAAAATACCCCCTTTCTCTCCAGTTTATTGTCGCCCTTTTATTTGTTTTTGTCTGTTATTGTTTTTGTCTGTTATTGTTTTTTTATTTTTGCTGTTGTGATTTTATTTTTTTTGTTTGTTTATGTTGTTGTTATTTTTGTTTATTATTTTGTTTTGTGTTGAATTTATGGGTATTGTATAACATATATTGTGAAGAGTCGAGTGGGGTGATATACTTGTTCGGCACTCACTTATAGTCAATTAGTTAGAATTTACTTATAGTCAACAAGAGATATAATAAATTTGTATATTTTTAGTGGTGGGTGTGCGTGAATTTTAGGGAAAATATTTTGCAATTGATTGCAGGAAGATTTTTAGATATTTTTTGGATTCTCATAGAGATAGGGGAAATAAAAATAATGGTTAAAATTAAAAATAATCTATACTTGGTTTAAAAATCTTTAATAAAATCAATAATTTACGGGATATCTTAGAAAATCTTTAATAAAATCAATAACTTACAGGATGTTTTAAAAATCTTTAATAAAATCAATAATTTACAAGATATTCAAAAATCTTCAATAAAATCAATAACTTACGGGATGTTTTAAAATCTTCAATAAAATCAATAACTTACGGGATATTCAAAACATTTAAAATAAAAAATAATTTACAAAAAACTAAAAAAAACACTTGACAAAAATAAAGATATATGATATACTATTTTTTGAAAAATGGGAAATATAATAAAATAAAAAAAATAAGGAGGTAGAATATGAAGTTACAGGACATGTCAATTCAAGAATTGAAGGAACTCGCCAGAGAGGCGAGGGAGCTCGCAAAAAGGAAGGAAGAGGAGGAGATGGCGAAGGTAAAGGCAGAGTTAGATAAACTAACGTCTGCCTTGTCTGGGTTAAAACCCCAGATAAAGAAGGTTTTGAGCGTTTTGGGGAAAAAGGACTTAAGAATGGTCTCCGACGGAGATATCATTAAAATAAGATTCGGAGACAGAAAGGAGAAAGATAATGAAGTATAAAAAGTATAGTCAGGTAGAAAAAATAATAGGGAGAGATATAAAAAAATATATTCCCAACACAGTGAAATTCATCTTTGAAGAAACAAGCCCCACGATAGTAGCTAGGAATGCAATTTTGTTTTCTGATTCTTTCTCACGGAAGACCGGAGGAAAGGTCGTTAATCTTGGAGAACAGAGATTGTATCCGGACAGATACTCATCGTCGTTGGAGCCAGAGCCCACAGTAGAATTCAGAAGTGGTGGTGATACTGTGGGGCATTTTTGGAAAGAATACAATGTGTTAAAGGTACATCGTCTAGCAATATATCTTTTGCCACAAATGATTGAAAATATAAAACTTGAAATGAATGAAGTTCCGTTTGCCCCTTTGACATTTGGGGCAGACCAGGAATATGAATTGATGATAGATGGTACCATTGTAGATGCTCATGATTTTATTCCCTCACGGTCTCGTTTATTCGGGTTGGACGGAAACTATGATATAGCAGAAGTTAGAACATCGACGGGATTTCAAAGTCCCGCTGAATTAATTCAAGCATGGAGAGAGAGTTTAAAAGAAGGACAAAGAATTTTGAGTAATGTAAATGCAGACGAGATAAAACTGCTCGCTGGTGGGGGTAGAGTAAATCCCACTGGCGGGCATATCCACATCGGGGGGATAACAAAGTCGCAGGCTCAAAGTTTAATCCCCCTGCTTGACTATCTTTTTGCCAGGATAGTCAAGTCTTCAGTTGAGGGAGAGGTAAGAAAGAGAAGTAGTTATGGAAAGTATGGTGATGTGAGATCGGCAGATTGGGGAGTTGGCATTGAATACAGAGTTGCTCCGTCATTTTTCTTTGATCCAGAGATGGCGGAGCTGGGAATTGAAATGGTTAAGCAGATTACTGAAAAGTGGCTTAATCTCCCATGGGATTGGGAGTATCAGTTCAAGGGAGGATTAGAAGACTATATTCTGTTTGTGGACGAGGACATTGTAGCCAAGTTCTTAAGTAAATTAGAATATTATAGCGATTATCATCGCTATAATAGTGATGTATTTTCGAATTGGAAACTTCCGATAAAGATAAATAACATTGTCTTTAAAGATGATTGGTCCGAGGATGTTAAAATTGCAGTAAGGTCAGAACTTAATGAAATTGATTGTAATGTGATTCTATATGGATATTCTGCTTCAAGGCATATGGGCGAGATAGTTGTAAATAGGGAAGGAATTAATGATTATATAGAGCACAACGATATGATTTTCCCTGTGGTGAGCATGGAAATTGGAGATTACTTGTTTTCCAATAATAAGATTGCAATTGGATTTCCTTATATTGTTCGTAATTTGTCTTCTTTGATACCTGTTGTAACTAAGGCTGTTAGGCGCATATTAGAAAATATGAAAGGAGGTAAATAATATGTGTGGCATTGCAGGATGGTATGCAAAGAAAAATCTCCCTGCAAAAAAATACAGGGAGAAGTTGGAAAATCTCTTTTTCTATACAGAAACTAGAGGAAGAGATGCAACTGGAATTGCGTATGTTAGCGGGGAAAATGAATTAACATATTTTAAAGCCCCGCTAACAGCAAGTAAATTTTTAGAAACTGAGGCAATGAAAAAATTGTTGGGGCAGGAATGGTTGCCAGGAAAACTTATTTTGCATTGCAGAGCGGCAACGAAAGGAAGTGAAAAGAATAATGATAATAATCATCCATTTTGCAGTGAAAAATTGGGGTTTGCATTGATTCACAATGGGGTAATCAGTAATGACGATAACTTAACAAAAAAGTATAATTTAGTAAGAAAGGCTAGGACCGACAGTGAGGTGATGGTCCCATTGATTGAGAAATTTTATGATGAAAACAAAAACTTTTTATTAGCAATAAAGCGGTGTATGGAAGAGGTAGAAGGCAATAAAGCGGTGGCAATTCTTACTGCAGGCGGGAATTTATATTTAATTAAAGGAAACAGTGCCAGCTTAGTATTAGGATATGATGTAGAAGATGATGTTTTTTACTTTGCATCTACTCAAGTGATATTATCATCTTCAGTCGAAGAATATGATTATATTAAAGAATTCTTTAAAGTAAAGAAGAGTAATATACTCATAGAAGAAGTGCCATCTGAGAGAATATTAGCAATTAAAGCGAATATGGAAATTAGCCAGATCAGTTTTAAGGAGAAGGAAAGGCGGTTTGTGGGGCAAGGGAAGTTGTGGAGTTTGTATAGAGATAATGATAGTATCTGGGAAGATAATGATGATAGTAGCAATAAATGGTTTTGCTTCTGAGGTGAATTATGACTGATGTAGGGGAAGTAATTACTAAGTTGTTGAGTAGTGCTGGGTATTCAAATGTAGTAGTGTATGAGGCATCGTTGGGCGTCCCGAATGTAGCTGGATTTTGCGAGCATCATAGCAATACGATTGTCCTGAATATAGATGTTTGCAAGACGACAAAACAACAAGTGGCCGCTGTATGCCATGAGTTAGCGCATTTAGGTACTAAAGAAGTTGAGCATACAGAAAAATGGAAAGAAGAATTAAATAGATTATTAGAAATAGCAGAAAAACTTCTTCCTGGTATCAAAAAAGAAAAAAATAAAATGTTAGAAGGAGGGTAATTATGAAGTTAAAAGTTATGAGCCATGTTTTTTGGAAAGGCAAAGTAACAAATTTTGATATTACGGTTTCTGAAAATGAAATAAGGTTATATCCTATGTTTGGAGATATGTATAGATGGATACATACTCATTGTAAGGGAACTGACGATTTTATTGATGAGAATATAAATTGCGTAGTGAAGTTTTTAGAAAAAAGACTTCATCAGAAAGTAGAAAAAGTTCCTTGGGAAAGAGAAAACAAAATGCATCCTGGACAGAATTGGTGGTATTTCAGATTCTATGTTAATGGGAAAAATGTTGATGATATTGTAAATAAATTAATAAATCCGTGAGGGATTATGAAAAATAAAAATGTTGTATTATATTCTTTTATATCTGATGGTACAGGGAAGTTAATTGCGGACGAATTGGGGTGGCATGGAAGTTATCATATTAAAGAAAAGTTTGATGTTGTTCTGAGATGGGGAAATTCATCTGCAATCAATTGCACACCAAAAATTGAATTGAATAAGAATATTAAGAATTGTATAGATAAAAAATTAATGTTGCAAATATTTCATCAGAATAATATCCCGACTGTTAAGTTTTGGGACCATTCGTCTTTTCGTTTTGTGATCAGGAGCAATCGTTATGATGGTGATAAGAGAAAATTTAAAATTTGTAAAAATGGAATAAGACCTTGTCAGAATGAATATGCTATAGAATATATTCCTGATATTGAGATAGAGTATAGATTGCATGTATTCGGTGATGAAGTTTGGTGGGCAGATGTTAAGATTCCTGGCAAATGTGCTCATAGAATTATAAGATGGAATTCATATGGTTGGTATTTTAAGAAAGAGGATAGATATCCTGTAGAATTGGATTATCACGCATTGAGAGCGGTTTCTGTTTTAGGATTAGATTTTGGTGCAGTTGATATAGGAATAACATCAGGAGGGCAGATAATAGTATTTGAAGTTAATTCTGCTCCACGGTTATCAGAGGAAAAGGTTGTAATTTTTGCAGAAAAAGTAAGGAAAATAACGGGATAGGATGAGATGTTTATGAAGAAAAAAATTATCAGAATTGCAGAAGTTGAGCAAATAGTTAGCAAGAATCGGGGAGAAATTAATACGCTGAATAGGAAAATCTTGGGGGAAAAGGATTATATACCCTTAATATCTCCTTTAATACCCCTTTTAATATTCTCCTTAATACCCCTTTTAATACCCCTTTTAATACCCCTTTTAATATTCTTTTTAATATTCTCCTTAATATCTCTTTTAATACTCCCTTTAATACCCCCCTTAATATCTTTTTTAGTATCTCTCTTAATACTTCCTTTATTCTTTTTTTATAATTTACTTGACAAAAAAATAAATATATGCTATCATATTTTAAAAAAAGGAGGTGATATAATATGCCAAGGGTAAAACGGAACATAGTCACTCCTAAAAATGGGGTGGCAATTGAGCTTGCCAGGGTTATCAAGCAAATTGACGAACTCAGGCAAGCGGAGGAAAGGCTCAGGGAACAGTTGCTCCCCCTGATGACAGTGGGGGAGGCAATTGAAACCCCATTTGGAATCGTAAGGAAGACAATCTACGAGGAAGCTGTGAAGGATGAGGAATTTTTAAAGGAGCTTGGGATCTACGAGCATGTGGTAGAGACGAAGACGGTCGTAGTTCCTGCGAAGGTAAAGCAGTTTGCTGGGACTCATCCTGCTGTGATTAAAACTGTTGAGAAGATTGTGGTAAATAGACGATGAAGTGTAAAAAATGTAAAAATGATAGTGATATCGTAATTGATTATGGGGGCAAGGCAGTATGTTTTCTCTGCTTAGCCTTGCCCCAGAATGTAATTGATAAAGATACTGAGGAGGCTGTGAAATCCGCTATTCAGTGTGGAACATATGGGTTAGGATATTACTGGCGAACTTCAGATTACGATAAGTTTGAATTCGTCTATAGACGAAGAAGGAGGTAATAAATATGAAGTGTGAAATATGCAAAGAAGATTGTTTATCGGTGTATCGTATCCGTTATAAGAAGAGTGGTATATATCGCTGGTCCTGCAGTAATTGTATGAGGATATTAGATGGGTTATGGGAGCATGCAGGAGGTGGGACTCACATTCCGAAAACTCAAGAGGAAGTTGCTACAGAAAAAGAAAAATTAGAAATAATAGAATTAGCGGAGGGGGTTATAAAAGGAGGTGTAGTATGAACTTGATGATTTTTACAGTAAAACCTGGAGTATCAAAAGGAAATTGTCAGCAGAAAAAATTTCTAGGAAATTTATATGCTGTGTTTATGAGGCATGATTTTAGTAAGCAATATGTTGATGCTATTACAAATAATGGTAGGGTTTATAAAGGGATAAGAAATGGGAAAAAGATATATTATATTGAATATGGAGGGAATGGATTTGACGAATTAGAGTTATTAGAGTATAATATATCTTCGCAAGATAAGATGATAAATATAATAGAAAATGTAAATCGGCATTTATATCTTGTTGTTGATGCTAACAGAAAGAAATTTCCTTGCCCTTGTGTATATAAAATGGAAAATAATAAATATCGTCAAATAGGATTGAATAATACAGAAGAAGTTGAAATTATTCCAGTTGAAGAGAAAGTTGAAATTATCCCGGTGGTAATTAGAGCGCAAGTTTTAGTTTAGGAGGAGAAATGGACAGATTTTTTGTAATGGTAAAGAAAAGCGATGGTAGGTGGTATAGGGCGTATGTTCCTGATGATGAAAATGAAGAAATTCAGTATGAATTGGCAACAGCACCGTATTTTTGGGAAGACGAAGAAAGAGAAAATAAGAACAATAAAAAAACTAAAGTAGATGGTAATTTTATTACAATAAAAGTAGACAAGAAATAATTTTGTAAGGAGGGTGGTATGAAGGATAGAATTTTAGTCTTGCGGGAAAAAGAAAAAGAAGTTAGAAAAATTTTGGAAGATTTGTATGCTGTAAAAGATTTAAAGCATTATATAGAGGATGATTTTGATTATAAGGAGTATTTTAAGGAAGTGATTGGTGAAATTATAGTAATAGGATTGCTTGTAGGAATTTTTTATTTCTTGTGGTTTGTGTTACCATGAAGATAGCGATAACAGGTAATAGAAATATTCAAAATCCAGATATTATTTATGATGTTATGGCTGAAGTTTTAACTTCAGCTGATGTAGATGAAGTATTGTTTGGTGGTGCGAAGGGAGTAGATTCTTATGCTTTACAATACTGCTATGATATTATAAAAGAAACAGGACAAAAATGTGTTTTAAGTGTAATTGTTCCTTTTACTATTGATGACCAGCCAAAATCCAGCATATCTATAATCAAAAAATGTAGTGATAATGTTATAGAAATGAAGCAAGATTTTTCAAAATTTGCATATTTAAGGAGGAATAACGAATTGGTAAATAGGGCTGATTTAGTAATTGCTTTTTGGGATGGTAAAGATGGTGGAACTAAGTATACTATTAAAAAAGCAAAAGAAATGAATAAACCAGTAGAAATAGTTAGATTAGATGAAGAATTGGTTGCTGATGAGATAACTACTGCTGATAATAAAATATATTATTATTTCCCAACTGAGGATGTATTTGTATTGGAGCCATTTTCCAGGCATACTACTTTAGGCGGGAAGATAATGGCACTAAAGCAATATAAGAAAGTAGATGTGGATGCAATAGCCAGAGATATTATTAGTATTTTAAAAAACGAAGGAGTGTATGAAGGTGTATTGTTGGCTGTGCCAAGAAGAACTATTGGTAAGAAACCAAGTGTTGCTCCTATATTGGCAAAAATAGAAGAAATTAGTAATGGTAAATTTTTGAATTTCAGCGATGGATTATTAAGAGTAAAAGAGTTAACTGGTGGACCGATTGTTCATTATAGAGAAAGATATAGCGGTGAAGAACATGCCGAAAGCATGGATATAGCCCCTGCATTAAAAGAGTATAGTCATTTACCAGCAATTGTTATAGATGATGTAATTACGCAAGGTGGTAGTATGAAGGGTGCAAAGATGGTTGCAAAGAAAATATTTAACAAAGTAATTGGAATTGCATTGGCTGCTGGAGGAAAATTTAGTAAAGCCATAGCAGATATATAATGTATAAATTGTTTGCAATTGATTGCAAAATTAATTATATGATGGAGGTAAAATGGCAAATATTCAATTAAAATTGTTTAAAAATGGACATCTTGATATTAATGGAGTATCAGTGGAAGTAAATTTAAAAAAGTCAAAAAATAGATGGTATTTTGGCCCGTATAAGTCCTTTTTGCAGAAGGCGATACGGCGTGGTGATATTGCAGATGCATTAGGTGTAGTTAGATATGCGTGGAATAATGGATATGAAATAGAAGTTTTAAGGAGATTACCCATTATTGCGGCTGAAGATGTGAATTATAATTATGTAGTTCCAGCGATGGAGATATTTTGGTCACAGAAAGAATTAGATAAGGAGCAATTAAGGAAGAAAGTAGAACAATTAGTTGTTGCGATGTGTTCATATCATAATAAGACAAGAGAATGTGGTTGCTATGTTTTGTATCCTTATGAGTTTGATGTAAAAAGTTCAGGAATAAATACATTGTATCAGTATTTAGATGATGGGGATGAATTTAATGCAAGTGCTGTAGTGGTTAATTATTTTAAGAAAATAGATGACCGTGCGGAGATTAAAAATCGTGCAGAAAAAGTATGGGAAAAATTATTAGAGTATAATGAAAAAAATAATTTAAACAATCCTGTTGTTAAGTGTGCGAGAGGGAGATATTATTTGGGCGGGATGACTGGGGATATGCTGATGATGTTTATTGTAGCAATAATAGGGCTTATAAGAGGATATCAGGAAGTAAAACTACTACCTATACCTTATAATATTAAAATTACGCCTATAAGGTCATATAAGGATATAAAATGGTATGCTTTTGACCAGCATACTATATTAGGAAGAAAAATATTAAATATTGTTGCAAATAAACATAAAATTGATTATAATTTATTAGCGGATATAAGTTTCTTTTGTGAATCTGCAAAGGGAACATTGAATAATATAGACGGAATAGTTAAAAAATATATTACCAGTTATTTTATGAAATATGGTTTTTATGATATTGAAGAAATATTTAGAATATGGAATAATAAATACAGAAACGAAATAAAAATGTTAATAGAAAATAAATTGAAAGGACTAAATAATGATGATTTACAATAGAGGACCTGATATTTACAATATAGATATTATTGTTTCTGAAATTAAGAATGCTCTTTGTAGGAAAGAATTAACGATAGGTTCTTATAATAAGAAATTAGAGGAAGAATTTGCATTTTTACATAATTGCAGGTATGGAGTTACTTGTTCCAGCGGTGGCGATGCTCTTGAAATTATATTAAGAGGATTAAGGATAAATGGGAGCAATCAGAGAGCTTTTATTCCTGTAAATAGTTATCCTGCAACTTTTTATGCTGCTTTTAATGCAGGGTATAGCGTTTATTTTGTTGATATAAAAGATGATTTAATGATAGATATAGATAGTATTCCTGACATTAGTAGTGGCGATGTAGTAATAGTAGTATCTATTGGCGGGTGGTTTCCTGATAATATTGAGAGTATAGTTGATAAGGTTGCGAGGGCGGGAGGATTTCTGGTAATGGACTCCGCTCATGCTCATTTTTCTAAAATTAATAATCGTAGTTTATTTGGTATTGCAAGTGGTTTTTCATTATATACTACTAGACTTGTGTTTGCTGGCGAGGGTGGTATTATCCTTACTGATAATAGAGATTTTTATAGAAGTTTAATAAGTATTAGAGACTGCGGGATAGTAACTAAAAAATATGATTATTATGATTACCCTGGAATGAGTTCTAGAATGAGTAATATTATGGCAATTATTGCATATTATCAATTAAAAGAAGCATCTAAAATTATTAATTCACGAAAATCTGCTTTTAATATTTATATGAACCGATTAAATAAAAATAAATATTTTAAATTTTTATTCAAAAATAATCAGGATTGGAATTATTATAAGGCAATTATTATTTTTGATGATGTTAACATAAGAAATAAATTTGAAAATTATATGTTATCAAATTATATAGAAATGTCCAGCAAGGTATTTCCGAATTTATTAAATAGTTATCCTTTTTTGAAGAATAATTCTGTTACTATACAAGATAAAAATGGTAAAAAAATATTACCAAGACATGCATGTTTACCTTTATATACTGGAATTACTGAAGATGATGTAGATTATATATGTAGTGTTATAGAGAGGTTTAAGGGTTGAAGGTCATGTGTCATCAACCTCATTTTTTGCCATCTGTTCAATATTTTAAAAGAATTTATGATAGTGATATTTTTATTGTAATGGACGATGTTCAGTTTGAGAAAGGAGATTGGCAAAATAGAAATAGAATTTTGTCCCCGCACGGTATCCAGTATATTACTGTTGCATGTGAAAAAAATAAAAAAATTAATGAAACTAGAATTATTTATCATGATAAATGGGTAAAAAATGTTATTGGTAAATTGTATAATGCTTATAAGAATATGTGTGGTTGGGATTTTATTTTTGATAAAATAATTCCTATAATTAAAAAAAAATACCAGTTTTTGGTTGATTTAAATATGGAATTAATTTATATTTTATTAGATTTTTTGAATATTAGTAAAAAAATATTTTTTAGTAGTGAATTAGGTGTTTATAGCAGTTCTCCGTCCAAGCGAAATGCTGATTTAGTGCATAAAGTAAAAGGTAGTAAATATATTTGCGGGCATGGTGCGTATAATTATTTGGATATTTCTTATTTTTCTAATTATGGAATTAAGGTGTATATTCATGAATGGCAGTATAGAGAATATCCTCAGAAATTTGCTAAAGAATTTGTGCCTAATTTGTCTATTATAGATTTGATTGCGGCGATGGGGGACAGGTCTGCTGACTATTTGGGGAGTGCTTTTTTACAGGAATTTGATGAGACAAAAGTTAAATTTAAAAAGTGATTTATGCCTACGAGTAGTATTGGTGCAATTGATATAATTTTAAGACAGATTCTTGATATTAGACCTAAAACTGTTTTAGATGTTGGTATTGGTCTTGGTAAATATGGTTTTCTTATTAGAAATTATTATGAAGATGTTATTAATAATGTCTATAAAAAAGAAGATTTTAAGTGTGATATAACTGGTATAGAGATTTATGATGGTTATAAGAATCCTGTTTGGGAGTGGGCTTATAATAGGGTTTTGATTGTTAATGCAATAGAGTATTTTGATAAATTAGACAGTAATTATAAATATGATTTAATTCTTTGTTGTGCAGTTATTGAGCATTTTTATAAGGATGATGCTTTAAAACTTATTAAAAAATTTATTCAGCATGGTAATAATATAATAGTGGAAACGACTATAGGAAGATTTGAACAAGGTAGTTGTTATAATAATGAAAATGAAAAACATTTATCTTTTTTTTATCCCGAGGATTTTAGGAAATTTGGTGGTGATATAGAATTAACTAATGATGGTAGTTTTGTTTGGTTTTATCCTAAATTATATAATTTTTGGAAAATTAAATTTTTAGAAAATGGAAGAAAAAAGATATAAATATTTATTTTTTTTAAAAGAAATCAATGAGATGCGGAATAATTTAATTATACCATATCCTTTGCAGATGGAGGTAGATTTATCGTCTTATTGTAATTTAGAATGCGAGTGGTGTCGTGATATACCAGTTAGAAATGAGCATAAAGGATTTTTAGATAAAAATATTTTATATGATATTATAATAAAATATGGGATAAAAAATATAATATTTAAAGGAGGCGGAGAACCTACTTTATATCCTGATTTTGATAACATAGTAAAAACTTGTTATGATTTAGGATGTAATTTAGGAATAGTTACTAATGGGGTAAAAAAAATTAAATATTTTAATTTTTTTAAGTGGATAAAAATTAGTCTTGATGCCAATAATTCAGAATTATTCTTGAAGTTAAAAAAACGTGATTTTTATAAACAAGTATTAAGTAATATTAATGAATATACAAAAAATAGCAATGTAAAAGTAATTGTATCATTTATAGTTACTCCATTTTTGAATAAAAAAGAAGTATTAAGGGAATTTAGTTATGTTGATGTACAATTTAAGACATTATTTAGAAATGATAAAATGGGCGTAGATTTTATTCAGGAGGATCATAGTGATAGTGGTAATTTTATAGAGGTGCCTGCTTGTTATGTTCACTGGATTAATCCTAATTTAGGGTCAGATGGAAGTTTATATTTATGCTGTTTTAGAAAAAATGAAAGTATTTTTAATATAGGAAATTTAGTAGGTAAAGATTTTAAGGATGTTTGGTATAATGATTATCATAAGAATTTAACTGCTAGATTATTAAGTGATAAGGATTTATTGCGTGGATGTTTCGGATGTAGATATGCTTCTATTAACAATTTTATACATAAAATATTAGCAGGAGTTAGTAATTGTGAGTGGTATTAGAAATATTTTAGGGAATAGTGTTTTGGTTGTGTCGCCTCATTTAGACGATGAGATTTTGGGTTGTGGCGGAAGTATTTTAAGAATGCTAAAAGAAGGTATTAAAGTAGATGTGTTATGTTTAACTAAAAAAACAAGAAATAGAAAAATAAATGTATATGATGACCATAATTTGAAGCAATTTGCTGAAAAAATAAAGGTTTATAGTAAGATAAATAATTATTATTTTGGAGATTTACCAGATTCAAGGTTTACATTAGAAGATGCCATAGATGTAATAGAAAATGTATTAAATCATGATAGTATTATAGGTCCTTCTAATATAAGCACTAATCAGGATCATCGTCGTGCTTATGAGGCTATAGTTTCTGTATCAAGATTATTCAGAGACAAAAAATTTAAAAGTATAATTTTGTATGAGGATTTGTATTCTGGAATTTTTTATATTGATAGTTTTTGTCCTGAATTATTTATAGAAATAGATATAAAGAATAAAAAGAAATTATTATCTTATTATTTTAGTGAGTTAGTTGGGAAATTAAGAAATAATTTAATAAAATTTGGTAAAAATATATTTTCTCTTGTAGATTCTGTTGCAAGATTGCGTGGAATACAATGTGGAGTTGATTATGGTGAAGCATTTAAAATTTATAGATTAAGATTATAAAGGTGAATTATGAGGGTTTTATATATTCCGATGTATAGTAATAAGTATCTTATAAATGATACAAGTTATAATTGGGCGAAGATTTTTTTTAGTATTTTATTTCAGAAATTTAAAGATGTTTTTTTATATATGCTAGTTCCTGAAAAGACCGATATGAGATACTTGGAAGAATTAGTTTCTGTTGCACAGAACAGAATATATTTCCATGAAGTCCCTTATTTAAATGACCAATATTTAGAAAACACCAGGATATATGCAATGGATTTTATTAGTAAATTTGATGAATTTAATCCAGAATATTATGCAGATATTATAGTTTGTGATAGACCTATTTTATTACCTTATATTTTATTTCATATATGTAGACCGATTTCATTTTTTAATGTGAATAGAGTAATAATAAGTAAGATGCAATTTTTGTTTGAAAAGAAGTATCATACAATTGATGAAAATATTGAGAGAGCGCAATTTTTAGGTTATTTAATGTCTGATATAGTGGAATGGGGAGCAGAAGGTTATTTTAACAGAGCGGTTCAAATAGCTAGAAAATATTTTAGTGCATCTAGTGTAGATTTATTGTATAGGAGCAAAGAAATTGCTGGGTATTTTTCTAATAATTATTATATTGACAGATTTTATGTAGATCCCAGAAATAAGCCTAAAGAACCTATAGTCTTAAACTGGGCTTATGGCTTAAATAGTTCTTATAGTCCTGATATTGTTTTTAAGTTTTTTGATTATTTATATAGTATGGGATTAAAGGTTAAAATTGTTATAACTGCGCCAGGAAAAGGTTGTGATTTTAATTATCTGGAAATTATTAAAAAGAAATATAAATATTTTGAAATTTATTTTGGATTATCTCAGGAGGAATATATTAAGAAATTAAGAGATTATCATGTATTTGCAATTTTTAGTAAGCAGAAAGGAGTTATTCACTCGTCTGTAATAGAACAAATGTTAATGGGGCTTGTGGGGATATTTAACAAGGAAAGTAAATTTGTCTTTTTAAAAGATGACTATCCTTTTGTATATAATGATGTTTATGAGGCTGTTAATTGTCTAAAATATATTGTTAATAATTATTTCACAGATAAAATTCAAAAAATAATTCAAGAATATAGGGAAATTTTGTTGCATAACTATAATCCTTTAATTAGTGAAAGTTATATATGGGATAAGGCAGTTAATATTTTAAATGATAAAAAAAATAAGTTTTTTAGTCATCATCGGGATTTAATTAATAGGATTATGAATGAGGTTTTTTCGAAATATGATAGTTTTGATATATATGAATTCAAGGAAATTTTAAAGAGAGATAGTATTTCTGGTAAGCGTTGGTTTAGTCCTGAACATACTAAATTTATGGGAATAGTTCCTATGAATATTATTAGTTTATTAGACTTTTTTGGTTTTAAAGATGTTTGTGATTCAGCAATTCCTAGATTTGTGAGGGTTAGCAATGAAGAAAAAAAAGAATAAATTTGTAATAGTACCATTTAGTAAGAAATATTATGAAGAGGTATTATCATTTTTTAAATGAATTTAAGTTTATTGTTGAGGGCATTTTTAGAAAAGAAGTTTTTAAGGATGGTAGATTTAAAGATGTATATAGAATAACACTATTTACAGGAGGTAGAAAATGAAGATAGGAATAATTGGTTCTGGTAATGTAGGATCTGTAACTGGATTGTCGTTTTTATTAAAGGGGCATTTTGTTCAATTTCAGGATATAAATAAGGAGCAGTTAGAAAAAGTTAAGGACATTGTCAGAAATTATGGTAATTTTGATTATTTAGTTACTACTGATTTACTGGAAGTAGTAAAAGAATGTGATGTAGTTTTTGAATGTTTGCCAACTGAAAATGATGAAAATGGGTTTATAGATTTATCTATTTTGGAATATGTTGTTGATAAAATATCCTGCTATGAGGAGCAGTGCGGGTGCAAGGTTTTTGTTCAGCGGTCAACCTGTATCCCTGGGACCGCATTAAAAATGAGCAAGAAATTTAAGAAAATAAAATATGCCGTTAATCCCAGTTTTTTGATTATGAAGAAAAAATTTGAGGATGCCATTTCTCCCAAAAAAGTGGTTATAGGAGTATTAGATGATTTAGCAAAAAATATAATGAAAGATTTATATGCTGGTTGGAACAATGTCGTTATTGTTAATAATTTTACATTGGTAGAATTGGCAAAATATGCGGAAAATTGTCTGCAATCTACTCTTATTTCATATTGGAACGAAATTTATGAAATATCTAAAAAAATTGGTATTAGTAGCAGGGAATTTTTAGATGTTTTAAATATTGTAAGTCTTACATCAGATTTGGCAAGTTCCATTAGGATACCAGGTATGGCTTTTGGTGGAGCTTGTTTACCGAAAGATTTACAGGCTTTTATTAATTTTACAAAAGTAGATTTAAATATTACCCCGCTTGTTTTGGATGCTGTTTTAAATGTGAATAATATTTTTAAAAATAAATATGGAGTTAGAAGTGATTCTTCAGTTGATTTATATGATGTAAAGAATGGTAGAATAGTTATAAAATTAGAAAAGGTAGGATATCATGGAGAATAAATCTTTTAATTGTGAAATAAAAATGATATCTGTTGAGCAGATAGTTCCAAATACTTGGAATCCGAATGTAATGGATGATGCTACTTTTAATCGTTTGGCGGCAGAGATAGAGGAGGTAGGGTTTATTGACCCGATTCAGGTGGTGCCGATAGAGAATGGCAAGTATATGATAATAGGTGGGGAGCATAGGTGGCGGGTTGCAAAGGTATTAGGTATAAAAGAGATACCTTGCGTGGTATTAACAGATACGAAATTTCAATCTCAAGAGTTACAGAAATTTATTACAGTCAGGTTGAATATATTACATGGTAAGTTGGACCCTGAAAAGTTTGTTAATTTATATAAGGAAATGGCTGAAAAATATGGTGATGAGGAATTAAGGAATTTGATGGCATTTACTGATGAAAGTGCTTGGAATAAGTTAGTAAAAGGCGTGCGAGATGCGTTAGTAGATTCTGGATTAAGTCAGGAATTGATAGAAAAATTTGATGAAACTAGCAAAGAAATAAAAACAATAGATAATTTGTCTATGATATTAAATCAATTGTTTTTACAGTATGGCGAGGATTTAAAGTATAATTTTATGGTATTTGTTTATGGGAGGAAGGAACATTTATACATTAGTTGTACAAGTGATGTATATAATATGGTTTCTGCTATATTAGATAAAGTAAGGGCGGAACAGGTTGATATAAATGACGTGTTTAGAATTTTATTTAGAGAATGGGAAAATAAAATAGATTTTAGTAGATTAAATAAGGTTCAGAATAATAATGTATATAGAGATAATCAGGAAGAAAATAATAATCGGGGGGATTTATAATCTATAAAGAATATTTATTCTTGTTAGAAAAATAAATTTAATTTTTAATTATGTATTTTTTTGACAAAATTATTGAGATATGATATAATATATATAAGAAAAGGAGGAAAAATGGAGCAAAATATAGAGAAAAAAAGGCGTAAAAAACGGGGGGAAGGAGAATATCAGTTATATTTAAGTGGTGGGAAATTAAGTTACAAGAAGGCGATATTAGCAAAATGCTATGAATGTATGAATAGATATGTGGATGGACTTTGTGATTGTGGAATTCGGACATGTCCTTTATATCCTTTTATGCCGTATAATCCTGGTAGACGGAAGGGACGAAAAATTTCTGACGAGCGAAAGCAGGAATTAATAAACCATATAAATACAGTTCGTCAAAAAATTGTAGGAAGTGGAGGAAAAAATGAAGACAATAATTACACATAGGCACCCTGATTTGGACGCCGTTACTGGGGTATATTTGTATATTAAAATGAACCGTGAAAAAGATTATGAAATAAATTATTTGCCTGAAGTTGGTAATGTTTATATAGATTGTGTGCCAGATTTGAAGATAGATGTAGAGATTTACGACCATCATAGTCGGGATACATTATATAAGTCCGCAACAGAGGTTGTATTTAAGAATTTGGAGCATAAAGTCAGTGATAAAAATGAACTGAAAGCATATTCAATGATTGTAGATGCAGTTAATCTAATAGATAATGCAAAATTGCCTGATAGAGTGTATCTACCTGTTATGTTTGATACATATATTTATGGATTAAATATTAGTAATATTGGAAAAGATAATTTTTGGAAAAAAGTATTTAGTTATTATGATAATGTATTACAGTCTTTATTATTGGATATAAAATCACAGCAAGTTCCGTATAGGATAGAAATAGTTAATAATTTTAAAATTGCTTATTATGAGTTAAGTTCAGATGAGAATTTAAATCCAGCGCCATTTTTGTTTTCAAAAATGGGGGTAGATTTTGTGGTATATAAACATGGAAATAATATAGGTATAGTAAGGGAAGCGACATTAACTAATCCATCGTTGGAATATTTAAAAGATTTAATTAAAGAAAATAATTGGTTTTTTCACCCGAGAGGATTTATAGCTGCATGGGGAACTGCGAAATATCCTGCCAGAAAACCGTCTAAATATTCTATTTATGATATAGTAGAAATTTTAAAAGAATTTCTTAAAAATTATACTAAATAGGTAAGACAATGATAAATATAAGTGTAGCGAATAAAGTTCTTTTAGATAATTATAATTTTATTCAAAGTTTAAGTGCGTATTTTAATATGACTCGTAATATTGAAATTGTAGTGGTTCGTGGAGACAAAACAGCATTAAAAGAAGAAATAGAGGCTGAAGTAAAAGGGAAAAATATTTTAATATATGAAGATGTATTTGAGAAAATGTATGGAGAAAATAATTTGCAATCAATTGCACAAACAATTTCACATGAATTTTGGCATATTTTTTCTGCAAGATTTAAATTTTATTCTAAGTTAGAAAAAATTTATCTTGGAGAAATTCCAAAAATTAATAAATTAGATAAAAACATTATAATTAAATTTTTAGATTTTTTAAATAATTTAAATGAAGAAGAAGTAAAAGAAATAATAAATAAATTGAGGGAGAAAATTTCCTGCTGGACTGACGATTATATAGAATCACAGGCTTGGTATGATAGGAAGAAAAAATTTATAAACAGAATAGATAATTTTTATTTGAGCGGGGTATTAGAAGAAATGTTTGCAGAAAGTTATGCTGAATTAGTTACACAGATAAAGGAAAATACTACGCCGAAGTATTTTTCAATAATATTAAAAAAATTATTTTTAAAAGGAGGGTAAATATGGAGTTGCCTGTTGCGGAAAAAAGAAGAATTTATATTCGTGATAATAATGGGAATTACGTTGACACTGATAAATATATTGCTGTAGTAAATCCTGTAAATGACTATATTTTTGGGATTATGTCAAATAGATATAGTATTTTTCAGCATAAAGATATATTTCCTATTGCTCATAATATATTAGGTGATAATTTTAAAATTAGAAAGCAATATTTAACAAGGAATGGGGCGCGATTTTATGTAGAATATGTATCAGATGAAGTATTATCAATAGATGGTGTAGACAATTTTTCGCCTATGATAATTGCGATGAACTCGTATGATGGTAGTTTGGGGCTTTCTTTTGATTATGGTTATTATAGAATTGTTTGCGACAATGGTGCAAGAATTGGTGAAAAAATATTACAAATTTGTGTAAAACATATTGGGGAAATAAATTCAAGAATTACGGAAAATTTTATTGCAACAATAGAGATAAGTAAGAAAAGATTATTGGATATTTTTTCTTATTTATATGCAAATATAATAACTAAAGATGAAGCAATATTTATTGCTGAGAAGATATTTCCTAAGAAATATGCGAGGGCGGTTGTTGAACAGATGTCAGATGTAAAAGATAAACTATCTATGTGGGCATTATATAATATGATGACTTATGTTACAACGCATATTGTGAAGTCTTATGAGACAAGGCGATTACTTGAATTAAAAATAGCAAAAGAAATACTTGTAAAAAAATAAATAATTAGCAGGCTATCTTATGGAAATAGATGTAAAAGAAATGGTAAAAAAAATACGGTTAATGCCTGGGTATGTATTAATAAAATACATTGATTTACCAGAACGGTATAAGAATTTGATATATTATTCGCCGTTGCATATAGATAAGAGGAAAGCGTCAAGAAAGGTGCGGAGTTGGAAGGGCGTAGTGATTAAATATAGTCCTATTCGGACTGCAGATGGGAAGATTATTCCAGTTGGATTTAAAGAGGGTGATATAGTATTTTTTGATGAGAAGATGGGAATAAGATATTATGATGGCAATGAAATGTATATGATTAACAAAATATCAGATATTTTTGCAGTTTTTGAAGATTGTAGCATTGAAGAAGCGCAACATATAATATTAGATGTTTGGACGATAAGATAAGTAATAGTTCAATGTTTTGGATTTACGATTGGGAAATTGAATACATAACTGGTAGAAGAAGTTATTTTGGAATTTTATTAGAAGTTTTATTTTTATTGTTAAAAAGACAAAAATGGAAATGATTAACAAAATAGTTTACGGTGATTGTTTGGAAATTATAAAGGATATTTCTGAAAATAGTATAGATATGATAATAACTGATCCGCCGTATTTTATTTCAAAAGAGGTTAAAATAACGCGAGGGGATAAAACGAAATTCAAAGGTAAGGACATAAACCTTGATTTTGGTGCATGGGATAAGCAATGGCAGAACGAAAGAGATTACTGGAACTGGACCTTCAGAT
>FWWL01005464.1_pt1 | contig 19821 bp, 16 predicted proteins | sample 2228331 | NCBI WGS metagenome assembly FWWL01 (sample SAMEA103939775, study PRJEB20133) | metagenome | reverse complement strand
CGGCTCAGTGTCCCAATAGGCTTCTGCCATAAAGAAGAAGTGAGGATGAACTTCTTTTACCGCAGGGAGAATTTCTTCCCAAAAGTCTTTATCTGGTGATGTTATATGATGCTGTCTCCAGGTATGCGGAAAGATTGAATTCTGCATCAACATAGCCATATCCACGCGAACACCATCACAGAGTTGACCAATTTCTATCAGTGTTTGTATGGTAGCCTTTCTCAGACCGGGATGACAGGCATTTAACTGAACAACGTCCGTCCATGCGGGAAAATTCGGATCTTTCCCTCTAGCGAAGATGAATTTTCCAATCCGAATGTATGCATCAGGATCTCGATGGAGGTCCTTTTCTGTGCCGTGAATAAAATACTCAGGATGATCCTGTGTCCATGGATGGTCGGGGGCTACATGGTTGGGGACAAAATCCAGAATGAGCCGCATTCCCCGTTCATTGAGCGATTTTCGTGTTTTCAGGATTCCTTCTTTGCCTCCGAACTGTTCGTCCACACGATAATCCTGGACGCAGTAAGGTGAACCAATCACGTCGGATGGAGAATAATCTTTTAAGACCTGTTTAAATTCCTGTACCAGATGAGGGTTCTGTAGGGCGATTTGTGTTCCTGCGGGACTCCGTTTCCAAACGCCCATTAACCAGATGAGATCAACCCCCAATTCTTGCAAACGACCCCATTCCTCTTCCGGTACGGTGTTGAGCGTTATGGTTTTATCCGTCTTTTTGGATAGTTCTTGAAGCCAGACCGCCGTATTAATTTCGTATAGCAGGGGTTTTGGAGGTAGAGATTTCATTTGCCATCCTTTTTTCTACATAAATTTGCTGAAGGTCATAGACTCTCAACAGGATTACCCCTGAAAGGATTAAGATGCTTCCAAGGATTTGATCGAAAGTAAATCGTTCCCCAAGCAGTACATAGGATTGCAAAGCCGTAAAAGATGGCTCAAGCGTAGCAATCAGGTTTGCCACACTGGCAGGCAAAAAATTCAGACTATAAGTATATAAGCCATATCCCCCTATGGTTGGGATGAGCGCTAACAGGAAGAGAACTAACCAGCCTTCCCATTGGTTTCCAAGCCAGAAAAGGTTGCGGCTTCCGACCCAGTGGATAGGGAACAAAAGATTGGCACCAAGGAGAAATAAAGAGGCAATGAGAAAGGTATACCCCAGCACGGTTGGGGTTGGAATGTTCTTTGTTGAAGCGTAACGTCCAAACAAAGTGTAACCGGCAAAGGCAATGCCCGACAGGAGTCCTGTAAGAATTCCAATTGGATTGGAATTCCAGTGTTGAGCCTGATGTGCACCGGATACCAGCACGCAACCGATCACGCTGAAGCCGATGGCGATGATTTTGGGAAGGCGTAAGTCTTCCCGCCAGAGGAGCCATCCGAAGATTGCAGTAAATGCCGCTGAACTGTATGCCAGAACAGTGGAAATTGCGGCGCCATTTAAAAACACCGAGAAAGTCCAGAGGCAATTAAAGACAGCAAGGAGAGCCCCGTACCCTGTCAGAAATAAGAGGGTAGATCGCTGAATTCGGAGGAGGGCAGGCTTGAGGATGGTGACTGCCAGCATGACAATCCCGGCGGTAAATAAATCCCGCCAGAATGCCAGAATCAGTGCCGGGATTTGATACTCCTGATTTAAATAACGAATGAACACTGCTGTGGCAGACCACAGCAGTGTGCCTACCAGAGCAACGCTATAACCTTTAGCACGTAGAGTTTTCAAAGAAACATCCTTGGATTAAATGGTTTTTTCGAGAACGGCAACTCCATAGGGAGACAAACGCACCTGTCCGGCAATACGTTTTCCGCTGATGTGGTCATCATAAGTGTTGTTGTCCAGTTTTACCACCTGTTCTACCTGAGTGTGATTGACGATCACAAAGACTTCTTTCCTGTCGTACGATCTTACGCGACGGTACACGTGGACTCCCACTGGCGCTTCAAAGAGTCCATTCACACCCGCACTGGAGGCGACCCTCTTGAGGAAAGCAAACATTGTGGTGTCATCCAGATACGCCCCAACGTAATACACGATACCGGCTTGATGATTGTGTACGGTAATGGCTGCCTGCCCATCAAGCCATCCATTGGAGGAACCATAGGTTGCCACAGGAAGGGTGAAGTCGTTGTCGATGATCCTGATCCGTTCAGCCCAGATTCGCGCCTTGCCGGTAAACCAGTTTCCGATGATGGGAACATCCTCGTTGATGGCATAAAAGTCTTCCACCTCGGCGCCCGTGAGGGGAGTCAGGAAGGCGGGTGGGCGCAGTGGATGGAAGGCATTATCGCGGTTCTTTACGGCGGTTCGGGAGCCGAGTACCAGATGCCCTCCGTTCTCCACAAATGCCTTGAGATGGGCTACCCGTTTTTCGTCAACAATCGTCAGCGAGGGAGCCAACACCAGTTTGTATCCATCCAGAGGTTGATCTGGGGAAATAATATCGACGGGAATATTCAACTGGCACAAGGGACGGTAATATGCCATCAGATGGGCTACATAATCAAAATCCCTGTGGTGTTTTTGCCATGAGATGGACCAGCGGCTCTCATAATCGTTGATCACGGCAACCCGGGATTCAACCTGGGTGTACTCAAACAAGGAGGAGAGTTGTCTGAACTCACTGGCAATTTGTTTCACTTCCTCATAGAAAGGTCTGGGCTGACCCGATTGGTCGATGAGCGTGCCGTGAAATTGTTCCTGTCCATTCAATGCGGACCGCCATTGCCAGTACAGAACCGCATCGGCGCCTTTGCCAATTGCCTGCCATGCCATGGTTCTGGCTTCGCCCTTGTACAGAGGATTGTTGATTTTTGCCCAGTTGACGGAATTGGGTTGGGTTTCCATGACCCAGAAGTTTTTCTTCTTAAATCCCCGGGTGAGATCATGGGTGGCACTGGAAAATAAAGGCTCGTTATGCCCCATACCAATGTACCAGTCCCATGAAGCCATATCCAGATCCGCCGACATTTCATAATGATCGAGCCCATCGAACCACCCCATGAAGTTATGGGTGATCCAGACCTGTTCATTCAAATGGGGTTTGAGAAGATCGATTTGTAATTTCTGAAATTTTCGGTAACTTTGGGTGACAAACCGTTTCCATTCCAGCATCAAACCGGGATTGTGAGGACCGATTGGAATGGGAATTTGCTTCCAATCATTGTAGGTCTGGCTCCAGTAAGCCGTTGTCCACCGACGATTGAGTTCATCGAGGGTTTTGTATTTCTCTTTGAGATATTCCTGGAAAAGCGAGTGACAATGTTCGCAGCAACATACCCGATTGAACTCGTTATCAATTTGCCAGCCAATGACGTTAGGGTTGCTTCCAAAATGTTCCGCCATGGCTTTAACCAGTCTGGCGGTCGCCTCGTGAAATGCCTTGGAGTTTACACAATAATGGCAGCGGTTTCCAAACTGGACTTTTTTGCCCTCCTCGTTGGTGGCTAAGATTTCAGGGTGTTCACTCACCAGCCACGCAGGAGGTGCAGCCGTAGGAGTTCCCAGCACCGTGCGAATGTTGTGTAAGGCAAGCAGGTTAATGGCTTGATCCAGCCATTCAAACTGGAAGTTTCCCGCAGAAGGTTCCAGACTGGACCAGGCAAATTCTCCCATTCGAACAACACTGATCCCGAGTTCCTGCATTAGGCGGATATCATTGAGCCACTGTTCGGGTTTCCAGTGCTCCGGGTAGTATGCCACGCCGATATGCAGGACTTTGCGAGATGGGTTTTGTGTGCTCATGAATTCCTCCTCTACCTGCTTTCAAAGGGTTGTTTTACAGGTATTCTCGAGAATGCCGATGTTTTCTATCTCCATGCGGAGAAAATCGCCATCTTTGAGAAACACAGGTGGTTTTCGGAAAACGCCTACGCCATCCGGTGTACCGCTTGCAATGACATCCCCCGGTCGCAGGGTAAAAGAATAGGAGAGGAAAGAAATTAATTCCGCTACACTGAAAATCATTTCTGAAGTTGAGGAGTCCTGCATGGTGACCCCGTTCAATTTCGTGGAAAGGTGAAGGCACTGCGGATCCGGGATTTCATCGGCAGTAACAATCCAGGGTCCCATTGGGCAAAAGGTGTCCAGACTTTTTGCGCGCACCCACTGACGATCTCTGAATTGAATATCCCGGGCGGACACATCGTTGACGATGGTGTATCCAAAAACGTGGTTCAGTGCATCCTGTGGAGAGACATTCCGGGCGGTCTTTCCTATAATGACCCCAAGTTCAACTTCGAAATCTACCTGTTGGGTTACATCCACACTCCAGCAAATGACTTCACCAGTGCCGATAATCGATGAAGCGAACTTCGCAAAAACTACAGGACGCTCGGGAATGGGAACATTTTGTTCGCGGCAATGATCACGATAATTCAGCCCAATCCCTATAATCTTTTCAGGTTTGGATAGCGGCGCTATAATTTTGACCTCATTAACCGATTGTTGCGGATAAGAGTCTTTCCCGGCTGTAATTTCTGAAAGAAGATTTTCCCCTCCCTGAATAATAAATTCAATTGAAGGGAAACTTTGAGGTGGGAGAAGAAAAACTTGCTCTCCTTCTACAATCCCGACCTGGGTATGCCCATTTTGTTGAATAGTAGCAAGTTTCATATCAGAGTCTATAGCATGGAAAGAATAGCGCCGGTGTAGGGTGCAAGTTGATATCTCAGGGTGCCCTCTTCCAAAGGATGGACATCCTTTCCACTTAAGAGTTCCTTAAACTGATTTCTCTCCGGAGAGGATGATTGGAGACGAAGTTCAATGGTTTGTGTGTGAGGGCTATTGTTTACCAGTACAACGAGATGGTCTTTATTCTGTTTTCGAGCGTAGGCTAACCATTGGTCCTTTGCCTCGAGGATTTCCCAAGTCCCATCTCGAAGGGCTGGGTGCTTCTTGCGGATTTCAATCAAAGACTTGAAGTAATTCCTGAGTTCCATATCCCATAGTGAGGAGTCCCATGGGAAACCACGTCGGCAGTCCGGATCTTTTCCACCTTCCATACCGATTTCATCGCCATAGTAGATGATAGGTGCGCCCGGATAAGTAAAGAGTACCAGCGCGGCAAGGCGGAGGGCTTCTTTGCGCCTTCCTACCAGACTGAGAAAGCGAGCGGTGTCATGACTATCCAGCAAATTCAATTGTGCCTGCACGGCGGGAAGAGGATAGAGGCTCAGAAGTGAAGTAATTTGATGGGCAAAGGATGGTGCATCCTTAACAAAAAATTCCGGGCCATGTCCTCGCCAGTGCCCAACAAGGTCTTCTTGAAGATGCTCCCCCCCGAAGAAGCTCCATAATGCATACGTTAAGAGATAATTCATCACCCCGTCAAATTGATCTCCCAGTAACCAGGGACGGGCATCCCAGGGGATTTCACCAGTGATGTAAGCCTCTGGATTGACGGATTTGACCACATTGCGAAACTCTTCCCAGAAGCCGGGTTCCTTAACTTCAAAAGGCACATCCAGACGCCAGCCATCGATTCCCTGTTCAATCCAGTAACGTCCGACATCCATGATGAATTTTCGTACCTGAGGGTTGGCGTGATTGAAAGTTGGCAGAGCGGCGATGCTCCACCAGCATTCATAACGGGGTTTACCTTCATAGGCGTTCAGCGGGAATCCGTGGATCTTAAACCAGTCCAGATATGGAGATTGTTTGCCGCATTCCAGGATATGATTGAACTGGAAAAATCCCCGGCTGGCATGGTTAAAAACGCCGTCTAAAACGATGCGGATATTCCGGCGATGGGCTTCTTTGAGCAGTGTGTGAAAGGCTTTATCCCCTCCCAGAAGAGGATCGACTTTGAAATAATCATGAGTGTGGTAACGGTGGTTGGAAGCGGACTGAAAAATGGGGGTGAAGTAAATCGCTGTGATTCCCAAATCCTGAAGATAATCCAGATGTTCAACCACTCCCATTAAATCTCCGCCCTTAAATCCATGTGGGGTTGGGGGAGCGTTCCAATCCTCTAAATTGGCTGGTTTTTCCACCTGAGCACTGCTGGCAAACCGGTCGGGAAAAATTTGATAAAATACCGCGTCGTGGACCCATTGAGGTGTGGTGAATTGAGTAGCCAAAATCCCCTCCTGAGTTAATCCTGTTTTTAGGTTATGCAGATTTTATTATAAATCGAAAGGTTTGTTCCCCTTATGGGTGATATACCTGCGGGTTAGCGCAAAAAGGTAACCGCTCCCCTTTCAGCCCGGCAATTAAATTTTGCACAGCCATGACTGCCATCTGATTCCTTGATTGGACGCTTGCGCTGGCGATGTGTGGGGTAATAATAAGGTTGGGAAGTTCCAAAAGCGGGCTATCCATAGGAATCGGCTCGGGTTCGGCCACGTCAATTGCTGCACTGCGAATCTGGTGGGATTTCAGGGCGTGGTATAGGGCGTTGGGGTCCACCACTCCCCCGCGTGCAGTGTTGATGAGGATGGCATCCTTTTTCATCAGGGAAAATTCTTTTTCTCCGATCAGGTGATAAGTATTTTGGGTTAGAGGAACGTGCAGTGTAATGTAATCAGCCTCACGAAGCACGGTTTCCAGAGAAGCATATTCTACTCCCAGAGTTTCTTCCATTTCTGGAATCCTCTTGGTGTCGTAATAAAGGACGCGCATGTCAAAACCTCTTGCTCGCCGGGCTACAGCCTGACCAATCCTCCCAAATCCGATGATTCCTAAAGTGGCGTGGGAAACATCCATTCCCAGAAGGATGGTCGGTCCCCAGGTTTTCCAGTTTCCTTTTCGGGTATACGTATCTGCTTCAGGTACCCGTCTTGCTGCTGACATGAGGAGTGCCCAGGTGAAATCAGCGGTTGCATCGGTGAGAACTCCGGGTGTATGCCCAACAGGGATCCCACGTCTGGTTGCTGTTTCCAAATCGATATTATCTACTCCCACAGCGTATTGGCTGATCACGCGTAAGTTGGGAGCATATTCGATCAATTCACGGTCCACCCGATCTGTAAGTAAGCAGAGCAGTCCATGGACGTTTCGGACGCGCTCTTTCAGGACTTCGTAAGGCGGGGGGAGTTCCCCTTCCCATAGATCAACCTCAACCTCATCGAAAAGCATCTTCATCCCGATGTCCGGGATTCTTCGGGTGATAAAAATTCGCATTCTATCCATAGGGCTTATTATAACCATTCATACAAAGTCCGGAAATTCCCATCAAAATTGTTTTTTTAGTCCAGATGAAATTATGCGAAAACGGCATTTTCCCCTTGACGTCTGCAAGTGGGGCGGGTAGAATTAGACGGCTTTTGTATAGAAATTGACCAAATGATTTGAGAGATCGGAGAGTTGGCATGGTTCCTCATCCAAAAAGAAAACACTCACAAGGACGCCGCGATCGTCGTCGCTCGCAAGATACTTTGAAGAGCACCAATCTGGTGGCTTGTTCGAATTGCGGTGAACTGCGCCTCCCCCACACCGTGTGCCCAAACTGTGGACATTATAAAGGCGTGGAAGTGGTCGCTCGGGAAAGCAAGAAATAGCCTGGCGTTTTTCCTCCTGAAACGAGCAAGCGCGGAGAGATGTCCCGCGCTTGCTCGTTTTAAAGCCTTCGCTTACAGTGCCCAGGCAAGCATGATTCCAAAAATTGCCAGGATGATCCCGATGTGGAGGAAAAAGTTGGTTTGTGCCAGCCATCCCGAAGGAGCAAGTATGGAAAGAAGGAAATTCAGAACGATCAGCACGATGCCGATTATAGGCAAAAGCCCCTTTCGGGGTGCAAGAAATTCAGAGAGACGATCTAGCAGTTTGGAAAGCAGATTCAGCATCAAACGGTTTCCTCTTTAGTTGCAGGCTTTTCTACTGTGAATAAGTAAGGTTGAAAACGGGCTAATAGCCTGCCCGGTAAATTCCCTTCGATTAAGACACCACCTCGGGTATGTTCGATACGTTTTACCTGTCCCTGATCGTGAAACAAAGAGATGAGATTTCCTTCCTGGTAAGGAATGCGAACTTTAACTGGCTGGTAAGTCTCGAAAAGTTCCTGATTGACCAGAGAAAGCATTTCGAATATGCCGATCCCTTTCAGTGCAGAAATGGCTAATACTGAACCCGAAAAGTTTGCCAGAACTTCTTCCGCGGCTTTAGGGTCAGGCAAGCGGTCAATTTTATTCAAAAGGGTAATGACAGGAATATGATCTGCCTGGATTTCTTTTAGCGTTTCGTGAACCGCTTGTGCTTGCTCAAACGCGTTTGGGTGGGTGATATCTACTACGTGCAAGAGTAAATCAGCCTCGGCAATTTCTTCCAGAGTAGCCCTAAATGCTGCAACCAGTTGGGTGGGCAACTTTTGAATGAAACCAACCGTATCGGTAAACAGGGCTAAATGTCCTCCGGGGAGTTCCACCCGGCGAGTGGTTGGGTCAAGGGTGGCAAACAACTGATCTGCTACGTAAACATCTGCATTTGCCAGCCGGTTCAGCAGGGTGGATTTCCCTGCATTGGTGTATCCCACCAGCGCAACCACCGGAATTTGAGACCTCTGCCGTTGCGCGCGATAGCGCATCCGGTGTGCCCGTACTTTTTCCAGTTCCGCTTTCAAGGTAGCGATCCGTTTCCGGATTTCACGCCGGTCCACTTCCAGTTGGGTCTCACCGGGACCGCGTAGCCCAACTCCTCCCATGCTTCCGGTTCTTCCACCGCCTCCACCTGCCTGGCGGGCTAGGTGGGTCCATGCACGCGTCAGTCGAGGTAAGCGATATTCGTACTGCGCCAGTTCGACCTGCAGAATCCCTTCTCGGGTGTGGGCATGCTGAGCAAAAATATCCAGAATCAGGGCTGTGCGGTCTAGAATGCGTACATTAGGTCCAAGCCTCTCTTCGAGTTCTCGAAGGTGACGGGGGGAAAGTTCGTTGTCAAACAAAACAACCTGGGCAAGGGTTTCCTCGACAAGAATTTTAATTTCCTCGATTTTCCCTGACCCAATATAGGTATCTGGATGAGGGGCATCCAGTTTCTGGGTTGTTTGTCCTACTACTTCCAAGCCTGCAGTTTCTGCCAGGAGCGCCAGTTCTTCCAGAGAGTCTTCCAAAGGCAAAAGAGAGCGCTCGTTTCGCAACTCTACGCCGACGAGGAAGGCTCTTTCACGGGGTGGAGCGGTTGGTTCTGGGACTTTCTTAGCCATTCGGTTTACCGTTTTCCAAGCCAATCTTTTAATCGTGTCATGGCTTCAGCAATTCGTTCAGTTGGGGTTCCCAGAGAAATTCTGAGATAACCCTCTCCGTATTTTCCATACACAATACCGGGAGTGGTGCTTACCCCGGTTTCTTCAAGAAGCCGATTACAAAATTCCACGCTGTCCTGATAGGGAGAAGGAAGTTTAGCCCACACATAAATGGCTGCAGGGGGTGGGGTAACCTCAAATCCGAGCTCGCGCAAGGTAGAAACAATCAAGTTTCTGCGCTGGAGGTAAATGGCGTTGCGTTCTTCCAGCCAGGATTGATCTCCCGTGAGGGCGGCAATGGCTCCATCGATCACCGGTTGGAAGTGTGCCGAGTCCGCCTGACTTTTGTACGTGTGCAGGTATTTGATCACTTGTGCATTCCCAACAGCCATGCCCAAACGCCACCCCGCCATGTTATAGGTTTTGGAAAGGGAGTTGAATTCTACCGCAACCTGTCTGGCTTCAGGGATTTGGAGAATGCTGGGGGCTTGATAACCATCGTAACAAATATCCATGTAAGGGGCATCATTAGCAATCAGGATGTGATATTTGAGCGCAAAATCTACGAGTTTCTCATAAAACTGCATTGGCGCAATTGCCCCTGTGGGGTTATTCGGGTAATTAATCCAGATGACTTTGGCTTTCTTTCGTATCTCTTCAGGAATCCGATCTAAATCCGGTAAGAAGCCGTTTTCCTCCAGCAATGGTAGCGGATAAACCTCTGCACCAGCGATGATGCTTGCGCTGGAATAAACCGGATAGGCGGGATCGGGCACCAGAGAAACATCACCCGGATTCAAAATCACCTGCGCCAGATTGAATAAACCCTCCTTCGATCCAATCAGTGCTAAAACTTCCGATTGTGGTTCAAGGGACACCCCAAAGCGGCGTTGATAGTAATCAGCCACGGCTTGTTTGAAAGAGAGAGAACCCCCCATTTGCGTATAGCCATGAGTGTCACTGCGCCGCGCAGAATTGACCAGCGCCTCGATAATAAATGGGGCGGGGGGTAAATCCGGAGACCCCATATCCAGCCGAATCACATCGACGTTTTTGGCTCGAAGTTCATTAATCTTTTGGTTCAATTGGGCAAAGAAGTACGGTTTGAATGATGCAATACGATCTGCTGGTTGAAACATCATTTGTTTGGATCCTGTCATGGCTAGTAAATTCCTAGAAGAGCGATTTTTTAGCGGGTTTATTGGTGAGCGGGGCTAACAGCCGCGCCATTTTTTCATCGGGTGGTTGGGTGATTAACGGTAAAAGGATGTGGAATGTAGATCCCGGGCAGGTTTTTTCATCAAATCCCGGTGATTCTACCCAGATTGCCCCACCGTGGGCTTCCACAATTCCCCGGGCAATGTGTAGTCCCAGCCCAGGTCCCCCTCCTTTAAACTTGGTTTTACTGCTGGAATGGAGATCGGTTTTACCCAGCCGTGCAAATTTATCGAAAATGAGCAGTTGATCTTCCGGGTCGATGCCAATCCCTGTATCTTTGACGATTACTTCAATAAAGCCAGGAAGTTTTCTACCATCTACCGTAATCGATCCACCATCTGGGGTGTACTTGATGGCATTGGTCAGCACATTTCGGAAGACCTGTAAAAGGCGTTCTGGATCTCCAAAGGTCATCTCCCCGCTGCCGGGGAATTCTTGAATGGTGAGAGTTTGCTGCCTTTCCTGAATGACACCCTGAAGTTCATTTTCCAGTACATGAAGGATTCTGTTGATCCATACGGGCTGGAAGTTCAGGGAGAGTAAATTGTTATCGATGAGGGACACGTCAATCATGTCGTCAATGATGGCTTTCAAACGCTTTGTTCCGTTGTGGATGCCGTTCAGTAAATCGAGTTCGTAGGACGACAGGTTGCGACTGTTTAAAGCGTCTCTCAACATGGCAGTATACCCATCTACCAGTGTGAGAGGGGTTTTCAATTCGTGCGCCGCAACGGCAATGAAATCCGATTTACTCTGGTCAAGTTTCTCCAGCGTCTGTTGAACCTGTTGTAGTTGATCGGAAATGGCTCGAATCCGAACCTCCATTTCCATTTGGAAGGCTCGCCGGAAGCAGTACAGGAAGATTGGCAACAATCCGCTCAGAACAACCACAGATTGTTCGGGTTTTAAGTGCTCTTCGCAAATTTTACTGGTGAAGAGAAGTAAATCCCCGATGAAATCCACCAGACTGCTGGATATTTCTGGAGTTTCAGACTGGGGTAAAGCCTCTGCCCATGCCGAGAGGATCGGATCCATCCAGGAATGGGTGCCGGTTTCCAGCGATACTTCTAACCGGTCAAAGAACTGCTCCAGTTGTTCGCGTAAATCTTCCCGAATGTTTACTGCACGTGCTAAGGCTTGGGGTGATCGTTGTACCCAGGGTTGCCGGATTTCATGAAGCAGTTCGATTTCTTGCATACAGGTATAGTTTACCCCCAGATTGTGGTTTTGCCAATTTGATGTGTTATTCTTCACGGAGACTTCCATGATATTTGACTAACCATTCCAGAAGAGTATCCCCAACTGCCTTAAGACTTTGCGGAGAAACTTTATCAGGGGTATCGCTGGTCGTGTGCCAGTATGGATAATCAAAATCAATGATATCCACAGCAGGAATGCCTTTTTGGATGAAAGGAATGTGATCATCAATCAGACTTGGACCCGGCTCGTTGACGAATATGGAACCGTAACCTAATTCCTGTCCGATCTTCCACAACGTTTGTTGTAGTTCTGGAGTGGAATTCCGCTCTAAAGGAAGACGGAGGTCAGAGTCGCCAACCATATCCACAATAACTACTGCCTGAGGAGTATCCAGTAAGGTTTCGGCAAGCACGGTTGAACCTTGAATCCAGTCTTGTTGACGGATTTGCCCCTGATCCTCAGCATCCAAAAATACCAGAACGACTTCCACGGGTAAGTCGGGTGGGATGACTCTTGCCAGTTCCAGTAAAACCGCAACCCCTGATGCCCCGTCGTTTGCTCCCGGAACGGGCTGGGATTGTTTTTGGGGGTCCGGGTCGCGGTCGGCAAATTCCCTCGTGTCATAATGAGCCCCTATAAGAATCAGCGGTTCACCTTGATTCCGGTGTGCAATCAGGTTAAGGATGGGAGATTCCGGCGTTCCTTCTTGTTGAACCTCTACCGACCAGCCTGCCTGATTCAGTTCATCGCTGAGCCACATAATCATTTGTTGATGCCCTTCGCTCCCTGGGTGTCGTGCTCCAAATGAAACCTGAGTGAGGACATCCGATCTTGCACGATCAGCATTGAATGTGGTTGGGGCAAGCACAGGCTTGCGGAACAACCACAGCAACAAGAGCATGCTCAGGATGGCAAGAAGGCTGGTGAGAAGGATACGGAATTTCTTTTGACTCATGGCTGCCTGTCTATGAGGGAAATCTGGTTGTCTTTTGCCCACGCTCTCAAATCATTTAACGCTCTTTCTACATATTGTAGCGCACGTTGTGATTTTCCTGTTGCTGGAGAAGACAATGGCGGAAGGATACCGAAATTGGCTTTCATCGGTTGAAAATCTTTAAGAGAAGCATGGGTTACATAGTGGCAGAGGGCTCCCAGCATGGTTGTTTCTGGGAGTGGGGTTGGTGTTTCTCCTCTCAACACTCGCGCCGCGTTGATCCCAGCCAGTAAACCCGTTGCGATATTCCCCATATATCCTTCTACTCCGGTAATCTGCCCCGCAAAGAAAAGATCTGCTCTCTGATGAAATTGCAAGGTTGGGCGTAACAGAACGGGAGATGCGATGAAAGTGTTGCGATGCATTTGCCCGTAACGAACAAAGTCGGTATTTTCCAGACCCGGAATCATTCGGAAGACGCGACGCTGTTCAGGAAAGGTCAGGTTGGTTTGAAAACCCACAAGATTATACAGGGTTCCGGCAATATTATCCTGCCGCAATTGAACGACGGCATAAGGGCGTTTTCCTGTGTGGGGGTCACGTAGTCCAATGGGGCGCATGGGACCAAAGGCAAGTGCATCCTTTCCGCGGGATGCCAGTACTTCAATCGGCAAACATCCTTCAAAATATCCGTGAGCGCCGGCTCGAACCCCGAGATTGATTTCATCTTCGAAAGTGCGGAGAGGAATCCGTTCCGCAGACAGAAGAGCCTCGATAAATTGTTCATATTCATCCCGTGTCATGGGGCAGTTGATGTAATCCCCTTCTTCAACCACTCCACGCTGGTATCGAGAGGCTCGGAAGGCTTTCTCCATGTTGATTGTTTCAGCGCGTACAATGGGTGCAATCGCATCGTAAAAGAATAAGTGTTCAGTTCCTGCCAGTTCCTGGATTGCCTGAGAAAGCGCCGGGGAGGTCAGGGGACCCGATGCAATAATGGCTGGCTGTGAGGGGATGCTGGTAAATTCTTCACGGATGAGTCGAATGTTGGGGTGGGTTTCTATTCTTTCGGTAATGGTTTTGGCAAACAGGTCTCGATCCACCGCCAGAGCGCCCCCAGCCGGAAGAGAACATTCTTCAGCAATCTGAAGCAATAATGAACCCAGCAGTCTTAATTCCTCTTTAAGCAGACCTGAAGCGCGATCAATCAAATTGGATCCCAAAGAATTTGAACACACCAGTTCTCCAAGCCATGCAGTGGTATGAGCCCCGGTGCTTTGCCTGGGACGCATTTCGTACAAATCCACTTTAAAACCAGCCTGGGCAACCTGCCAGGCGGCTTCCGAACCTGCCAATCCGCCGCCAATGATGAGGATATCAGCCATAGGCTGTATTTTACCAAAGGCGGGCAAAAAAACAATTGGGGTTGGTATGAAACTTGCAACCCTCAAGAATTGATATATACTCTCTGAAAGAGGGAAAACGTATGCTCCATCATCTTCCTCTACAAACCATTAAGCCGCTGACTACGGCACATCTGGCTCAGACGATGAGCCTGTTGAGTCTTACCGCTGCCGAATTACAGGAACAGATTGAGGCGGAACTTGCCTCCAATCCGGCTCTGGAGATGCTGGATGAACTGCGTTGTCCCGTTTGCCATAGAAAATTGCCCAGGCAGGGAATTTGTCCGGTTTGCAGTCAGCCTGTGCTGGGTGAAGGGGAAGAGGCGGTTGTTTTTGTCTCTACACGGGAAATTTACACAGGGTTTGGCGAGCCACAGGATGATGAGGATCGAGAAGATAATGGAGCGTTGGAAGAAGAAAGTTTAGCCGTCCACGTATTTCGTCAAATTGCTCCAGATATTCCTTCCGAAGATCGCAAAATTGCCGCCTTTCTGCTCACCCATCTCAATGAGGATGGCTTATTGACCATTTCTCTTCAAGAAATTGCCTCATATCACCATGTTCCAGTGGAACGGGTTCGAAACATTCAGCGGGTTATTCAACGGGCTGACCCGGTGGGTGTGGGAAGTCTTGATCCTAAAGAGGCTCTGCTAGCGCAACTCAGTCTTCTGGAAGAGAATCAATCCGTTCCTCCTCTGACTCGAAGGGTTATCGAGGAAGGTTTGGACTTGCTCTCTCGTCATCAATTCCATGAACTGGCACGCATGATGAAAGTACCGGCAGGAGAAATCCAGCGGATCGCCTCTTTTATCAGTAAAAACTTGAATCCTTACCCGGGGCGATCTTCCTGGGGAGAGACCAAAGGCGGACGGCTTGCCAACCAGCAGGTGTTTTACAAACCCGATATTCTGATTACTTTATCCACGAATGGCGATCAAGAAGTACTGGTGGTTGAAATACTCTTCCCATTGTGGGGAACGTTGCGCGTGAATCCTTTATATCGGAAGGCAATTCAGGAAGTGGACGAAGAGTCTAAAGAAGATATGCGCCAGGATTTAGAACGCGCTTCCCTTTTTGTGAAATGCCTTCAACAACGCAATCACACCATGCAGAGATTGATGCAACGGATCGTTGCCTGGCAGAAAGACTTTATTTTGAAGGGAGACAAGTTCTTAAAACCTCTGACCCGAGCGCAAATTGCCAAGGAATTAGGTGTGCATGAATCGACTATTTCGAGAGCCGTTGCCAATAAGGCTGTACAATTGCCCTCAGGTAAAATTATCCCGTTGTCAGATTTCTTTGATCGAAGTCTTTCAGCGAGGATCGTTTTGAAAGAACTGATCATGCACGAAACCAAACCCCTCAGTGATGCAGAATTGGTGAAACTGATGGCACAACGGGGTTATGAGGTAGCCCGTCGGACTGTAGCAAAGTATCGGGCAATGGAAGGAATACTGCCAGCCAATCTTAGAAGGGCGTGTTATTGACACGAGTATGAATTCAAGCGAGAAAGGATTTCGGATTAGCCCACCCTGGGGGAAACCGCTCCAGGGTTATGAGGATTTAACTCGATTATTGAGTCTGGTTTATCAACCCTCTGTATTGTTTATCCAACCATCGGGTCAGTTGTTGTTTGCCAACTCCGCTTTTCTGGAATGGACGGGGTGGAACTTGGGAGACATCCTGAGTCATAAATGGCTATGGCTGTTAAATGAGACCACCATACCCAAAGGAGAAGGGGAAGAAGGTTTCCTCACCCATATTCGGTGTAGATACCGCGATCCACACCTTGCGCGTGTCCGTTTGACTCATTTCGATCATGATGGCAAGCGTTACACCATCGCTTTCTTTTCTCCCGAATCATCATCGCGGGTAGAGCGGGAAAGAAAATTTGAGGATCGCTTGCTGGATGTCATGGAAAAAATTTCCAGCATTTCGCTTGAAACGCCTCTCCAGCATTCCCTCAAGTATATTTGTGCAATGGTTTCTCGTTTGCTTGAGGTTGAATCCTGTGCGCTTTATCAGGTTAGCCCGCTATCTCCCCAGATGGTCAAAATTTGCGATGGTGGCGTGGAAGAAGTCTTTCCTCCCGTTATGACTCTGGCGGATCTGGTGCGTCTTACCGGAATTCAGATTTGGATCCCTGGACGGCGTGCATTAACGCTGGTCCACCGTTACGGGCAGGAACATGGGTTTACTTATGTTGCCAGTGCCTCTTTGGGAAATGCAGGCGGAGCGATTGGACTTCTGGTTCTGGGCGGAAGAGGTGAGGTTCGAGAAGAAAAGGTCTTATCCACGCTCAGGATGCTCAGACGTCAGATTGGTGCGTTTTTAGAAAACCATCTCAAGGTTGAGGTGATTCAAGAGCGGTTGCTGGCGATTCAACAGGACTACGATGTCCTCGAAGCCGCAATCCATGGCGTTAATCAAGGTATATTCATTCTCAAACCCGATTTGAGTATTGAAAAGGTTAATCTGCGGGCGGAATGGTTGTTCGGTTATGCCCAATACGAAATTGTCGGCGTACCCGTTGAGAATGTGCTCATCGGTTCAGATCGTCTTCGTCCATCTTTAGAAGCCGCGCTCGATGGGGTTCCCATTCACACTATTGGGGATTTATCTCTTCATCGTCGGAATGGGTTGTCCTTCCCGGCTGTTGTTCAGGTGGTGAGGGTGCCGGCAGAGGGAAAGGTGAATGCCCTGGTTGTACTGGTCACAGATATCAGTGAAGGAGAAGCGATTAAAATCCGTACCCAGCAACTGGAACAGCGGGCATTATTGGGAGAGGTGACATCGGTATTTGCCCACGAAGTTCGCAATCCCATTAATAATATCTACACGGGATTGCAGGTGCTTTCCGCAACGCTCCCCCCTGATGACGCTAATCAGGAACATCTGGCTCGGTTACAGCAGGATTGTGTTCGATTGAATAACCTGATGGAATCTGTTCTTAACTTCTCACGGAACACACAGTACAAATTTGAAGCGGTAGACTTAAAAGAGTTCCTTCAACGCATTCTGGATCGGTGGCGCCCGCGCTTTGGCAAGGTCAATGTGGAAGCCCAGTTATATGTTCAGGAAGGTACTCCGAAAGCGTATGCTGACCCCCGGTCGTTAGAGCAGGTGTTCACCAATCTAATCAGTAACGCAGTAGATGCCATGAGCAAAAAGGGTGGGCACCTGACCATTCAGGTTTCATCCAAAGAGGGTATGCCGGGAAGGAATGAGGTCGTAGTTGCAGTCTTAGACGATGGACCTGGCATTCCTGATGAAATTCGGGATCGTATCTTTGAGCCTTTTGTGACGACGAAATCCAATGGCACCGGTTTAGGGTTGGCGATTACAAAAAGAATCGTTACAGCCCATCATGGAAGCATCAAAGTCAATTCCTTCCCTGGTGGCACAGTCTTTGAGGTGTCTTTGCAGGCATATTCAGGAGAGTAAACATGAGTCTGACGATATTAGTTGTGGATGATGAAGAGAACTTTCGAGTGAATACCGAGCGTTATCTTGAAACGCGAGGCTATGAAGTCATCGGTGTGTCCACGTTACAGGAAGCCCGCGAGACAGTGGCGAAAGGCGTGGCAGATATTGTCTTGCTGGATGTTCAACTCCCTGATGGGTACGGTCCGAATTTGCTTTATGAAATTGCTCAAATGGCATTTCGTCCACCCATTATCCTCATTACTGCATACGGGGATATTGATATGGCTGTGGATGCCATGCGCAATGGAGCCCATGATTTTCTGACCAAACCCATTCAATACAACCAGTTGGAAAAATCCATTCAACGGGCAAGTGAAATTGTGACCATGCGGAGAGAGTTACTTCACTTGCGTCAGACTCAAAAGAGCCAGAATTTTGTGGTTGGAAAAAACCCAAAGATGCAGTCTGTTCTGGCGATGGCAAAACGAGCCGCTGAACTGTCGGTTTCGGTTCTGATTACAGGTGAAACCGGGACAGGTAAGGAAGTTTTGGCGAAGTATATCCACTCAAGCGGTCCTCGAGCGAACAAGCCGTTTGTTCCGATAAACTGCGCAGCGATTCCAAATACCATGCTGGAGGCGGAATTGTTTGGGTATGAGCCCGGCGCATTTACCGGAGCAGAAAAACGGAAACATGGTTTGATGGAAGTTGCAGATGAAGGGGTGCTTTTTTTAGATGAAATTTCTTCTATGCCAATGGATATTCAAGCCAAAATGCTCCGGGCGCTGGAGGAGCGCGCTTTTCGGCGGGTGGGTGGCTTGAATCAGGTGAAAGTGGACGTCCAGATTGTTGCTGCATCGAATCGCGACCTTACTCAAATGATTAAAGATGGACATTTTCGTGAAGACCTCTATTATCGGTTGAAGGTCGTGGATTTACATTTATTACCGTTGAGGGAAAGAAAAGAAGATATCCCAGAACTTGTGGTATTCTTCATCCGACAGAATAACATGAGATTGGGCATGAATGTTCGAGAGGTGACACCACGAGCGCTGGAAGTGCTGATGAAATACCACTGGCCCGGGAATATTCGTGAATTGAGCAATTCCATTGAGCGGGCAATGTTATTCTGCAATGGCGAAGTGATTGATCTGCCCGACCTTCCGGATTTGTTTATTCACGCTCAGTAAAAATAAATCTGGCATAGTTTTTGCAACGTTGCCTCCCGAGAGTATTCAATCGGGAGGCAACATGTTTCAAATAAATGTCGAACAGTTCTTGATGCTTATGGCAGTCAGTCTGCTCGTACTGGGGGTGATCTCTCTAGCGGCGGGGGTTCTCATTCTGACCTTTCGAGTTGGTGGAAAGGACATCCACACGCTTGCCAGCCAGACGGCTCGCATGGCTCAAAAGGGGATTGCCGAGGATATTGCTGGTCTGGTGGGGAATGCCTCTGCACTCTTAGAAGCGCTTAATCAACTGGTTCGCACGACATCAGGTGTGGGGGTGTTTCTCATTCTGGTGGGATTTATGCTGTTCGCTTCCGCTTACTCACTGGTCACTATGGTGCCCTAGGAGGATCCCATGAACAATGTTCAAATCGTTGACCGGTTAAAGCAATTTGTACCCGCAGAACAAATCCCATGGGTATTAACGGCAATTCGTCAGGATGAATGGCTTGAACAATACCTGCAGTGCAATGATGTCTTCCCTTTGTTGAAGGAAGTTCTTGGGGAAGATCCGTCAACCTGGTCAATGGGAAAAATTGCCTTATTCTCTTTGCATCGGCAGGAATCGACGGATAATTCCCGCCCGATAGATTTCCCGGAATTGATCTCGAAATTATCCAGCCACGCGGATGCTTTATTCAAGGACATTCTCGCCAGAAGAAAAAAACTATCTTCATTTGAAGAGTATGCTTTACTGGGAATTGCCTTGAAAAATCTCGCTGACATCAAAGGCTGGAAAGGAGCATTTGAAGAAATCCTCAACAGGGATATTCGCGATGTTTATCCTTCCTGGAAGACAGCCGTTGTGATCAGTGGAGACTTACAGGAAAACCCCCTTCAATGGGTGCAGTCCCTTTTTGTTGAATTGGATGATCCCTTAATTTTGGGGTTTGGAATCCACTGGCTCTCTGTACGTTTTCTGCCACTGGATAAAAAGATCCAAATTACTGCGGAACTACTGGAAAAAGCCTCGGCGGCTGTTCAGATAGAGGTCTTAAAACGTCTCTCATCCCGTGGGTTTCAGGCGTGGAGCCAGAAGGTAGCAGGGATTTTATTGGAAAATCATCCGTTTTTATCTCGCTATCGCTCAAAAGTGGATCTAGATCGTCTCCCTTCAGCAGGATTGTTGCAGTATGCATTATCTCTTCAACAGTTAGCCACTTTGTCCTCTCTTGCTGGCAACAACACACTCTCCGAATCTGTGTTGAGAGCCG
>FWWL01005462.1_pt1 | contig 19829 bp, 12 predicted proteins | sample 2228331 | NCBI WGS metagenome assembly FWWL01 (sample SAMEA103939775, study PRJEB20133) | metagenome | reverse complement strand
ATACCCTCTACGCCAGTCAAGATGGGCGATCGCCCCACTGGCTGGAACTGACGGTGCACCCTGCCTACACATGGCTCTATCCCGAACTGTTGGCACACCTTGCTCGCCTAGTGCAACCCTACGCAGCGGTGCCGCTGTTACTCGCTTCTACCGATTACCAACCCGAACGGGAAGCCTATCTGGAGCAATGGGCAGACCCCATCCGCCACAGTTTAATGATGTCCCGCTCCGTCTGGCACAAAGTGCGGGAGGTTCGCTCACCACTACCGGAGGGGTTAACCCTGTCGGAGGTGCTGCAAGGGTTGCAAACCCACCACCGTCCCCAGCCCGGACGGATGAGCACCAAAGAAGGAATGCAGGTGTATTATCAAAAAACCGATCAGGGTAAAGGCTAACAGCTACGACACTGGCACGATTGAGCTGCCGTTGGCTGGGGCAGCGAGCTAGATTTCATGGATATTTCATCGCGGCTTGCCACAATGAGCAGCAGTCGCCAAAACTGCTGTGCCCATGCTGAATCGGATTTTGTGGTGGTCGATTGTTCAACGCTGGTTAGTACTCCTCGGGGCGATCGCCATCACATTGGTGGGGGTCTATCATCTACGGCAGATGCCCTTGGATGTGCTGCCGGATTTTGCGCCGCCACAGGTAGAGATTCAAACTGAAGCACCGGGGCTGGCACCGGAAGAAGTGGAGGCTCTGATAACGCTGCCCATTGAAAGTGTGGTCAATGGCACCGCTGGCGTAGAAACAGTGCGCTCTACCTCTTCTGTGGGCTTGTCAGTCGTGAAAGTGATCTTTGACTGGGATACGGATATTTACCAAGCACGGCAATTGATTACCGAACGCCTTCAAGCGGTGCGCGATCGCCTCCCCGAAAATGCTGCCCCCCAAATTTCCCCCATTACCTCGCCCATTGCCACGATTTTGATGTACGCCCTAGTTCTCAAAGAACCGGAGGGTGATTCTAGGCTATCCCTGATGGAGCTCCGCCAATGGGTTGATCAACAATTCGTTAACCGATTGCTAGCCGTCCCCGGGGTCTCCCAAGTGATCGCCTACGGGGGTGATGTGCCCCAGTACCAAGTTTGGGTACAGCCGGAACGCCTTGCGGCCTATCAAGTGTCCCTTGCGCAGGTAACATCGGCAGTGGCGGCAGCGAATCACAACGCTGCGGGCGGTTGGATCATGACCCCTGATCAGGAACTGATTGTACGGGGTCTGGGTCGGGTTACCTCGGTCAGTGACCTTCAGGAAGCGATTGTTGACTATCGCAATGGTCAGCCTATCCGTCTGCAAGATGTGGCCACGGTTCACAAAGGCGCGGCGCTAGCGCGAGGCGATGGCAGTGTCAATGGCCAGCGCGCCATTATTTTAGTCATCAACAAACAGCCCTTTGCCGATACCCCCACCGTTACCCGAGCAGTGGAGCAAGCGGTGCAGGAGGTCACTGCTTCCCTGCCTGAGGACATTCAGGTGCTAGAAACCTTTCGCCAAAATCATTTTATTGAGCAGGCGATCGCCAACGTCCGCAATGCCTTACGGGATGGCATGATCATTGTTTCCCTAATTTTGTTCGTGTTTTTGCTGAATTGGCGAACAGCGCTGATCACGCTGAGTGCAATTCCCCTTTCCCTGCTGGTGGGGATCCTGATTCTCTCGGTGCTTGGCCAGGGCATCAACACCATGACCTTGGGGGGCTTGGCGGTGGCCATTGGTTCTGTGGTGGACGATTCAATCGTGGACATGGAAAACTGTTACCGAGGTTTGCGTCGCAATCAAGTCAGTAAGCATCCCAAGCCTGTCTTGGAAGTGGTCTATGACACCTCGGTTGAAGTCCGCGGCAGCGTTATTTTTTCCACGGTGATCATTGCGGTTGTCTTCGCCCCCATTTTTGCTTTGACAGGCGTTGAGGGACGCATTTTTGCTCCCATGGGTTTAGCCTACTTGGTCTCCATTGTCGCTTCCACCCTAGTGGCCATGACCCTTTCCCCCGCCTTGTGCGCCATTCTTTTAGCCCCCCACTCCTTACCCGCTGCTGAGCCTTGGCTCATCAGATATGTTCAGCGCCTCTACCGCCCCCTTTTGGCACTGGCCATCAACCGTCCCAACTGGATTCTCACCGGAGCGATCGCCAGTGTTGTGGTCAGCCTGATTGTTATTCCCCATTTAGGGCGAGAATTCCTGCCGGAGTTTCAAGAGCGCTCGCTGGTCAATGCCATGGTGCTTTACCCGGGCAGTTCTCTTGAAGCAACCAACCGGGTTGGCTTTGCCCTCCAAGATGCCCTCAAGGACGATCCCCGGTTTACCTACGTGCAAGTGCGGGCGGGTCGTGCGCCCGGAGATGCCGATGCTGGGGGTGTCAACCTTGCCCACGTTGATGTGGAACTAAGTGATCAAGGACTCAGAGAGCGCGACAGTAGTATTGCCAAGCTGCGCAGCGAATTTGCACGGTTACCGGGGGTGGTTGCCAATGTGGGGGGATTTATCTCTCACCGTATGGATGAGGTACTTTCCGGTGTGCGCAGTGCCATTGCGGTGAAAATTGTCGGACCAGATTTGCAGCAACTACGCACCCTCGGCGAGGCGGTAGAAGCGCAATTGAGAGACATCGATGGGCTAGTAGATCTTCAGTTAGAACCCCAAGTGCCTATTCCCCAAGTTCAAATTCTCATTGATCGCGATCGCGCTAGTCGCTATGGCCTCACGGTTGCTGATATTACCAATACGATTGAAACAGCCCTCAATGGTCGTGTAGTCTCTCAGGTGCTAGAAGGACAGCAACTGATCGATGTTTTGGTATGGCTTGCGCCCACGGCTCGCCAAACCCCTGAAGCCCTAGCCAACCTGTGGCTGGATTTACCCAATCAGCAGCGCATTCCTCTGTCCCAAGTGGCGGAGATCCGCTTAGGCAGTGGCCCGAATACGATCAACCGCGAAAATGTTTCTCGTTTGCTAGTGGTTGCCGCCAATGTCAGTGGTCGCGATCTGCGTTCGGTCATCAATGAAATTCAAGCAAGACTGCGGGAAAGGATGACGCTCCCCCAAGGTTACTTTATTGAGTATGGCGGCCAATTTGAGTCAGAAGCCCGTGCCACGCAGCGTTTAGTGCTGTTCAGTGGCTTAGCCATCCTGATCATTGCGGTTTTAATGTATTTTGCGGTGAAATCTGTCCCCGCCATGCTGATGATTATGGTCAATTTGCCCTTGGCTTTGGTGGGCGGCATTGTGGCGATCGCCCTCAGTGGTGGCGTACTCTCAGTAGCTTCCTTGGTGGGTTTTATTACGTTGTTTGGGGTGGCCACCCGTAATGGTCTGCTACTGGTGGATAACTACAACCAAAAATTTGCCCTTGGGTTGCCCCTGACGAGTGTCATTTACGAAGGATCCATGGAGCGTCTTGTGGCCATTCTCATGACTGCCCTCACCTCCGCCTTGGGAATGCTGCCCCTCGTGTGGAATCGGGGCGCGGGTGGCGAAATTCTCCAACCTTTGGCCGTGGTGGTCTTTGGTGGTCTGTTTACTTCAACTGCCTTAACGCTACTGGTGTTGCCTGCCCTGTACCGCAAATTTGGCGGTTGGCTTAAGCCCAAGGAGCATTGCTTTCAAAAATCCCCACTTTAAGGAGTTGTTCATGTTCCAGTTGTTACCCCTGCGGTTCTATTTGTTTGGCCTGAGCTTACTGCTCCTCGTGAGTGCTTGTGGCACGGCACCGCCATCTTCAACAGTGACCTCTTCTTCTCCCACTATGTCTGCTTCGCCACCGACAACAACGGATCATGGTGGTCAAGGGGGGCAGATTATTGAAACGGGTCAATACCACTTGGAATTGGTGGTGGATAGGGAAGAGGCTGGCTTGCATTTGGATTTTTATATCCAAGAAGGGGAGGCGCACACTCCTGTAGCTACCGCCACTGTGACAGCCGAGATTCAACAACCCGATGGCCAAAAGGTAACACTACCGATGACCTACGATGCCGAGGATGAACATTACACCGCCCGTTTGGCCACGGCGCTCGCGGGGGAGTACAGCGTTGTCATTCTCAGTGACATCAAGGGTGAAAAGGTCAATAGCCGCTTTCGCTTTCGTCACGATCCAGATTAAGGAGAACTATTGCTATGCCTAAACCACGGTTGACAAAATCCCTGCTCTTGGGACTGAGTTTACTGGTTGGCGGGGCGATCGCCACCCTTAGCGTTGCCCAGCAGCGCCAAACCATGACCCCCCATAACCACCATCCAGCGCACCACCATGGCCATGAGGGCACGGAGGGGCATAACCACAGCCGTACTGCCACCACCCGGGCTGAACTCCTCAAGGCAACCCCCCTCAACCCCAACCAGCCCACAACCCTGACCCTTGGCATTCGCGATCGGGCAGGTCAACCCGTGTAAGTGCATGAGCGCTTCCAAGAAGAACTCATGCACTTAATCATCATCAGTAATGATCTGCAAGTGTTTCAGCACCTTCACCCCACTTACCAAGGCCAAGGGCAGTTCCAAGTCACCACAACGCTGCCGCAGGGGGGAGGTTACACCCTGATTGCGGATTATAAGCCTGCAGGCGCAGCGGAAACGGTATCGATGATGCCCCTGCAACTGCCGGGAACCCCCCCCACACCGGCTCCCCCCAAGCCGCAGTTGCAGCAGACTGTCGCCAATACGAAGGTAGCACTGCAACTGCCACAACCCCTCACCGCAGGTGCTGCCGTAGAACTGCGGTTTCAACTACGGGATGCGGTGACCAATGAACCCCTGCGGGATTTACGCCCCTATCTTGGTGAGGCGGGGCACCTTGTGATTTTGCGCGCCACCACACCGTTACAGGAGGCCGATTACCTCCATGCCCATGCCCTCGATGCTCGACCCACCGATACCATTCGCTTCGCTACCCAATTTCCGATAGCAGGGCGCTACAAACTGTGGGCCCAGTTCCAGCGGGGGCAGACCATTGTGACAGCACCATTTTGGGTCACAGTTAACTAGGGGCAGTGCGCCATGAAACTGTTGCTGCTTGAAGATGAGCCAGACTTAGGGAGAGCCATTCAACGGGTCTTGCAGCGGCAGGGCTATGTGGTGGACTGGGTACAGGACGGGCTAACCGCTTGGGGCTATTTCGAAGACCTCGGAATGGATTACCGTTTGGCAGTTCTCGATTGGATGGTGCCCGGCCTGTCAGGACTGGAGCTATGCCAACGCCTGCGATCGCACCACCACACGCTGCCTATTTTAGTGCTGACGGCACGGGATACCCTAGGCGATCGCGTCAAAGGGTTGGATGCTGGTGCAGATGATTACTTAGTAAAACCCTTTGCCATGGCGGAACTGCTGGCTCGGTTACGGGCACTGCAACGGCGATCGCCCCAATTTCAACCCCACCAATTAAAACAAGGCGACCTTATTCTGGACTATGAAACGTTTTGTGTTCAGGCTCAGGATGGGTCGAGAGTGCAGTTAACAGCCAAGGAATTTCAAATCCTTGAGTATTTAATGAAGCGCCCGCAGCGAATCGTCAGCACGGACCAATTGCTCAATCAACTGTGGGAGGTGGGCACCGAGCCAACCAGTAATGTTGTAGCCGCCCAAATTCGCCTGTTACGGCGCAAACTGGCGCTCTTGCAGCAAGACCACTGTATTGAAACCGTACACGGGTTGGGTTACCGCTTGCGTACTGATCATGTCCCCCAATAAACTCTTTCAAAAAACCCGCTACCGCTTGGCACTATGGTATGCCCTAACCATGGGCGGCATCCTCAACGGCATGGGCTGGGGAATGTATGGACTGGTTAGTCATTACCAATGGCAAACCCTGTACCAAGAGATGGACTCCGTGGCGGGCACGCTCCACGATAATCTCGAAGCCAAGCTGACGGTTGCTGGTGCCTTTACCCCAGCGATTATGCAAACCCTGCCGGAGCTATGTCTGAGTGATCAACCCTGTGACCAAGCGAAACCCGATCGCCACGTGCTTGGCCTCAGCCAGCAGCCAAACTACTATCTCGTGTTTTGGAATTTGCACCGGCAACCCATTGCCCACCTCGGTCAAGTACCGCTGCAACAATTCCCCGACCAAGATTGGCACCCCCTGCAAGACGCTCAGGGGAAGCGCTATCAGCAGCGGCGGGTTTTCCTCAAAACCTTTACTGGCGAGCCTTGGGGATACTTGGTGGTGGGTCGCTCTCTGGCAGCGGATGATCAGCGTTTGGCAACCCTGCGCTGGCTTTTGCTGGCCAGTTTACCCCTTGGTATGGCGCTCATTGGTGTTGCCAGTTGGTATTTAGCTGGTTTGGCCATGACCCCAATATACGACAGCTACCTACGCATGGAGCAATTTAGTGCTGACGCGGCCCATGAATTACGCACCCCAGTTGCGGCCATTTGCGCCACGCTGGAGGCGATCACGGAGGATCCTGATCCGAGTGTCGGAGATGTTCAAGACACCTTGGCCGCCCTGCAACGCCAAAGTCAACGCCTTAGCCATCTCATTCAAGACTTACTCTTGCTGTGTCAGATCCATCAGGGAGCGGCCACCATTCCTCGCCAGAGGTGCTGTCTGAACACAATTGTTCCCGATGTCCTCAACGAACTGGCGGTCTTGGCCATGGCGGCTGATCTCAATTTGCAGTGGCAGGATCACACCCGTCAGGCCTTGTACGTGCGGGGAATTGCCAACCAACTGGCGCGAGTGGTGCGCAACCTTGTCCAAAATGCCATTCAATATACCCCCGCTGGTGGCAACATCCTTGTTACTCTAGATCAACAGCATCAGGAGGCCGTGCTGCACATCCAAGACTCCGGAATTGGCATTGCCCCAGCCGATCAGGCGAAGATTTTTGATCGCTTTTATCGTGTTGACGCTGCTCGTGGTCGGGCTAAGGGAGGGGCTGGTTTAGGGTTGGCGATCGCCAAGGCTATTGTAGAGCAACATCAGGGGCGGCTCAGCCTCAAAAGTGATGTGGGTGCGGGTAGTGTATTCACAGTTGCATTGCCTCTCGCATAATTTTCATCAGCATTTCATCTCCAACTGCCACGATAAAACCAATATCTTGAGGTGGAGCACAATTCAATGCAAAAGGAATGGCGCTGGCTGCTACTGCTGCTACTGCTGGTGTTTCCTGCTACCTCGGTTCAGGGTCATGCGGGTCACGGGGATGAATTTCATACTACGCCCTCCTCAACGGGTGCTGTTTCCGTTGATGCCGAAACCCAAGGGCGGTTAGGACTAAAGGTTGCCGTTGTCCAGAAGCAGTCACTGCCCCACAGCCTAGAGGTTCCGGCTGAGTTCATGCCCTTGCCGGGGTACCAAGCGGAGGTGACAATGCCAGTCCGCGGTCAGTTGCTGCGCCTATTGGTTCAACCCGGCGATACGGTGCAGCGGGGTCAGCCGTTGGCAGTGTTGGCCAGTCCTGAGTTGGCAGAGCTGCGAACCCTCGCCCTCGATCGCCAAAGTGAGGCGCTGATGAATCTGCGGGAAGCGGAGGCGGAACTCCGCTGGGCACAGCAGTCACTGCGTGAGCAGCAACGCATTGTAGCCGCAGAGATTCAGGCGGCACAGATCACGGTGCGGACTGCCCAAGAGCGTTTCGAGCGCGATCGCGAACTCTTGAACCAAGGTGCAATTCCGCGGCGGGAATTTCTAGCCACTGAGGAAGCTTTAGCCGCCGCCAAGGCGGAACTGGCGAAGGCGGAAAGCCAATTACCCATCACTGCCGCTCAAACCCAGTTGCAGCGTGCCCAAGCTCAGGTGGCTGTGGCGCGCGATCGCCTCCGTCTCAGTCAGCAAACCTATCGCACCCGCTTGCAACAGCTAGGGGCAAGTGCCAACGCCGACGGAACCCTAACCATTACAGCGCCTATTGCCGGTACGGTTATCACTCAAGCCGCTACCCTTGGTGAAGCGAGCGAGGATGCCGGGAAGCCACTGTTCCGAATTATTAATAGCCAACGCCTACAGGTGGTGGGTTACCTCAGTGAAGGCGATCGCGCCAACGTGACGATTGGCCAACCAGTGGAAGTGCACATCAAGGGTGAACCGCAGCAGTTTTTCACTAGCCGCATTGACCGCGTGGACAGTGTTGTCGATGCAGGCACACAACGAACAGCGGTACGAGCTACGCTAGATAACCCTGAGCAAAATTTGAAACCGGGGATGTTTGCCATCCTAAAAATTCTTGATGAGCAACGCCAGCGCTCCGGCCTAGTGATTCCTCAAACAGCGGTGATGACGCTGCCAGATCGCCCCCCACTGGTGTTTGTCCAAAATGGTACCGCCTTTGAACCCGTTGAGGTTCTCCTTGGCCAGCGCTTAGGTGCTCAGGTGGAAGTGGTTGAGGGGCTGTTTGAGGGCGATCGCGTCGTTACCCAAGGTGTGATGCAACTCTACGGTCAGTCCCTGCGGGGGGATGCGTCAACCCTAGAGCCAGAACCAGAGGCAGACTCAAACTTCTTATCGCTGCCATGGCTAATTCTGGGCGGCAGTGGTATTGCAGTTGCTCTCTTCCTAGCTGGAATGCAGTGGCAAAAGCACCGTCAGATGGGCGAAGACGTGCGGCAAGCTCCTTTAAGGTAGGGGGTAATGGTGTTGTAGATAGGCCAAAGCACTGGGGCGATCGCTCACCACACCATCCAAGGTGGCTGCCCGCAAATCCTCCAAGATCTCTCGCAACTGCGGGCCGCGCTTGTAACCCAACTCTTGCAGATCATGGCCGTTCAGAATACTTTTTTGCTGTCGCCACTGCCACAGGTAGTCCCGTAGGCGTGCTACAAGGGAATCATTTGCGACTTCTGACTCTCCTTGCAACTGAGCAGCTAACAACACAATCAATGGCAGGGGATAGCCCTCTAAGCAGCGACAATAGTCACTCAAGCGGTTGGTGGTGGCCACAGTTGCTTGCCAGTGCTGGCGCAGGTGCGGCAAGTCCTCGAGCCAACGAATTGTTTCCTCACTCAGTTGCAGTTGGCGGGCGATCGCCCCTGGATTGGGCACACCTACAATTAAGGCCAACAGGAGCAATTGCCACAGGGGAAACGTTTGCCATGCTTTGCGATCCGGGAGTTCTGGCCACCATTGCCACACCAGTTGTAAGCGACGACGGGCGGCGGCATCATAGCTTACCTGCCGTCCCAAACACTGAAGGGCACCCAATTCTGCCAGTAACCGTAAGGCGCGATCGCCCGGAAACGGTTCCTCAGGAGCTAACGGAAGTTCTAGGATATAGCGCAGCTCATTGCGCAGACGGCTTTGCAGCGAAGGCCGTTTTGCTGGGGCGCGATCGCTCCTTTCAAACACACCACTGGTGAGGGCATACTCAATGTACTGGCGCGTTTGCGACTCTAACTCAAACCCTAAGCGCACGGCAAAGCGCACCGCCCGAAAGATCCGCGTTGGGTCTTCAATAAAGCTATTGGGATGCAACACCCGAATTAAACGCCGCTCTAAGTCCTCACGCCCGCCAAAAAAATCTAAGACTTCCCCTTGGCGGGGAGCCGTCAGGCGCAAGGCCAGCGCATTAATCGTAAAGTCACGGCGGTAGAGGTCTTGGCGAATCGAACTGGCCGCCACCTCTGGATGCGCCGCCGGGTAGGGATAAAACTCACTGCGCGCTGTGGCAATATCTACGGCAAACCCTGAAAGTTGCGACTGCTTTGGCCAATGGAGCGCCGCTGTTTGAAATTGACCATAGATTTGCAAATCGGTCTCTGGATAAATCTCGTGCAGGGCTGTAGCAAGTTGTACCCCTGCGGCCTCCTCCTGCTGCACCCCATCCACAACGAGGTCAAATTCCCGCGTCGGCAGCGCCTCAACGCCTTGGCGCATCGCCAACAGCAGATCTCGAACTGCCCCCCCCACCAGATAGAGTTGCCAGCCCCGCGCCTTAGCAAGGGTTGCCGCCCGTTGCAGGATCTCCCACAGTAATGGAGGCAGCCGCTGTTGCAGGGCCTCGTAGAGGTTCAGCGTCGGCAGCGGACACACGGTTTCCGTCTCCACAGTTAGGGCATAGACATGGCGTAGCACATCGGTGCGGGTGACAATTCCCACCAGTTCACCTTGGGGGTTCATCACCGGCAATCGGCCAATATCGTACTGCACCATTAAGGCTTGGATCTCCGGTAGAGGAGTCTCAGGGCGGATTGTCCGCACTGGCGCTTTCATGTAACCTTTCACTGGGGCGTGGGCAAACCCGTGGTGTAGGGCAATATCCAAATCCCGCCGCGAAATAATTCCCAGCAGGTTACCCTCGGCATCCACCACCGATAACCCGGAGTGGCCATAGCGCAGCAGCACTCGATGGGCAGCAGCAATGGGAGTTTCCGGTCGCACCGTGCGCACGGGCGAGGACATCAGATCAGCCGCCGTGGGGGGATGGGGAATTTGTTGGCACAGAGCAGTATAGAGATCCTTAAGCACCTGTTGCGGAGTTTCAGTAATCAGAGTCGCTGCCGCCGCTTGGGCATGGCCGCCGCCGCCAATAGTTTCTAACAGGCGCGCCAGATTGACCCCCGGAATCCGACTGCGAGCAATGACGGCCAAATGGTTGTGGCGATAGGCGTGACCTAGCAACAGGGCATCACACTCGCTGAGATCCGCCAGTTGCGTGATCAGGCGCGATAACCCCGGAAGATAGGCTTCTGTCTCCAGCAAGACCCAACCGACGCGATAACCATCGTGGGTGTCGTGATGCAACTGCTCCCATGCCTGCCGTAACAGGGGCTGTAAGTCAGCGCTCAAGCCCGCATCACTATAGGTGGCGATCGCCCGCTGATTGGCACCTTGACTCAGGAGCCAAGCCAACGCTTGCACATCCCGCACCGTCGTTTGCTCAAACGTCAAAGAACCCGTATCCGCATGAATGCCCAAGGCCAATACCGTTGCTTCTGTTGGTGTTAAAGCAATGTTGGCCGCCTGTAATTGCTCCGTAATCAGCGTACTGGTGGCACCCACCGACTCCAGATATTCTGTGGTGGCGGCAATATCCCCCTGCATGTCCAGATGGTGATCGTAAATTGTAACTTTGACATTGGGTTGCTCCAGCCATGCGGCGGCCTGCCCCAACTGCTTGCGCCATTGGGTATCCACAACCCACACCTGACGCAACTGAGTTGGATCTACTGCACGCGCTTCGATGAGGGGATATTCATCGCGATGGTAGGCTAAGAACTCGCCCACTTTGGGATGGGTTCCCCCCGTTAAAACAATTTTTGTGCCCGGATAAAGCCGCGCTAGCCCGACTGCTGCGCCGAGGGTATCAAAATCAGCAATTTGATGGCACAGCACCAGATCCATAGCCTTAACTCACGGGCGGCAAACTAACATCCCCACGATAACGGGTGCAAACTCTTAACCAGCGTGAAACTTTAGCCTGTTCCAAGGGAATACTATCTATTACCTGCTCAGAGGTTCTAGGCAGATCCTAGCGCCCTGAGAGCAGTGATCATTTATTTATTAACCGGAGGATAAACTGTATCAGCATTAATCTAGGTTCTTCATTAATTTTAATTAATGCCTATGATTAATGGAACTGATCTAAAACATCTTGTGTACAATTGCGCCAAGTATAGTTAGACTGCTTGGCTAATCATGAAGTTTCCCAAAAGTCGGTCAAGGCTAGGAATCAATCGCTAAAAGTTTTCGGGGGCTAATTATGAAGATTGGGGAACTGTTGGTGAAGGCAGCTCTGATTAACACCGGGCAGTTGCAGGTGGTACTGATGGAGAAGGGCATTTATAGCCACCTACGGCTGGGGGAGATCATTGCCCTGCATGGCTGGATTGCCCAAGAAACTGTGGACTTCTTTGTGGAAGAATGGCCGCAACTCATTCAAGAGAAGGAAAAGCATCCCCTCGGCTTTTATCTCCAGCGTGCCGCTTTACTGACAGAGGCGCAAATTGAACAAATCCTCAAGGATCAGTGGCAAGCTAGTTATCGCTTTGGGGCACTGGCGGTACTCAATGGCTGGTTAAAGCAAGAAACCATCAATTTTTTCCTGCAACACATTAACCCCAATGCTCTCAAAGAAAGCACTCGCATTGAAAAAGCAATCCTGTCGGATGTCCGTCGCACCTCGGTTCCCGGCCTAGGGCGAGCCAAACAAACCTACACCCAGCAAAAGAACATTGATCCTGACGATCTGGCTGATATTGACCTTGGCGATGTGACATGGCTGAATTAGCTTGGGGAAACCGGCGCTGTATGTCTAGGGTAGTACTATGGCGATCGCCAACACTGAGAGCCATGCTCAAGCACATCCTGTTTCTGGAATTCGAGATAACCATCGACGGGGTAGTGTAGGTCATTTTTTACAAGAGAAAATTCGGTCAGGCGCTCGGCTATCGATCGTCTCTGCCTACTTTACGATTTACGCATTTGAGGCACTCAAAACTCAACTGACCGTTATTGAAGACCTAAAATTCTTGTTTGGGGAGCCACGCTTTGTGCGATCGCTCGACCCTGACAAAACAGATAAAAAATCCTTCCAGATTGAAGACGATGGCTTGCAGTTGCAGAATCGACTCGAGCAAAAGCGGATAGCGAAGGAGTGTGCTGACTGGATTCGGGCAAAGGTTCAGATACGATCAGTCAAGCAAGCCAATCTGCTGCACGGCAAGATGTATCACATTGCTAACAATGGTGTGGAAGATGCCATTATGGGTAGCTCTAACTTTACGGTGCGGGGGTTGGGGTTGGGTGAGTCGGGCAACAATATTGAACTTAACCTAGAGGTTGATAGTAATCGCGATCGTCGAGATTTGAAAGCTTGGTTTGATGAACTGTGGGATGATGAAAGTCTAGTTGAAGATGTTAAAGATGAGGTACTGCAATACCTAGAGCAGCTTTATCAGAATCATTCTCCTCAATTTATCTATTACAAAACCCTATTTCATATTTTTGAACGATTTCTAGCAGATCAGGATGCCAGCGGGTTACTCACTGAAAAAAGCCAGTTGGTTGATACGGATATTTGGAAGACACTATTTGAGTTTCAGAAAGATGGTGTCAAAGGAGCAATTAATAAAATTCGCGCTCACAATGGTTGTATTATTGCAGACAGTGTAGGGCTAGGTAAAACCTTTGAAGCCTTGGCTGTGATTAAATATTTTGAACTTTTAAATTATCGCGTACTTGTACTTTGTCCGAAAAAACTACGGGAAAATTGGACAGTCTATCAAGCACAAAACAACAGTGAGTTAAATCCGTTTGTTAAGGATCGCTTCAGCTATACCGTTCTTTGCCATACAGATCTCAGCCGTGACTCCGGTTTTTCTGGAGATATTAACCTAGAGGCAATTAATTGGGGCAATTATGATTTGGTTGTGATTGATGAGTCTCATAACTTTCGCAATAACACAGGCAGTCGCCGGGATGAAGAAGGAAATATCATCCGCAAGAGCCGTTACGAACGATTAATGGAAGATATTATCAAGCGAGGGGTTAAAACAAAGGTCTTATTACTATCAGCAACCCCCGTCAATAATGACCTGAAAGACCTACGCAATCAGCTCTATCTTCTCACGGAGGGAAGGGATGATGCATTTCGTGAGTCTATTGGCATTGCCAGCCTAAAAGAAACCCTAGCATCGGCGCAGCGGACTTTTACCACTTGGGCTAAACAACACGAAGAACGTAAAACCAGTGACTTGCTTGAAAAGCTGAGTTCTAGCTTTTTTAAGCTGTTAGATGAACTGACGATCGCCCGTTCTCGCAAGCACATTCAGCGTTACTACAAAGCAACCATTGCCGAATTGGGAGGGTTTCCAGAACGACTTAAGCCTATTTCCGTTTATCCTGAAATTGACTTGAAAGGGCGGTTTCCCTCCTACGATAAGATCAACGATGAAATCTCTGAGTATCAATTGTCATTATTTAACCCAGCCAAGTATGTGCTGCCCCAATATCAACATCTCTACGACACGGGCAAGTCGGTGTTTAGTCAGGGCGATCGCGAACATTTCTTGATTAGCATGATGAAGGTCAATTTTCTCAAACGATTGGAGAGTTCAGTATCGGCCTTTGCCATCACGATGGATAAAACGATCCAAAAAATTGAGGAGTTACAAACTCGCATCAAGCAATTTCAGACCCTGAAAAACCAACCTTTAGAAGTGGAAGCCGCATCACCCCCAGTCGAAGAATTAGACGATGAAGACCTGCGGGATGCAATGCAGGTGGGGCAAAAGCTGGTGTATCAGATGGCGCACCTAGACGTAGAAGCATGGCTGAAAGACCTCGATCGCGACAAAGATCAATTGGTGGGGTTGTATAACTCCGCCGCAGCAATTACCGTCGAGCGGGATGCAAAGTTGGCTAAACTAAAGGAGTTAATTGCGCAAAAAGTTCAGCACCCGACACTGAATAAGCGATCGCAACCCAACCGAAAGGTATTAGTCTTTACAGCCTTTGCAGATACGGCGATCTATCTCTATGAATCGTTGAAAGATTGGGCAAAAAACGAGTTAAACATTGATCTTGCCCTAGTGACTGGAGACTCATCCCACAATAAAACCACCTTTGGCAAGGCAGAGTTTAACCAGATTCTTACTAATTTCTCTCCGATCTCGAAAAAACGCGCCCAAATGAGTTCTATGCCCCAAACGGGTGAGATTGATTTGCTCATTGCCACAGACTGTATTTCAGAGGGACAGAACCTGCAAGATTGCGACTATTTGGTGAACTATGACATTCACTGGAATCCGGTGCGGTTGATTCAGCGATTTGGTCGCATTGATCGTATTGGTAGCATGAACTCATCGGTGCAGATGGTGAACTTCTGGCCAACGGACGATTTGAATAAGTATATCAACCTGAAGAATCGAGTTGAGGCACGGATGGCCTTGGTAGATATTACGGCAACTCAGGAGGATAACCTGCTGGCCAACATAGAAGATATCATTCAGGATGATTTGAAGTATCGCGATAAACAACTGTTACGCTTGCGGGATGAAGTTCTGGATCTGGAAGACTTTAGCGAAAGTATTTCGTTCACCGACTTTACCCTCGATGACTTTCGCATTGAACTGAGCAAGTATATTGAAAGCAACCGTAAACTGCTGGCGGATGCACCCCTAGGCTTATATGCGGTGGTGCCCACCCATCCAGACTACGCCACCATTACCCCGGGCGTAATCTTCTGTCTGCGCCAAAAAACGGCAGGTCGCCAAGATACCGTGAATCCTTTACATCCCTACTTCCTGATCTATGTGCGAGATGATAAGGTTGTTCGCTATACCTTTGCCCAACCCAAGCAAATTTTAGAAATCTATCGCCTGCTTTGTGCCGATCGCCCCACCCCCTACGAGAAACTTTGCAATCTCTTTGATCAAGAAACAAGTAATGGTGCCGATATGTCGCGGTACAACGGGTTGCTGCAAGCGGCGGTTAGCTCAATTGCTAGCACCTTCAAACGGCGATCGCTCTCCCAACTGCAAACTAGCCGCAGTGCTGTCCTAATGGATCAACACCAGCAAGTCACCGACACCACCGATTTTGAGTTGATTACTTGGCTGGTGATTCAGCACCAAGAGGATAGTTAACCATGACTGCGATCGCCAAAGCCATTCTTCATTTCCGCGATCTTCAAGAAAAACTGGGCTTGCACCGCACCGACAACCCTGAATTTTTCTCTGAGTGGCGCGAGCCTTTGCCACCCCTCACAGATCAGGAAATATCAGCGTTGAATCGGTTAGCCCAACGATATCTTGCCTATTTAGAAGAGGGTGAAGTGAGTGAGGGGACACTGAACATTATTTTACTTTCACCCCTGCTGGATGCCTTAGGACTGTGCGATCCTCCCTACCGGATTCGGGGAGAAACATGGGTTGAAGTGCAGACTCAAGTAGATACTGAAGAAGGAAGAATCACCCTAGAGGGGCGGATTGATGCCCTGACGTTACAGGATGATTTTTGGTTAGTAGTGATCGAGGGGAAGCGTGGTGGGTTTAGTGTCCTGCGAGCTGTTCCCCAGGCGATCGCCTACATGGCGGCGACTTCTTACCCCGGTTGTCCTCTGTTTGGATTAGTCACCAATGGCGATGACTATCTGTTTGTCAAGTTAGAGGGCAGCAAATTTGCCCTGTCCCACAACTTTACCTTGCTGGCGGATGCAGATAGCAACTTACTGCGCGTTGCTCGGGTTCTGAAACGTCTGGTTTCAGTCAGCGTGGACAGATCAGACAATGGAAGGGCTGCATGAGTGAACTCAAACTGAAACAAGAGATTATTCAATCCCTTAACCGTTGCTTGCAAGGCAACCTAGCCGATAGCGCCCAAAACCTGTTTCAAACCTTGGGTTATCAAACCCATAAATCCATGCGCTTAGAGGCTCCTACGGCTGAGGCATTTCTTAGCCAATTTAGCCAAGGGCACTCCTTCAACTCAGCGATCGCCCATGTGCAAGACTGGCGATTTATCGATCTGCTGTTCCAACTCACCAAAGACGAAATTGCCCAATCAGACCCAATCCGGCTGAATTTTGACAGTTCAGCACGCATCGACAACACAATTATTGAGTCTTATCTGTTTTTTGCCATTGAACTGAGGGGTAACACCTACAGCCGCAGTCAGTTAGCAGGTATCACTCGTGAGATCAACAAGCTGTTTCCCATGCCGGTGATGCTGGTATTTAAGCATGGGCAAACCCTGACACTCTCAATCATCAATCGTCGCCTCCACAAGCGGGATGAATCGAAGGATGTTTTAGAAAAAGTCACCCTAATCAAAGACATCGATTGCGCCCATCCCCACCGTGCCCATGTCGAGATTCTCTTTGATCTGTCCCTAGCTCAACTCTATAAAACCTACAAGTTCAGCAACTTTGTTGAACTGCACCGCGCTTGGCAAAAGACCCTTGACAGCACCCAACTCAATAAGCAATTTTTTCAGGAAATTTCCGACTGGTATTTTTGGGCACGGCAGCAAGTGCGTTTTCCCGATGATGCTCCCAAAGATGAAGACGGGCTGGATTCGGTGAGCTTAATTCGGTTGATCACGCGCCTAATTTTTGTCTGGTTCTTGAAGGAAAAACGACCTAGCCTTGTTCCTGACGAGCTATTCCAGCAACACCACCTGAAAGAATTGATTGACCTAGAGGATTCCACCGCCAGTACCTACTACAAAGCAATTCTGCAAAACTTGTTTTTTGCCACCCTCAACCAAGAGATGAACACACCGGACAAGCCCGATAACCGCAAGTTTCGGGGCAAGGCAAAATCCGGTAGCCGCGATCAGCACTACATGGTGCATAACGTTTATCGCTATGAGCATCTATTGAAGCAACCGGAGCAAGCGCTGCGGCTATTTGAACAAGTGCCATTCCTCAACGGCGGCTTATTTGAGTGTTTAGACCAGCCAGACCCGCAAAACCCTAAGCGAATCCTACGAATTGATGGGTTTTCGGATCGGGCAGATAATCCCCTTTCTGTACCCAACTATCTGTTTTTCTCGGATGAGCAGGAGGTGGATCTCAACCCAGTCTATGGCACCCACAAGAAACGCTTTAAGGTGCGAGGCTTGATTGATATTTTCAGCCGCTACAAATTCACGATTACCGAGAATACGCCCTTAGAAGAAGAAATTGCCCTTGATCCAGAACTGTTGGGCAAAGTGTTTGAAAACCTGCTAGCCGCCTACAACCCTGAAACCAAGGTCACTGCCCGCAAGCAAACAGGGTCTTTTTACACCCCCCGCGAAGTGGTGGACTACATGGTGGATGAGAGCCTATTGGTGTATTTAGAAAATGCCCTTTTGGCCTCATCCCCAACTGCTCTCCCTGAGGTGAGGCAAAAACTCCGCCAACTGCTCGACTACCAAACCGCAGACAACCCCTTTGCCGACAATCCAGAAACCACGGTGCGGCTAATCGCTGCCATTGACTCTCTGAAAGTGCTTGACCCCGCCGTAGGTTCCGGAGCCTTTCCGATGGGGATGTTGCAGAAGCTGGTCTTTATTTTGGGTAAGCTAGACCCCAACAATGAGTTTTGGAAGCAGCAACAGAAGGAACGGGAAATTCGCCCAGTTCTAGAAGACCTGCAACAGGCGCAAAAAATTAGCTATGAGCAGGCCCGGGCAGCAGCCGTGAAGCAACTGGAAGAGCGCCTAGCCGAGATCGAAGCTAATTTTGCCGATAACGAAATGGACTATCCCCGCAAATTATTTTTGATTGAAAACTGCATCTATGGCGTGGATATTCAGCCCATTGCGGTACAAATTGCCAAGCTGCGCTTCTTTATTTCGCTGATTGTGGAACAACGGGTCGATGACACTGCCCCCAATCGCGGCATTTTACCCCTGCCAAATCTAGAAACCAAGTTTATTGCTGCCAATACCCTGATGAGCATTGACCGTCCTCCTCAGATGAGTCTGGGAGCCTTGGCGGTGCAGGCAAAGGAACAGGAATTGGCAGAAGTGCGCCACCGGATTTTTACGGCACGAACCCAAGCAACCAAGAACAAGTACCGTGAAAAAGACAAACAACTACGGGATGAAATTGCCGTATTGCTGAAGCAGGAAGGCTGGGCAGATCATACCGCCACCCAACTGGCTCAATGGAACCCCTACGACCAAAATGCCTCGGCCTCTTTCTTTGACCCAGAGTGGATGTTTGGCATCAAGGAGGGGTTCGATATTGTCATTGGCAACCCGCCCTATGTTCGCCAAGAGCACATTAAGCATCTGAAGGAACAATTCAAACCCCAGTATGAATGCTTTACAGGCACCGCTGATCTGTACGTCTATTTCTACGAACGAGGATTGAAGCTACTGCGAGATCAGGGCATTCTTACCTTTATTTCCTCGAACAAGTATTTTCGCGCCGCCTATGGGCAAAAGCTACGACAGTTTTTGGCAACTCAAACCCGCATTCATCGGATCATTGATTTTGGTGATGCGCCGGTGTTTACGGCCATTGCCTATCCAGCGATCGTGGTAGTGGAGAAAAGAAAACCCTCACCCCTAGAGACCAGAACCAGATTTCCCTCTTCTCCCCAAAGAGAAGGAGACCAAGGGGATGAGGGTCTCTTCCGCGCCCTCAACTGGCAACCTCAGGAGCCGTTGGAGCAATTTGCCACCATTGTGGAAACCCAAAGCTTTGCCATGCCCCAAGCCGCCCTCAAAGCCGAAGGCTGGCAATTGGCCGATGGCACCAGCCGGCGACTGCTGGAAAAACTGCGCCAAGCCGGAACCCCCTTAGGAGAATATGTCAACGGTCGGTTTTATCGCGGGATTGTCACAGGCTTGAATGAAGCCTTTGTGGTAGATAGAGCCACCCGTGACAGACTGATTGCCGAGCACCCTTCCTCTGCCGAAGTCCTCAAGCCCTTCGTGCGGGGACGCGATGTGAAACGGTGGACAGTAGATTATCAGGATTTGTGGTTGATTTTTACCCGTCGCGGCATTGACATTAACAAATATCCGGCTATTCAGAATTACTTAAGCCAATTCAAAGCTCGACTGACCCCCGGCATTCTAGGTGGTCGAAAACCGGGAAGCTATGAATGGTATGAGATTCAGGACAACATTGCCTACTGGCAGGAGTTTGAGCGATCGAAGATTATTTATCCAGATATTTACGAGCATCAAAATTTTGCAATCGACTTAAATGGATTTTTCGCTGCAAACACCTGCTATTTTATCCCCACTGATGAATTATGGTTTTGCGGATTACTAAATTCTCAAGTTATTGAATGGTTCTACAGAAAAGTCTCAAACAGTGTGCGAGGGGGTTATTTGAGAGCCTTCAGTGACTACATCACGCAAATCCCCATTCCTCCAGCCTCAGAGGCTGACAAAGCGGCAATCCGTGCGCTGGTGCAAAAATGCCTCGATGCAGGGGGTAAAA
>FWWL01005461.1_pt1 | contig 19830 bp, 11 predicted proteins | sample 2228331 | NCBI WGS metagenome assembly FWWL01 (sample SAMEA103939775, study PRJEB20133) | metagenome | reverse complement strand
ATTGATGTCGGGCTGACCAAGAGGCCGCTCGACGAGACCGGGCCCCCATCGCAAGATGAGCCCCCGCCCGTTATCGTCCGTGACGGTGATCGGAGAGCTGGTCTCGTTGACAAGTGTCACGCGAAGCGTCGAAAGGTACTCGTTCTGGGGCAGGATAAGGGCCTTCTTCACTCGCACCCCTCGAATGGCGGGCGATAGCCCTTCCACGACCACATTGCGTTTGGCCTCGGAGAGCTCGGAAGTCCTTATCTCCCACTCAAGATTGTTGAAGTCCTCGTAACTAAAGGCGCTTCGTTCCTCAAAACTGATCTCAAGAGGCCAATTCTGATAAACCGGCTCGTTGGGGTCTTTCTGAGGAATGCGCCTCACGAGCTCGAGCCCTTCTTCCTCGTTGAGACGCCGACTGAAGGACTGGCTGCCGGGATCGAGAAGGCGCCAGCTGTTGACCACAGCGCCCACATGATCCACCCCCAACGCAAACTTCTCCGTCGTTACGGTGGTGATTTCGCCCGGATGAAGAGCGATCGTCAGGGACGTGTTTTCGATCGTGCGCGCCGGCGGGGGAAGCGGACGCTCTACGGGTTTCACAAGCTCCTGCGCCTGCTCGGGCGTGAGCACTCCGCTCGTCACAAGGTCGGCGACGGTGGCCGTCGTCGATTCCTCGGCCACACGCACTGGAGCCTGGCGGCGGGGATGGCGCCGTTCCTCCATAAGCATGAAGATCTGGATGACTAGGAACGAGAGTATGAAGAAGAGAACCCAGCGTCGCTCCATTGCGCTCCTAACTACTCACTCGCTTTCTGATGATGGTGATGCGCATGCGGCACCGGATCGTACCCACCGCGGCACAGGGGCTGACATCGCAGAAGGCGCCACACAATGAGGCCCAGCGCCGGCACCAGCCGCCGACACTGCAACGCCTCCAACGCATAGTTGGAACAACTCGGATAAAAACGACACGTGGGCGGCAACATCGGGGACACCCACCGCTGATAGCAGCGGATCATGCCCATGAATGCCACTTTGACCGGCCATTCGATGTATTCACCCACTGTCATCTTGGAGTATGCCGGCCTGTTTCCAAATCGAGTGCAACTGCTTTTGGAGATCGTGAAAGCTTTTCTCACGCGCAGCCGCCCCCACATTGACGATAATCGTGTAGCCTGGTCGGAGTCGCGGAAGAGCTAACCGAAAGATCTCTCGGACGAGCCGCTTGAGGCGATTGCGGACGACCGCGCGCCCCACTCTGCGCGTCACCGTGATCCCTAAGCGCGTCGGCAACTCGGGAGACTCGCGCGGACAAATAAAAACATGCACCCCCGGCCGACGATAAGAGGTGCCATGCTCATAAGCATAAAGGAAGTCGGATCGCTTGCGGACCCGATTCTCTTTGCGAAAGAAAAAACGAACTTTCTCTTGCCCCACTCATCACCGGCAGGTTTTTATCGGGCCGAACGCGAGTCGGACGCAGTCAGGCGATGACGCCCCTTCGCGCGGCGCCGGGCAATCACAGCGCGACCACTCTTCGTCTTCATCCGCGCACGGAATCCGTGCTTGTTCCAACGCTTACGCAGGCTGGGTTGAAAGGTACGTTTCATCGCTGGTTTCCACTCGCTCGAATCTTCAGTCTTTGGACGCTCTCCGTTTACCAAATCCCGCCGGCAAAATTCGCTGCAAAAACACCCCCACGGTCGCCGCGCAGACAACTTTTGATGTAAAACATTCCCGAAGCCGCGAGAAAGTTGTCGCGTTGGGGTATACTTTTTGGTGGAAGATAAAATTCACTTTTCCCGCGAAAGGACCTGGCTCATGAAGAAGCCTCTTACCCTAGGCATTGTCGCGGGAGTTTTGGGGGTGGCGGGAATCTCGGTGGCGGTCGCTCCGCCGAGTCAGACAGCAACAATTGTCGTGCGCGGCTTCGACAAAAACGGCGCAAGCAGCCATGGCGTCTTTGGGGTCGATGTGACCGAACAAACTGTGAGCGATCTCGCCGCCACCGTTGGGCTGCCCACGGCTGATGTCGCTCCGTACGCCCCCAATCAAGTCGCCTATTGCAATTACTATGGCGATACCCCTCCCCCCTATTACACGACCCAAGACCTTGCCGACCTAACCTCTGTGACGGTTGCCTATGGTGGCGGAGTGCCGCGGTATGCCCTCATCACAGCCAAGTACGCCAAGGAAGTCATGCGGCGCTCCGGCGCAAAGCAAGTCAACCTTTTCGGAGTGAGCATGGGCGGGCTCGTCTCGCGGTGGATCGTCGAAAAGGACGTCGAGGGACTCGTCTCACAGGACAAGATTGCCCGCTGGTTTATTGTGGAAGGAGTCGTTGGGGGAAACTGGATTGCTAGCGAGGGGGGCAGCAGCCTGCGCGACGCCATGAAAGATGTGCTCGATCTTGATCCCATCGACCTCCAGCACATGAGCTACTCCTGGGTCAGCGCGCATCTCCATGATCCCCCACAGCAGGCGGACAACCCACTCCTGGGACTCATCCCCATCCACATCTGGGTTCCCTCCGACGATAACTACCACAGCTATGCCCTTTCGCTGGCATCGGGAAAACCGAATGACGGGGTCCAGCTTCTGCGCGACACCTTCTTTCACGCTCTTACCCCCCAAACGCGCTATCTCGGCCTCATGCCCACTCGCAGCGCCGTTCATGCCACTCACGAAAGCAGCAAGGACCACAAGGGGCTTCGCGCTGGCATTGCGGCAGATCTCTTTGGGAGGCGACGCGTGACCATCCGCCTCGACGAAGTCTTCATCAAGAACTCTAAAGAACAGTCCAGCTTGGGAAATGGCGAGTACGTCTTCGGCGTCTCCGTTTATTCGCCACGGGCCCAAGCCCTCTACGGCATCACCGAGCCGACCCACGAATATCGCTACGACGACACGAACTTCCCCTACTACCGCATCCCCGCCCAGCAGTGGGTGGCTCTCAACACCGTCTGGTTCGACGACATGATCCTGCCGGGGGAGACTCAGCTCCGGCTCGAGACCAACACGAAAGAAATCGATTACGACTTTCTTTATGAAATCTCTGAGGACATTACGAACGCCTACGACAGTCTCACCGACACGACCATAATGGTGTCGACCGAGGGGCCGGCTTCGTATGAGTTCGAAACCGCCGATTGGCGTGGGCGCGTCAGCGTGACGATCACCGACTATCCGCCTTTTGACCCCGAACCATCCGCCGTGAAAGAGTGGTCGCTCTATGAATAGCGGCCGCAAAGGGCCACGCTGGCCTTGCGCAAGAGAAGTCTATCACCTCGCAGCAGGGCAGCGGTTACGCCGAAGCTTGCGGCGCCGCCAGAAAACTTAAAGCCGTGGAGCCTCGCGAGAGGCGCGGACGGGGAGCTATCGGCCTGAGCGCGTGCCCATCATCACACAACCAGGAAAAGCAAAGTCTTGACCGGTGCTGCCATGGCGAAGCTCTTTTTTTCAAGCTGCCCGAGGGAACAAACACCTCACACAGCCCTTGAACGCCCCGCAGAACAAATTAACGTGATAGTAAGTTTTCTGCGAATTGCCTACAGGGCTTCATCCGTTTCAATGCGCAGAAGATCCTCGACCGTCTCGCGTCGTGAGATGAGCCGCGCCGAGCCATCCTCTTCGAGCCAGATTTGCGGCGCACGGCCAATCGAATTGTAGTTCGAACTCATCACGTAGCCATACGCGCCACCATCATGGATGCAGAGGAAATCACCCGGTTCCGGCCGTGGCAAACGCCGCGGAGCCAAGAGCTCCGAAGCATCGCGCGTGAAGACGTCGCCCGATTCGCAAAGGGGTCCGGCGACGACAATATCCTGATCAGGATTCTTGGTGCCAGAGCCCACAACACTCATGCGGTGATAAGAGCCATACATCGCGGGGCGGATGAGATCAACGAATCCCGCATCCACCATCGCAAACGTGCGTCCGGGTCCTTTGGGATTTGTCTCCGTCTTCTTGACGTCTGTGACCCGCGCCACGAGCGTTGCGCACGGAGCCACAAAGTAGCGCCCGGGCTCAATTTCAACCCGTATGGGGCGGCCCGCCGCCTTTTCCAGCTCGGCCTTGGCTTCGGCAAAGAGTTCGGCCAGAGGCGTAATGTCCACTGCCGGCTCCGTCTCTTTGTAGGTGTGGGGAATGCCACCTCCCAAACTCACCGCCGTGACTTCCGGAAAGCGCGGCAAGAGCGCCGCGTACTCCTTCGCAAGCCGCCGCAGGTTGTGAATGAGCTCGGTGATCTTTGGACCACTGCCAATGTGCGCGTGGAGCATGGTGATGCTCATGCCGTGGCTGCGCGCGAGCTCAACGACCTCTCCCAAGCGCTCATGCCAGATACCATGTTTGGAGCTTGGGCCGCCCGTGTCGCAGGCGTTGACGTGCCCATGCCCAAACCCCGGGTTGATGCGCACAGCAATGTTGCCTTTGTAGCCCGCCGCAGCAAGTTCGCGGATCATGCCGGGGGAACCGATATTAGGCAGGATGTCGTGCTGCAACACGACGTCGAGCGCATTGTTGCGGAAAACATCCGCGGTGAGCATGACGACCGGCGGTTCTTTGCCACCGGAAAAACCGGCGTGAAGCGCGCGCAGGACCTCGTTGCCCGACACGGCATCGATCCACATGCCAGCGGCACGCATCTCCTCGAGCACTCGTGTGGCGGAGAGCGCTTTCATGGCATAGCGCACGGTGATCCCCGCCGGCTCAGCAATTCGGCGCACGTCCGCAATGCGCTGGCGCAGCACTCCTGCGTCCACGATCCAAAAAGGTGTGCCCACCTTCGCCGCGAGATTCTCTAACAAGCGAAATTCGTAGTTTGTTAAGCAATGACTCATGCCTATCCCTTTCCCTCTCCGTGATTTTGTCTTACAGGTCACCGCGCGCTAGGACACGAACAACAGGTGATTCTGTCCTTATGAATTCTCGGCCTGCGTCGGTTCCGTGCGTTCATAGTTCGCGCGGAAATACTCGATGGTGCGTCGAAGTCCTTCTTCGAGCGACACCTTGGGTTCCCACCCCAAAATGGTGCGCGCCTTGGTCAGATCGGGCCGCCGCGTCTTCGGATCGTCTTCCGGCAACGGCCGATATTCTATGGGCACGTCGCTGCCCGCCAGACGCTTGATGAGGTGAGCAAAATCCTCGATGGTCATCTCGAACTCGGACCCCAGATTCACCGGCATGACTTCGTTGGAATGCAGGAGGCGCCAAATCCCCTCAACGAGATCGTCGATATAGCAGAAACTGCGCGTCTGTTTGCCGGAGCCGTAAACCGTTATGGGCTCGTTGCGCAGAACCGAGGCAATGAAGCTTGGCACCACGCGCCCGTCGTGCATGCGCATGCGCGGCCCATACGTGTTGAAGATGCGCGCAATGCGTGTATCCACCCCGTGGTAGCGGTGGTAGGCAATGGTCATTGCCTCAGCAAAGCGCTTGGCTTCATCGTAAACGCCACGAGGTCCCACCGGGTTGACGTTGCCCCAATAGCTCTCCGGTTGGGGATGGACCTCGGGGTCGCCGTAGACCTCGCTTGTGCTGGCAAGGAGAAAGCGTGCCCTTTTCTCGCGCGCCAGCCCAAGGGCCTTATGGGTCCCTAGCGAACCCACCTTCAAGGTCTGGATGGGCATCCTCAAATAATCCGCGGGACTCGCTGGCGAGGCAAAATGCAGGACGTTATCCACCGGACCTTTGACGTAGATATATTCTGTGACGTCGTGGTGAATGAAGTGGAAGCGGGGATCGCGGATGTGCTCGATATTTGCCACGGATCCCGTCAAGAGATTGTCCATCGCGATGACGTGATGGCCTTCTGCCAAAAAGCGCTCGCACAAATGCGAGCCAATGAATCCGGCACCGCCGGTTATCAGGGTCACAGGCATAGCCGCCGGTTTGACTCCTCTTTTCTGTCACTTAGTAAATCGGATCACTTGCTGCGCGTGTCGATGTCAGAGTGTCAAAGTTTACCGTGAAGCGGGCAACAGGAATTCGCGTTGGCTGGGAAAGCACTGTCGGAGTGCTGCGTCGCTCGAGTGTTTGAGTGGCGGGAGATGTTGTGGCCGCTTCTCCTCCCATCACCTTGCGCCACAGCCACTCGCGTTCTTCTTCCACCGTTTTGACTTTCACCCGCGTTCCCTTTGTCCCCTCCAGCACCTCCCGCACCCCTGAGAGACTCACCGACTCAATGTAGTAGTAAAAAACCTGTCCTCGCGGCAGAGGAAAACCTGTCCTCGCGGCAGAGGTTTGTCGTCAAAGCAGTAGTCTTTCGGGATATTCGTCGATCCTTCGCCGGGAATGAGGGAGCGGTTGACCCGAACGTAGGGGCCGTCGGGGTGTTCGCTGCGGTAGATGTTGAAGCCTAAGTTGTCTTCCTGCGTCTCTGTGCGCCAGCGGATCAGCACGCGCCCCGGGGCATCGTCGGGCACAAGGCGCACAAGATCCTCGCGGGTAATCGGCGGAGCCGGAAGGGGAGTGCATGGCGAGAGATCGCGAGCAGCAGCCAACGTTGTTCCGCTATCTGCGGGGGAACTCACAACTCCGGTCGTCATCAGCTCCTGCGCTGATGGAGCTTCGAGCACTGCCCCAGAGGCCGTCTTGCCCTCGATCTCATCGAGAATTTGTTGAAGAGAGCGTTGGGCTCTTTCGTTCGTTCGCACCTCGGCAAGCTCCAGCGCTTTGTGCGCTGCCACAGCCGCCTCGCTCAGCTTTCCCGCTTGGCGCAGTGCCAGGGCGTAACGCACGGCCACTTCGCCACTGTCGGGATTGAGCTGGTGCAGCCTCTCAAGAACTTGAGCTGCCTGCTCGTATCTCTCTTCTCGGAAATAAATTTTCGCCAACTTTTCCAAGGGGCGTGGGTCTTTGGGGTTTTTCTCAGCGGCGGCCTCCAAATGCACAATGGCTTGAGCAAAGTCCCCTTTCTCGAAGGAGCGTTTGCCTAGAGTATACTCATCCCGCGACTGACACGCGGCGAGGAGCAACACCACTGCTGCGAAAAAGGCAACTGTGCGGGCGAAGCGAGACTTATCCAACATGGCTCCACCTTTAGCTGTCACTCGTTGCACTGCTCTAGGGCACGAACTCGCGAACATTTGAGTCAACACCAAACACTCCCTCCCTGGGTCGATCACCCGCTCTACGAAACGCGAATCGTCATCATTCCCCATCCAAAGAAATTAACAATCGAGGCTGTGACCATCTTGCGCCACGTTGCGCCCCGGAGGGGCCTTTGCAAAAAAGAAGGCGTGGCACCCCACGTAGGTCGGTGTCACGCCCACGGTTTCAATTTGAGTTCTGCGTCAGCCTTGCGGAAAAGCGGCCGCCATGCTTCTGCCGTGCCACAGCTAGTTCCCTACTCAGTTTGCGCTGGCTCGGGCTCAGGCGCGGCTTCTGACTCCTCCACCGGCTCTTCTTTGGGCTGGACGTCAATGTGGCGATACACGGGCAGACCCGTTCCCGCCGGGATGAGAAGTCCCATGATGACGTTTTCCTTGAGCCCTTGGAGGTAGTCGTAGCGTCCGCGCACTGCTGCATCGGCGAGGACACGCGTCGTTTCCTGGAAGCTCGCCGCCGCAATAAACGACTCCGTTTCCAGCGAAGCCTTGGTAATGCCTAGCAGTCTCGGCTTCGCCTTGGCCGGTGTCCCACCTTTACTGACCGTGATCCGGTTCTCTTCCTCGAACTCCGCCTTGTCCACGACCTGGCCATAGTAGAAGCGGGTGTTCCCCACCTCGGTGATGACGACCTTCTTGAGCATCTGGCGGATGATGCACTCGATGTGCTTATCGTTGATGCTCACGTTCTGCAAGCGATAGACTTCCTGCACTTCGCTCAGCAGATACTCCATGACCCCTTTCTCTCCGTGGAGGGCAAGGATATCGTGCGGCGATGGCGTTCCATCGGTGATCGGTTCTCCCGCTTTGATCCGCTGGCCATGCGTGTAGATGATGTGCCGAGAGGGCGGCACCGTGTAGACACGCTCCTCGCCGTTGTCGCCCACGATTCTCACGACCACGTGACCACGCCGACGCTCGGGCTCGACGTAGAGCGTCCCGGAAATCTCTGCCAAAATGGCCGCGTCTTTGGGCTTGCGCGCTTCGAAGAGGTCCTCCACGCGCGGCAAACCACCAGTGATGTCCTTCGAACGTGTATGGACTCGCGGGATACGAGCAAGTGTATCGCCCGCTCGAACCTTCAAGCCATCTTTCAGAGCGTAATCCAAGATCGTCCCGGCCGTGAGAGCGTAAGCGACCTTGGCATTTCCGTCTTGGTCGCTGATGACGATCGCCGGATGGTGGTCCTCACGATGCTCAGTAATGACACGGCTCACCGCGCCCGAAGCTGGATCGATCTCCTCGCGCAGTGTCACGCCCGGAATGACGTCTGAAAGATGAACGATGCCATCGACTTCAGAAAGAATGGGGGTGGAATGCGGATCCCACTCCACTAGCTTCTGATTCTTGCGCACCGCTTGGCCATCGCGCACCTTGAGACGCGCCCCGTAAGGCACGTTCGGCAGCGTCTGCACAACGGCGCCATCTTTCGATTCCACAAGGATGGATCCACCGCGATTGATCACAATGGGATCGGCGCCGGGCCGCTCGACAAACTCGAGATCTTGGAACCGAACGGTTCCATCCTCGGACGCCTGATACCACCCTTCGACGGTGAGCGACGCCATACCACCAATGTGGAAGGTGCGCAGGGTGAGCTGAGTTCCCGGCTCACCGATCGATTGCGCCGCGATAACTCCGACCGCTTCACCGGGCTCGACAAGGCGGCCGGTGGCCAGATTGCGGCAGGACGCTTCGGATCATCACCTTCTCAACACCGGCCCGCTGAATCTCAGCGGCAAGCTCCTCGGTGATCTCCTGGTTGCGCAGAACGATCTTCTCGCCGGTGCGCGGGTGGATGACGTCTCGGGCAGCCACACGGCCCACGATGCGCTCCGAAAGCGGAACGAGTTCGCGCTCGCCTGTGTGGGTAATTTCTTTGAGCGCCGTGGCCTCGATGCCATCCATCGTGCCACAATCGTATTCACGGATAATCAGATCCTGCGCCACATCCACCAGGCGGCGCGTCAGATAACCCGCGTCGGAGGTCTTGAGCGCCGTATCCGCCAGACCTTTGCGGGCACCGTGCGTGGAGATAAAGTACTCCAACACGGACAATCCCTCGCGGAAATTCGACGTAATGGGCGACTCGATGATTTCGCCCATACCGCCCGTGATTTTCTTCGTCGGCTTCTGCATAAGACCGCGCATTCCCGCCAGCTGGCGGATCTGCGATTCGTTACCGCGAGCGCCCGAGTGCGCCATGATGTACACCGGGTTCAACCCGTCCTGATCCTTCGACAAGCACTCCATCAACTCTCGCGCGATCTCTTCGGCTGCGAGGTTCCACTGATGGATGACTTCCTGATAGCGCTCGCCAGGCGTCTTGAGACCACGCGCAGCTTGATCCTGAATTTCCATGACGCGCCGCCGCGTCTTTTCGATGATCTCCTGCTTGCGCGGCGGCACCACCAGGTCCTCGACGCACATCGAGATGCCGGCTTTCCTCGCGTAGTAAAAGCCTAGATCTTTCATCTTGTCCAACATCTCGGCTGTGCGCTTCTTGCCCACATGCTTGTGAGCTACGGCCACGATCTGCGCCAACGATTTTTTCGTCTGCACTTGGTTAGCGTAGGTTGGTCTCTTCTTCTCATCAAAGAATTCGACCTCCGCCGGCAAGATCTGCGCAAACACCACGCGACCCGGCGTCGTCTTGACGCGCCGGCCGTCAGGCATGCGCACCAAAATCTCTTCGTGCAGCTTGACCCGGCGGTGGTTCAGGGCCATGACAACCTCATCGAACGAACTGAATTTGGGCATCAGCGCAGCCCGCTCGCTATCATCCTTCGCGCCAGCAAAACGCTCTCGGTTGGGGATCATTTTCGTCAGATAGAACAGCCCCAACACCATGTCCTGGGACGGAACAGCCACCGGCTTCCCGCTGGCGGGCAAGAGAATGTTATTCTCCGCCATCATGAGGCGCTTGGCCTCCTGAATGGCCTCGACCGACAATGGCACGTGCACCGCCATCTGGTCACCGTCGAAGTCCGCATTGAAAGCGGCACAGGCCAGCGGATGGAGCTGAATCGCTTTGCCCTCAATGAGCTTCGGCAGGAAGGCCTGCACACCGAGGCGGTGAAGTGTCGGCGCTCGGTTGAGCAGCACGGGGTGATCGGCGATGATCGATTCCAGGCACTCGTAGACTTCGCGGGCATCACTCTCAATGAGGCGCTTTGCCGCCTTGATATTATTGGTGATGCCGCGGCGCTGAAGTTCGCCGATGATGAACGGATCAAAAAGCTCGATCGCCATCTTCTTGGGCAGACCGCACTCATTGAATTTGAGCTCTGGCCCCACAACGATCACCGAACGCCCCGAGTAGTCCACACGCTTGCCGAGCAAGTTCTGGCGGAAGCGTCCGGTCTTGCCCTTGAGCATGTCGCTCAGGGATTTCAGCGGCCGATTGTTATGCCCTTTGGTCGGCCTTGCCCGCTTCGTGTTATCAAGGAGAGCATCCACAGCCTCCTGAAGCATGCGCTTCTCATTGCGCAGAATGACTTCCGGAGCTTGGAGCTCCATGAGCTTTTTGAGGCGGTTGTTGCGATTGATGACGCGCCGATAGAGATCGTTGAGATCGCTCGTGGCAAAGCGCCCTCCATCGAGATGCACCAGTGGGCGCAGATCCGGTGGGATCACCGGCAAAACATCGAGCACCATCCACTCCGGCCGGTTGCCCGAGCCGCAAAACGCCTCGACGACTTTATAGCGCTTGATAAGTTTCGCGCGTTTCTGGGTGGAAGTTGTCTTGCGCATCTCGAGCGCCAGCTCGCGAGCCAACTGCTCAACGTCGATTTTCGCCAGCAACTCTTTGATGGCCTCTGCACCCGTACTCTGCACCCGTAATAACCTTGACCTTGTCGCCGTACATCTCGCGGTACTGGCGCGCTTCATCATCGGTGAGGATTTGCTTCTCGCGCAGAGGTGTTGTTCCGGGGTCGACCACAATGTGGTTTTGCAGATAAACAATTTTCTGCAGCTCTTTCCACGGAATGTCGAGCAGGGTGCTGATGCGGCTGCCTACGCCGTGATAGAACCAAATGTGGCAAACGGGCGAGGCAAGCTTGACATGCCCCATGCGGGTTCGACGCACCTTCGACTCGATCACCTCGACGCCGCAGCGATCGCAGACGATGCCTTTGTATTTGATCTTCTTGTACTTTCCGCACGAGCATTCCCAGTCCTTCATCGGACCGAAAATTCGCTCGCAGAAAAGTCCATCCCGCTCGGGCTTGAACGTGCGGTAGTTGATGGTTTCTGGGTTCTTGACCTCGCCGAAACTCATCGCCTCGATGCTCTGCGAGCGATCGTCGAAGATGCGCACTGCAGCGCGCATATCCCCCTGGCGCACCGAGCGCTGCGACCACGAAAGGATTCTCTCCGGAGAAGCGAGCGTGATGTGCGCTACCGGCGTGATAGCGTTGAGGTTGACGCGCTCCTCTGTCTCCACTCCGATCGGAAGGACGCGATATTTGGGCTTGTCGCTGACATCGAGGTCGCGAACCCCCTCAAAAGCCAACGTCTCCAGGATGCCGCCCCTCGCACGTCGCACCACGCGCCGCACTGACCGGGTATTTTTGGCTTCGTTGTTCTCGGACTTCTTCGCCATACTTTTTCCGCCCTTACCGGATTCTTTCCTAAACGTTACGTTCTGTGATTTGGCCGGCTATTGGCCAAGAGCGATGGGATCGAGCCGGCCTCGACCCCATCACTTTCTCAGCTCTCTTTAGAGTTCCTCGTACTCGTCGGACGACGAGTCGTCATCGTCCGCAGCGAACTTCTCGATGAGATCCTCTTCGTCCCCGAAGTCGCCAGCTTCACGCCGCTGTTCCACTAGCTCCTGGTCCAGCGCCGTGCTGACGGTGGGGACCTCTTCGTCTTCTTCGCACAGTAGCTCGAGATTGAGCGCCAGACCCTGGAGCTCTTTGACGAGAACGTTGAAGCTCTCAGGCACACCTGGCTGCAGGAAGTTGTGGCCTTGGACGATGCTCTCGTACATCTTCGTGCGCCCCACGACATCGTCGCTCTTGACGGTGAGCATCTCCTGCAGCGTGTAGGCGGCGCCGTAGGCCTCAAGCGCCCAGACCTCCATTTCGCCGAACCGCTGGCCACCCGACTGCGCCTTACCGCCGAGCGGCTGCTGCGTCACGAGCGAGTAGGGGCCAGTCGCGCGAGCGTGCATCTTATCGTCCACCAGGTGGGCCAGCTTCATCATGTAGATGTAGCCAACGGTCACCGGTGTGTCGAAAGACTCACCCGTGGCACCGTCAAAAAGCGTAACCTGACCGGTGGGGTTGAGGTCCAGCATCTTCTCGGCATCGCTCAACTCCTCGAACTTGCGGTTGTCACCACTATCCCGCATCTTCTTCTCGCGCGCTTCGATGAGCAGCTGGCGAATTTCCTCTTCCTTCGCGCCATCAAAGACGGGTGACGCAATTTTCATCCCCAAGGCTTGAGCCGCCCACCCCAGGTGCGTCTCGAGGATCTGTCCGACGTTCATACGCGACGGCACGCCCAACGGATTGAGCACGATGTCCACGCGGCGCCCATCGGCCAAGAAGGGCATGTCCTCTTCGGGAACTATCTTAGCGACGACGCCCTTGTTACCGTGGCGCCCTGCCATCTTGTCGCCCACCTGGAGCTTGCGCTTCACCGCCACATAGACCTTGCAGGTCTTGAGGACGCCCGGCGGGAGCTCCTCGCCCGACTTGATGCGATCAATGCGATTCTTGGCGTCTTCCTCGATGCGCAGCTTCTCTTCCTTGTAGCTTTCCCACAACTGTTTCAGTTGCAAGGCCACTTCTCCCTCGAGCGGAATGATTCCGCCGACCTCAAGGCTCTTGCGCATGTACTCGACAGCGCCGTCGCTCACTTTTTGATGTGGCTTGAGCAAGACTTCCCCTGTCTCGTAATTCGTGAGGGGCTTCGTCAATTTGCCTAGCAGCTCACGAATCTTTTCGTTGAGCTGGGCGTTGAGCGCTGCGAGCTGCTCTTCCAGCTCTCTTTCAATCTTTTCGAGCGCGATTGTTTCCTGCTTGTCCCCCTTTCCAGTCCGCTCCTTGCGGGTGAAGACCTTGACGTCGACCACCGTGCCGTAGCAGCCGGCCGGGGCCTTAAGCGAAGCATCGCGCACGTCGTGGCTCTTATCGCCAAAGATTGCCGCCAGGAGTTTATCCTCGGGCCCACGCTCCTGCTCCGGCCGCGGCGTCACTTTTCCCACAAGATAGTCACCCGGCTTCACCTCGGAGCCAATCCGGATAAGACCATCATCGTCGAGATTCCGCAGCTTTTCCTCAGCGACGTTCGGAATATCCCGCGTGATCTCTTCCTTGCCGTTCTTGGTTTCGCGAGCATCGTGGGTAAATTCCTCGATGTGGATCGAGGTGTAGACGTCCTCCTTCACGACGCGCTCACTGATGACGATCGCGTCTTCGAAGTTATAACCGCCGAAGGGCATGAAGGCCACGAGGAGATTCGCGCCGAGCGCCAGCTCTCCCCGATCCGTCGCCGGGCCATCAGCAATGACCTGGCCCTTCGTCACGCGATCGCCCTCATTGATCACCGGCTTCTGGTTGATCACCGGCTTCTGGTTGATGCACGTGTCCTGGTTCGAACGCCGATACTTGAGCAGGTGATAATAATCGCGCTGGCCGTCATCGGTGCGGACGACGATTTCCGAAGCTGTGACGCGCTCCGCCACGCCATCGCGCCGGGCAACAACACACGCCCCCGAGTCAACCGCCGCACGGTATTCCAGTCCTGTTCCAACGATCGGCGCCTCGGTGCGCAGCAAAGGCACGGCCTGACGCTGCATGTTGGATCCCATGAGGGCGCGGTTCGCGTCGTCGTGCTCGAGGAAGGGGATCAAAGCGGCGCTCACCGAGACCAACTGCTTCGGCGAGACGTCCATGAAATCAACTTCTTCGGGCTTAACCTCGACGAAGTCGCCGCGCCGCCGAGCAAGCACGACATCCCCCACGAGATTCCCCTTCTCATCGACTTCGGCGTTCGCCTGCGCCACAACGTACTCGTCTTCCTCATCAGCCGTGAGGTAAACGACCTCGTCGGTAACGCGGCCATTCACTACCCGACGATAAGGCGTCTCAATGAACCCGAGCTCGTTGATGCGCGCATATGTGGCAAGCGAGGAAATGAGACCGATGTTGGGACCTTCCGGCGTCTCGATGGGGCAGATGCGTCCATAGTGCGTGTGGTGCACGTCGCGCACCTCGAATCCCGCACGCTCGCGCTGCAAACCACCCGGCCCCAGGGCGCTCAGGCGCCGCTTGTGCGTCAGTTCGCTCAGAGGGTTGATTTGATCCATGAACTGACTCAGCGGCGAACGCCCAAAGAACTCTTTGACCGCACTGATAATCGGCTTGGCGTTGATGAGGTTCTGCGGGGTGAGACTTTCGAGCTCCGTGCTCTGATTCATTTTTTCGCGAGCCGTGCGCTCAATTTCCGCCAACGCTGCCCGGATCTGGTTTTGCAAGAGCTCGCCCACACTGCGCACGCGCCGCGTCCCCAGGTGGTCGATATCATCTTCTTCCAGTTGCTCTCTCGCAACGTTTGCCAAATGCTTCATGACGGCCACAATGTCATCAACCGTCAACAGGCGGCAGTCCTGGGGCACATTGAGGCCAAACCGTTTGTTGATCTTGTAGCGCCCCACGATGCCCAGATCATAACGCCGCGGGTTGAGGAAGAGATCCTCGAAAAGGCGCTGCGCGCCCTGAACCGTCGGCGGGTTGCCCTGACGCAAACGCTTGAAGAGCTCCACAAGAGCTTCATCGCGGCTTGCTGTTTTATCCTTCTGAACCGTGGCAAAGAGAGGATCGATCTCGTTATCGGTAACGTCGATCACCGTGACTTCACGAATGCCCGCAGCAGCGAAGCGGCGCAGATGGGTCGTGGTGATGCGCTCAAAGCATTCCGCCAGAATCTCCCCCGTTTGCGGGTCCACGACATCAGCGCCCAGAACAGCACCCGTCAATTCCTCATATCCCGGGGCTACATCGAGGAGCACCTCGGTAAAGCCCGCGGCTTTCAGGGCCTGAATGGCCTTCTTCGTCACCCGGGCATCTTTCTGGACGATGATCTGACCCGTCCGCGGGTCAACGTAGTCGACCACAAAACGATTGCCGACGTAGTTGGTGATGTTCTCATCGAGGGGAATAGCCCCTTTCGAGAAATCATCCAGTTTGAGCGACTTGAGATTGAAGAAACACTTGGCGATATCGTTGTTGTCGCTCAGCCCGAAGCACTTGAGGAACGTCGTGGCGTACATCTTGCGCTTCTTGTCGACCTCGACATACATCACGTTGTTGATGTCGAGCTTGAACTCGAGCCACGCGCCATAGTTCGGAATCACTCGTGCTTCGTAGAGCACCTTGCCGCTCGAAGAATGGGTCGTCGAACCAAAGGAGACTCCCGGCGAGCGGTGGAGCTGGGAGACGATGACGCGCTCCGCCCCATTGATAATGAACGTACCTCGATCGGTCATGAGCGGGATGTCGCCCATGTAGGCCGTCTGCTCGCGGATGTCCTTCAGGTAGCTCTCGCCAGTTTCGGGGTTCCGCTCGCGCACACGCAGTTGAAGAGTCACCTGCAGCGGGGCCCCGTAAGTCATGCCGCGCTCCAGACATTCCTCCTCCGTATACTTCGGCGTCCCGAGTCGGTAGCTCACAAAATCAAGCGTCGTGTCGCTCGTTGTGGCCCTTATCGGGAAAATGCTTGTAAAAGCTTCCTGGAGTCCAATGTTCTTGCGCTTTTCGGGAGGCACGTCCCGACGTCCCGCTGCAAGAACTCATCGTAGCTTTTTCTCATTGTCTCGAGGAGATAAGGAACAGGGATAACCTCCTTGAGACGGGCAAAATGGCACCGACCAGTGGGCGTAGTCGTGGGTCGACGGCTAAGTGTTTTGGCCATCAGGCAAAAATCCTCCTCGGCGCTCCAGCGATACAGGAGCTTGTGTTAGGCATCGTTAGCGCGCGATGGTGTTTGGGAAGTGATGTTTTTTTAGTATGTTGTGCTGTAATAAACTCTTTACCTCTGCATTAGGCAAAGTGCAGCAAAAGCACCTTTATTAGGCTGCTTGGCATTTATTCTCTCGATTTTACTTGAAGTGTCTTTTCCCCTGACGGTACGATCGGATGCCCCTGCCGCGCGCCTCGCAGTACCAAGACGACGGGATCAGGACGTGGCACCCATCCTTCAAGCGACTCCGACATCACCGACGCCAGTTGCTGCGGGGCAACCTCGTAGCCGAAACTCAGAGCGCTCAGCACACGCTCCTGCGCCGTGGCCATGGGTGCAATCTCCGTGAAAACGCTGCACAGATCGCGGCATTTTCCCTCGTCGGGCGGACGGAATTGTCGCAGAATGCGCTCGCGTAGCTTCTTGAGCCCGTAAGCGACATGATGCCGAGTCTTTTCAAAAGCCACCACCAAGTGCGGATACTCCGAAGCCAAAGCATTGCCCAACGTCGAGAGGTCCATCTGTAAGCGATCTTCATATTCACGCAGCCGCCTCAAAACTTCTCCAAGCCGGGCGTCGCCCTCGACGATCGTCTCCATGACGCCACCGAGCCCGCGCTGCAGAAATGCCTCCCATGCGCCAAGCCGCTCAAGCGTCTGCCGAGCCCCGCTGCTAATCAAGGTCATCATGGGCCGCAGAACAGGCTGACACGGCGTCACACCGAAGAGCTCGTAAACGGGGCGAATCTGCGCCAGATAGGTGAGCTCTGCCGGACCAGCTACGTAGGCAAGCGTCGGCAGGGCAAAATCCTGCACCAGGGGCCGAAGCACAACGTTGGGCGAAAAGTTCTCCCAGTGGCGAGAAGCATGGGCGGCGAGTTCATCGTAAGAAAACGCTGTCAACGGCTCCCGGCGGCGCGGATGCTCCACCACGACGCGTTTGCCCTTGTGAGCTAATCGACACCGCACGTTGTCGAGCAAATAAAAGTAATTGAGGTCATGAAGGCGCCGGTGAACTTGCGGGCGGTAGCCACGTTGCGACAAACGTCGCGCCCCCTCTGCCACGGCGCGATTCGTCGCCTCATGATCGGAAAGCTCTCGTTCCAGCAAAGGAATTTGCCGGCGACGCATGAATCGAAGCCGCGGCGCCAGGAGAATGATGGGTTCATTTTCCATGTACGCCGCGAGCAGCCGGCAAAAAACGCTTTCAAAGGTCGCAGGCGCCCGCAGGGCGCGCTCCACGACATCCAGCGTTGCACCGCGCGCGCTGCCAGCCGGCAATTCGGCGCGAAGCATCTCACTCAAGGCCGTAGCCACTGGATCAAGATTCCATGCGTAGGCCGGAGAAGCTTCCTCGAAGGCGCCACGGCGCACGACCAGGACAGCCAGGTTACGCAGAGATCCCGACCGCCCAAGCACATAGCATTGCGCCAGCTCGGTAAAATCGTGGTCATCCGAAGCAACCCAGAAAATCGGAACGACGCGCCGCCCCGTGGAACGCGAGATCTGATGCGCTAGCCTCACCGTAGCGATGGCCTTCGTCAGAATGAAGAGCGGCGAGGCCAGGAGATTCGGCTGCTGGCCCGCAACGACGGCAAGAGTGTCCGCCTGACCAAGAGCCGGCACCAGAGCGGCGCCAGCCGTGTTGCCGCAAGCAAGATTGAACTCTCGCAGCTCCTCGAGCTCGTCAGGGTCAAGCGGCTCCGGCCGCGCTGCATCGCGCTGAGCTATCGCAGCCTGCCACGTGGGATCCGAAGCCGGCAGGATCTCCGTGGCCGCTCCTTCGCCCACAAGCCAATCGCGCACGAAACGATATTCGTGCAAAGGATAGGGCAATCCGAGCGGATTTTCAGGAAAGGGCAATTCTTCGCACATTGCCCTGATGTCGTCTCTTGATTTCATGCGTTTCTCTATTTTACGGTCACTAATGTTATGCAATATGCGCCGTCGAAGAGCCGAGGCATAAACTCATGGTTAACGTAAACTACGCGTTCCGAGAGATCACGTGTAAAATTGTTTACTATGGCCCAGGGTTTGGGGGCAAGACGACCAACCTTCAATACGTCTATGGCAACGTCCCTGAAAAACATCGCGGCCAACTTGTCTCCCTTGCTACGGAACAGGATCAAACGCTCTTTTTCGACTATCTTCCGCTCGATGTCGGCGACGTCAAAGGCTACAAAACCAAATTCCAGCTTTACACTGTCCCCGGCCAGGTTTTCTATAATGCAACGCGCAAACTTGTTCTGCGTGGTGTTGACGGTATTGTGTTCGTTGCCGATTCTCAGGCGGACCGCCTCCAAGACAACATCGAGAGTTTTCTCAATCTGCAAGACAACTTGCGTGAGCACGGCCTCTCATTTGATCGCGTCCCGCTCGTCATCCAGTACAATAAGCGCGATCTCCCCAACGCGATGAGCGTGGAAGAACTGCGCTCGCACCTCAATCCTGCCGGCAAGTTTGTTGAGTTCGAAGCCGTCGCCACCGAAGGCATTGGCGTGCGCGAAACTCTCCGCGAGATCGCCTCCCAGGTCCTCGCAAAATTGCGCGAAAATGCTAACATTATCATGGACGAAGAAATTATCAGCGAGCGCTTGGGCGTACTCCCCACCGATGACGAAGAAGGGGGCAGTGGCAAGCGGGGACCCAAAGAGGACGTTCCCCCTATTGAATACTCTCAGATATCGCAATGGCGATGGCATGGACTCAAAGTCGGCAGCGGCAACGTTGAGATCACGACCATTACAGGTGAGGACGGCCACACCTACTACCAACTCACAGCCGACTACAAGATTCTTGGTAGCCGGCGGTCGTTTTCCCGCCGCCTCAAATACATCGGCGAGGACCGACGCGAGCAATACGGAGTGGAGCGCGCCTATCACTTTTTGCGCGACACAGCCACTTCTCGCGAAACGATTCCCGTGACATGCTACGTCGAGAAGGCTTCGATTCCGCGCATCTATCTCATCTACCGCGGATTTGCAGGCGACGTGAAGGTCGGTCCACCCGACGAGGCCATGCCCTTCTAGTGACGCAGTAGGAACAACCGTAGAAACGAGATCCGTGCAGGCGTTTCCATTCCAAGGGACTCCTTCGCCCCGACGTCGCACGTTCGCGTCGGCGGTGAGCCTTACACGAAGATCCAACTTAGCGTGTCAGCACGGTTTTCTCCCGCAACTGCCCTTCCCGCTAGCGAGAGGCGCCGGCGCCCAACACTCAATTCGGGCGTAAAGTCCCCCGGCAGGATCGGGAACCGAGCCGCCCTTGCCGCTTGAGCCGACTGTGAGGCACTCAGGGCGAGGGCCCACCAACGACGCCAGCCTGACGACCGTGAGCTACCAAGCATCGTGATGGAACTGCTCCAGTCAGCCCCTACAACCCTGTGCGAAAGCTTGCGCGACGCCCGGCTTCATAGCACCCAAACGCCACATACCCTTCGGCGCGGCCACTTCCCTGGAGTCGGCGAAGACTCCTGCGATTGATCCCCCGTGCTCTTCTGTAACGCTTTGCAAATGGGTAAAACATCGCACTCGCCGCAAGACGACTCCGCCGACTCCGCGCCCCAACGCGGGTTTGCGGCTTTTCGCTATGCAGATTTTCGACGCTTCGAGCTCGCCCGCGTCCTTTTCGTCATGAGCTGGCAAATGCAAGGCGTCGCCGTGGCGTGGCAAGTTTATGCCCTGACGCAGAGTCCCTTGGCCTTGGGAATGATCGGCCTCGTGCAATTCATTCCAGCTGTGGTTTTCATCTTGATGACGGGT
>FWWL01005460.1_pt1 | contig 19833 bp, 16 predicted proteins | sample 2228331 | NCBI WGS metagenome assembly FWWL01 (sample SAMEA103939775, study PRJEB20133) | metagenome | reverse complement strand
CGGCGGGAAGCGCGCCGGCTGCGGTGGTGGCACGGGATGCGGGCCTGGCGGCGCCCGGGGGCTCGCTCGTGCGGATGCGATCTTCGATGGGCGGTCGCTGGCGCGGCTCGGGAACGCTGGACCGGCCGCGCGTGGGGAATGTGACCCTCCCGCCGACGTGGGCGGTGATCATGGCAGGGCTGGGAGTCCTGCTGTTGCTCGTGGGAATCCTGACGGTGCCAGGGATGCTGGAGCCGGACCGTGGCGCAGAGTACGGGAACCTGGTGAACGGGGCGGCGCAGCGGTTGGCGATCGCGCGGGTGGCGGAGGATCCGGCGCAGCGACGGGCCGCGCTGGTCGAGGCGCAGGCGATGCTGCTGAAGGCGCGGGAGCTGCAGAGCGGCGACCCGCAGGCAGAGGTGCTGTTCAACGAGGTGGCGGGGGCGCTGAATGAGATGGACCGGGTGGTGACGCCGGCTGCGGTCGAGGTGGTGGCGACGCTCGATCGGTTTGGGGAGCGCCCGATTGCACCCTCGCGGATGGCGGCCGGGCCGGAGCACGTGTACGTGCTCGATTCGAACAGCCAGCAGGTGATTGCGGTGGCGCTGGCTGACGGGGCGGCGCGGAGCGTGTTTGGTGAGGACCGACAGCTCAATCGCGGGCGACCGGTGGCGATTGCGCACCTGGATGCGAGTGACCGCGGCGCGCCGACGCTACTGATTGCGGACAGCGAGAATCGGCTGTGGGCGTGGGAGGGGAGTGAGCTGGCGGCGCTGGCATTCAACGCGCCGGCGGGACTGGTGGTGACCGATATGGCGGTCCGGGGGCGCGATCTGTACGTGCTCGACGCGGTGCACAAGGTGGTGTACCGGTTCGCGCAGGAGCGGGATGGGTTCCCGAACCCGCCGGTGAAGGCACTGGAAGCGAGTGAGCTGGCGAATGCGCGGCGGCTCTCCGTAGAGGATGCGGAGATCCTGACTGCGGATGCGGACGGGACGCTGCACCGGTTCATTGGCAGCGGCGTGGTGCTGACCCTCTCGCAGGCCGGGATCGATAAGAAGCTGATCGCGGCAGAGGTGCCGCAGGCGATTTCGGAGTCTGAGATTGCGGTGCTGGACCCGACACATGGGCGGATCGTGGTGTTCCTGCGCGACGGGGCGTTCGAGCGGCAGTACCGGGACCCTGCGTTCGAGGGTGCGCGGGCGTTCGTGGTGCGGGGCGAGGTAGCGTACGTGCTGAGCGGTGGCGCGCTGCGCCGGATTACGTGGTAGGGGACGAACGGGGCTCGGGGCGTGGGCCGGCAGATCATGACGGGCGAAGCCGTGCATGGCATACTGAACCCGCAATGCAGGATGCTGGTTTTGCGGGTATGCCAGTTTTGGCGGATTCTGAGCGGGAGGAGGGGGCCCGGCAGAAGCGGGGGGTGACGCGGTGGGTGTACGTGGCGCTGGGGAGTCTGCTGGTGGGCATCGGCATCCTGGGGATTTTCCTGCCGCTGCTGCCTTCGACGGTGTTTTTCCTCGGGGCAGCGGGGCTGTACGGGCGGAGCTCGCCCCGGGCGTATCGCTGGCTGACGACCAACCGATGGTTTGGGCGCCACCTGCGGGACTATAAGGAGCAGCGGGGGGCGACGGTCGGGGCGAAGGTGTGGTCGATTGCGACGCTGTGGATCGGGATCGGGGTGAGCGAGTATTTCCTGGACCTGCCGTGGGTGCAGCTGCTGCTCGTGGCGATCGGTGTCGGGGTGACGATCCACCTGGTGACGCTGCGGACGATTCGGCGGTAGCGGTCAGGCGCTGGTAGCCGGGGCGGCCTCGGCGGCGCGCTGGAAGTGGGTGAGGAGGAGGTCCATGTCCTCCTGCGGGATTTCGTGCAGGTTACCCTGGTAGGCGAGGGTCCAGTTTGCGCGGGGCCAGCGCTGGGTCCAGCGGAAGAGGTCGTGGAAGGGTTCGGCGTCGAGCCAGCGGTCCTCGGGGAGGACGATGACGGGTTCGATGCCGGCGCGGCAGGGGTAGAGCTCTTCGGGCTTTTTGGAGCTCTGCCAGATGCGGGTGTGCTCCTCGATGACGGGGGTAGTGACGCGGCAGATGGCGGCGAACTGTTTCCGGCCGGAGACGTAGAAGGCGAGGAGGTCGCCGGGCTGGATGCTGGCGGCCATCTTGCGGCGCGTGCTCTTGAAGCCGTGGCGGGTGAAGCCGAGGGAGCGTGTGGTTTCGAAAATCTCGGGGGAGCCGACAACGATCCAGTTGCGGGGCATCAGGAGTTCTCCGGGGCGAGATCGGGCAGGCGGGGCTGCCAGGAGCCAGTGTAGCCGCGGATGAGGACATCGGGGTGGAGCGGCTCGATGGCGACGGGCTCGATGTGGAGTGGTTCGAGGCCGGCACCCGCGGGCACGAGGGGGATGGCGACATCGCCGAGGATGCGGGGGCTGACGTAGGCGTGGACCTCATCGACGAGGTCGGCGCCGAGGAAGGAGGCGAGGACGGTTGGACCGCCTTCGACGAGGAGGGATTGGATGTTGCGCTGGCCGAGGGCAGCGAGGAGCTGGTGGAGGTCGAGGCGGCCGGCGGTGGATTCGAGCTGGAGGATGGTGGCGCCGGCAGCGGTGATGGCCTCGCGCCAGGCTGGCGGCGCGGCGGGGCCGGTGGCGACGACGACGCGGCTGCCCGGTGCGAGGGCTCGGGCGCCGGCGGGGATACGGCCGCGCGTATCGAGGATGATGCGGGCTGGCTGGCGGTAGGCGAGGTGACCGCCGGGGCGAGCGGTAAGGGCAGGGTCATCGGCGAGGACGGTGCCGCTGCCGACGAGGATGGCATCGACCCAGGCGCGGTCGGCGTGGGCACGTTCGCGGGCGCGCTCGCCGGTGAGCCAGGTGATGCCGGCGGCGGGTGCGCCGACACCGCCATCGAGGCTGACCGCGAACTTGGCGATGACGTAGGGGAGGCCGACCTGGCGCCACTTGAGGTAGGGCCGGAGGAGGTCGGTGATGGCTTCGGCGCCGTCGCCGACTTCGACGTGGATGCCGGCTGCGCGGAGGCGCTGGATGCCGGGGCCGCCGACGTGTGGATCGAGGAGGCCGACGACCACCCTGCGGATGCCGGCGGCGATGATGGCATCGCTGCAGGGCGGGGTGCGCTTGCCTTCGAACGGGACACAGGGTTCGAGGGTGCAATAGAGCGTGGCGCCGCGGGCGTCGACGCCGGCGAGCGCTGCGGCTTCGGCGTGAGGCCCGCCGTAGGGGGCGGTGGCACCGGTGGCGATGATGCGGCCATCGCGGACGAGAACGGCACCCACCCAGGGATTGGGTGACGTCCGACCGCGGACCGAGGCAGCGAGCCGGATGGCCTCCTGCATGAAGGGCGAGGGGTCGCTCATGGGTACAGGGTAGCCGACGGGAGCGGCGATGCATGCGTGCGGGGCGCCGTGGCGGCGCCCCGCACGACCCCGGCGGTAGCCATGCCCCGCCGCCGGAGCCTCAGACGGGCCGGAGGAACCAGCTTCCGGCGATGGTGGCGAAGCGGCTGGGCTGCTCGAGGTTGAGCAGGTGGCCGGCATCGAGGATGGTCTTGGTTTCGGCGCCGCGGATGTTGGCCTTCCAGATGGGGAGGTAGGCGGGCGGCACGATGCGGTCGTTGGCGCCGCCGACGATGATGGTCGGGGCAGTGATGCGTGGGAGCCTGCGGATGACGCCGGTATCGGGGATGGGCCAGAGGAACTTGGCGGCGGCCTTGAGGTCCTTCATCTCTTGGACGTAGACCTCGAGGGGGTCGACGGTGCCATCGCGGAGGATGAGGTTTTCGCGGCGGGCCGGGTCGGCGAAGAGGACTTCGGTTGCGCGGAGGGGGTTCTGGGCGAAGGGGTCTTCGCCCTTGATGGTGTCGTCCCAGATGCCGATGGGGGCGGCGAGGACGAGCTTGCGGACCCGGTCGGGGCGAATGGCAGCGAGCTCGGCAGCGATCCAGGCGCCGATGGAGTGGCCGACGACGTGGACGGTGCCGAGGCCGAGGGCATCGAGGAAGTCGACGTAGTGGAGGACGAGGTCGAGGCCGGAGTCGACATCGTCGAGGCCCTGGGAGGGGCCCCAGCCGGGGTGGTAGGGGGCGACGACTTCGAAGCGGGTGGCGAGCTCGGCGATGGCGGGCTCCCACCCCTGGAGGCCGGCGAGGTGATGGAGGTAGAGGACGGGCTCACCGGCGCCGCCGCGGAAGTAGTGGACGGGGGCGGTGCCGGGGCGGAGGGTGATGGTGAGCTCTTGCACGGCAGCGGCTCCTCGGGGTGTGGGTCAGGCCTGGACGGGCTGAGGGATGGGGCGCGGTTCGGCCATGAGGTGTGGGGGCAGGGGCCGGGGTGACCAGTGGTCTTCGTAGTCCTTCCAGAGGTGGCGGAGGCGGGGCATGACCTTTTCGGCGAAGAGGCGGGTGCTTTTTTCGCACTTCTCGCGGGGCATATCGCCGATGTGGAGGAGGCAGAAGACGTGGCCGATGCGGAGGGAGGTGATGAGGTGTTCCATCTGCTCGGTGACCTGGTCGGGGTTGCCGGCGACGAGGAAGCCTTCTTCGACGCACTGGCGGTATGACTTGCCGACAGCGCCGCCGGAGGAGACGCCCGCGACCTGGGCTTTGAGGCCGGCGCGGATGGTGGCCTCGGTGCGGTAGCCGGGGGCATCGGCGAAGCCGGGGTAGATGTGGAGGCAGCGTTCGAAGAAGTAGCGGGCGTGCTGGAAGTAGCTTTCTTCGGCTTCGGCGTCGGTTTCGGCGACGATGATTTGCTGGGCAAAGGAGGCTTGGTAGGGGTTGAAGGGGAGGCCGAGCTCGGCGACGCGGTCGTGGAAGCCGTTCATGAGCTGGGCGGCGCGTTTGAAGCCGGAGAAGCTGAGGTAGGAGTAGTTGTAGCCGCGTTCGGCGCAGAAGTCCCAGGTTTCGATGGAGCCGCCGCCGGGGATCCAGATGGGCGGGTGGGGTTGCTGGATGGGGCGGGGCCAGATGTTGACGTAGCGGAGCTTGTTGAAGCGGCCGTTCCAGGCGAAGACGTTGGGGTCGGTCCAGGCGCGGATGATGAGGTCGTGGTTTTCGCGATAGCGCTCGCGGAGGGTGGCGGGGTTGGCGCCGAAGGCGTAGTTGGTATCCATGGAGGTGCCGACGGGGAAGCCGGCAATGAGGCGGCCGCCGGAGATGACATCGAGCATGGCCATCTCCTCGGCGACGCGGGTGGGCGGGTTGTAGAGGGCGATGGACATGCCGAGGAGGACGATGGAGACGTTGCGGGTGCGGCGGGCGAGGGTGGCGGCCATGAGGGCCGGAGAGGGCATGAGGCCGTAGGCGTTGGCGTGGTGTTCGTTGACGCCGATGCCATCGAAGCCGAGGTCGGCGGCGAATTCGAGGAGGTCGAGGTAGTCGTGGTAGACGCGGTGCCCTTTGATGGGGTCGTAGAGGCGGGAGTCGACATCGACCCAGACGCTGCGGTGCTTCTGCCGGAAGTCTTCTGGCAGGTAGGGGTAGGGCATGAGGTTGAACCAGTGGAACTTCACGCCGGGCTCCTGGGGCGGATGTTTCGGCGGAAGCTAAGGGCTGCAGGGGGAGGTGGGTGACGGCCGAACGGGCCGTTGGGCCGGGCCGAAGGGCTACTCTTCGGGGGTGACCTGGTAGGTGCAGACGGTATCGCCGGCGAGGCGGTGCTCGACGCGCTCGACGGTGGCGCCGGGGAGGACGGCGCGGAGCACGGCGCATTCGGCGTCGCAGAGCTCGGGGACCTGCTGGGCGAGGCGGAGGAGGGGGCAGTGGCGCAGGACGATGCGGGCGACGCCGCCGTCGATGAGCTCGAGGCGGGGGAGGTAGCCGTATCGTTCGAGGAGTTCGAAGACTGCTGGGAGGCGGTCGTGGCGGCCGGCGGCGGCGATGTGGAGCTCGGCGAGCTGGGCCTGGCCATCGACGATGCGGGAGAGGACGCGCTCAAGGAGCTCGCTGGATTCGCCACGGAGGGCGGTGAAGAGGGCGACGGCGATATCGGCGTATTGCTGGGGGAAGAGGGATTCGCCGCGGGGGGTGAGGCGAAAGACGTGGCGGGGGCGGCCGGGGCCCTCGCGAACCTTGGTGAAGGTGACGAGGCCCTGGGCTTCGAGGGAGAGGAGGTGCTGGCGGACAGCGCCTGGCGAGAGGTAGGTCTCGCGAGCGAGCTCCTCGGTCGAGGCTTCTCCCAGGGCCTTGATGGCGATGATCAGGGCCTGCCGGGTAGGGGTGAAGTACTCGAGGCTCCCGCCGTGTGGCGTGTCGCTCCCCAACACGGGGGCAACGATACCGTTGGGATGCACATAGCGCGAATGATCGGAGGTTTTCGAATTGAATTAGCGGAAACTTTGGAGGAGATAGGTACATGCGGGCTCGCCGGCGACGCGGCAGGCGGCACGCTGGACGCGACCGCCGGGGACGGCGACGGCGATGACGCGTTCTTCGATTGCGCAGATTTCGCGGTGGTCGGCGATGAGTTCGGCGAAGGGGCAGTGGCGGAGGGTGAGGCGCCACTTGCTGCCGGGGATGGTCTCGAGGAGGGGGTAGTAGCCGATGGTTTCGAGGGCTTCGGCGAGCTGCTGGACGCGGCCGGCAGGGGCTGGGGCATCGAACGCCGCGGCGGCCCGACCGAGGAGGTGTTCGACGAGTGAGCGGAAGAGCGGGCGTCGGAGGGCGGGGTCGCGCTCGGCGGCTTCGAGGATCCAGTGGGAGAGGCGAGCGTAGCCGTGTGGGAAGAGGGATTCGGCGCGGGGTGCGAGGGCGTAGCGGTTGCGGGGCCGGCCGGGGCCTTCGGGGCGACGGGTGATGGTGACAAGACCGAGCCGGGCGAGGCCGGCAAGGTGAGCGCGGACGGCGGGGACGGAGAGGTAGGCGACGCGGGCGAGGGCTTCGGCGTCGGCCTCGCCGAGCTGTTTGAGGCCGAGGAGGAGCAGCCTGCGTGCGGGCGGGAGGAGCTCGAGCTGGGGGGTGAGGGTTTCGGCGGCCATCGAGGGATTCAATCGCATGGTACGGGGAAACCGGGGGGCGGCGACGGCCGAACGGGCCCGGCGGAAGGGGCCGGCAGGCGGTCGGCGGGGGAGGCGTGCGTGAACCGATCGCCTGCCGGGGCCTGTGTTGCCGCGATCAGGCGGCGAGGGAGTGGCGGGCGGCGAAGGTTTCGCCGCGCGAGTTGTGCGCGAGGGTGCCGAAGCGGAGGATGAAGCTCGCGAGGTCGGCGGTGCTACCGGCGAGGAGCTGAGTCTCGCGGGCGATCTCGGAAACCTGGGCCGCGATTTCCTCGACGCTGGCGGAAAGCTGCTGGCTGGAAGCGGCAGACTGCTCGGCGATGGCCGCGGCGTTGGCGACGGCCGACCGGGCGCGGTCGGCGGCGGCGGTCATTTGGGCTGCCCGCTCGGCGGACTGGGTGGCGAGGGCGGCCACACGTTCGAGGATGGTGACGACGGCTTCGACACTCTGGTCAACGCTGCGGGCGGCCTCGCTGATGCGGCCGATCTCCTCGCGGACGGCCGTGGCACCGCCGACGATGCGGTCGAGCGCGGCGCCGGCGCGTTCGGCGCGCGCGGCGCCCTCTTCGACATTGGCTATGGAGGTTTCCATGGCCCGGACGGCGCGCTGGGTGCCGCCCTGGACGGCACTGATGAGGCCGGCGATCTCCTTGGTGGCAACGGCGGTGCGCTCGGCGAGTGAGCGGACGTTCTCGGCGACGACGGCGAAGCCGCGGCCCTGCTCGCCGGCGCGTGCTGCTTCGATGGCGGCGTTGAGGGCAAGGAGGTTGGTCTGGGCGGCGATGTCGTCGATGACCTGGACGATGGCGCCGATCTGGGAGCCCTGGCGGCCGAGGTCCTCGACTTCGGCCGCGGTCTGGCGGACGGTCTCGCGGATGACTGCCATGGCCTCGATGGTCTGGCGGACGGCGGCGGTCCCTTCGCGGGCCTCGGTGATGGCGGCGTCACCGCGCTCGGTGGCGGTGGTGGCGGCGGCGCGTGCGCTTGCGAGGGCCCGGCGGACGTCCTCGGTGGCGATCAGCGCCTCCTGGAGCGCGGTGGCCTGCTCGGCTGCGGCCCGGGAAACGCCGGCGCTGGCAGTGGTGAGGGCATCGATTTCGCCGTTGAGCGCGGACATGGTGGATGTTTGCGTGGCGGCGCCGCGGGCGACATCGGAGACCGCGCTGGCGATCTCGCGGGTGGCGAGGTCGACCTGGGCGATGTTGCTACCAAGGTTTTGGAGGGGCTGGCCGAGCGTGTCGTGGATGTCGACGAGCTTTTCGAGGACGCCTTCGCTGATGAAGGTCTCGACGGCGAGGGAGGCATCGAGGACGAAGACCTTCATGAAGGCTGCGACGGTCTCGGCGAGGTGCTGGCCTTTGAGTTTGCGGGCGAGGATGGGGAAGAGCAGCTCGCCGTAGATGCCGTAGTTGCCGAGGTTCCAGCGGGGCTCGACCTGGAGGCGAGCGTGGGCAGCGCCGACGCGAAGGCGGTGTTCGAAGTACTCCTCATCGAAGCGGGCATCGAGGAGGCGGAGGAGGTAGTCGAGCTGGGCGCGCTCGAGGCGGGAACGGTCGGAGGCGGCCTCACGCACCTTGCGCTGCCACTCCGGGAAGGCGGCGCTGTGGTCGTAGAAGCGGCGGACGATGTCCTCGGCGTGGGGGCGGAGGAGTGCTGCGGCGGCGCGGATGCGGTCGGCGTCGCGGTCGGAGATGCCGATCCAGCGGAGGCGGAGCGCCTGGTCGGCGCGGTCGATGTGGAGGCGGTCGGTAAGGCGGTCGTTCATGGCCGGTGGTACCTCGTGGGCTGGGTTGCCGAGCGGTCGCAGATTGCTCAGCCGCTTTTACTCCACAACACGCATGCTGGCTTGACATCGGGAAAACCCCTCTCAGGCCTGAATGTTTCGTAACTCCGTTGCAAAGGCTAAAAACCGGAGAAATTGGCGATTCGATCGAAGAAAGCCGAAGTAGTGCCGGGTCGGGGAAACCCCTATTCCGAAGCATCACCCTGCCGGGCGATATTCGGCTCGGCGGGATGGATGGCGACGCGATGCCACACTTCGTGCCGGTGCCGACTGCGAGCGAGCGATGGCAGGAGGGCGTCATCGCGGCGGCGCCCGATGGCGTGCTGCTGGTGGATGCGGACGGGGTCATTGTGGAGGTGAACGCCGCGGCGGAGCGGATCTTTCGCCTGGGGCGAGACCAGACCATCGGGCGGAGCGTGCAGGCGCTGGTGCCGGAGCGGTTCCGGGCGAGCCATGCCGAGCAGATGGCAGAGTTCCTGGCGCTCGGGCTCACGGGGCGTGACATGGCGCAGCGGGAGCCGATCCCGGCGCTGCGGGCGAACGGTGAAGAGTTCCTTGCGGAGATTGCGCTGGTACCCGTGGAGGTGGACGGGGCGCGGGCCGTGGCGTGCATCGTGCGTGATGTGAGTGAGCGCGTGCGGCTGGAGGCCGAAGTGCGGGCGGCCGAGCGGCTGGAAAGCGTGCGGGTGCTCTCGGGCGGGGTGGCGCACGATTTCAACAACATGCTCTCCGTAATCCTCGGCAATGCGGAATTCGCGGCGGGGGAGGTGGAGGCCGGGTCGCCGGCGGCACTGGCGCTGGAGGACATCCGCGGGGCGGCGCGGCGGGCGGCTGAACTGGCGCAGCAGATGATGCGCTTTGCCGGGCTGGCGAAGCTGGCGCTGGAGCCGCTGGACCTCGCCGAGGTGGCGCGGGAGATGCTTCAGTTGCTGCGGGGATCGCTGGGACCCGGGATCGCGGTGGTTGCGGAGCTCGGGCCGGCGAGGGTGGCCGAAGCGGACCGAGTTGGGATGCGGCAGGTGGTGATGAATCTCGTGATGAACGCGGCGGAGGCGATGCCCGGGGGCGGCCGGCTGACGGTGCGGACGGGCATCGAAGAGGTGGCTGCGCGTGACCTCGAGCGGTGGCAACGCCGGGGATGCGGCGGGTGCCGGCGGGCAGTGCCCGGTACGTTCGCTTTCGTCGCGGTTGAGGATACGGGTACGGGGATGGACCGAGACACCATGGGGCGTATTTTCGAGCCGTACTTCAGCACGAAGTTCGCCGGGCGGGGGCTGGGGCTGGCCGGGGTGCTCGGGGTGGTGGAGGCGCACCGGGGGATTATCCGGGTGGAGAGCGAGGCGGGGCGGGGGAGCCGCTTCCGGGTGCTGGTGCCGGTAGGCGGGGCGGCGGCGGTGGGTGCAAGCGCACGGATGTTCTGATATCGTGCGCGCGTGGTGCGGTTTCTCCACAGCTCGGACTGGCAGCTGGGGATGACCCGGTACTTCCTCGGAGCGGACGCGCAGGCGCGGTTCGGGGCGGCGCGCATCGCGGCGATCGAACGGATCTGGGAGGTGGCACGGGAGGCGGGGGCGGAGTTTGTGGTGGTAGCTGGCGACGTGTTCGAGACGAACCGGGTGGGGAACGAGGTGGTGCGGCGGGCGCTGGATGCGATGGGAGACGCCAGGGTGCCGTTCTACTTGCTGCCCGGGAACCACGATCCGCTGGCGCCGGGCTCGGTCTATGCGTCGGAGCGATTCGAGCGGTCGAGACCGGCGAACGTGCGCGTGCTCGGCCCGGAGCCGGTGGAGGCAGCCCCCGGGACGTGGGTGGCGGGGGTGCCGTGGCGAAGCAAGCAGGCACCTGGCGAGGGCGAGGTCGCGGCAGCCGCCGCCGCGCTGGGGCGGTGCGCCGGGGAGCGGGTGCTGGTGTTGCACGGCCAGGTGGAGCGCGCCCCGGACGCTGCGGTGACGCTCGAACGGGCGTGGATCGAGCGTGCGATCCGGGAGCAGGGGGTCGGGTATGTCGCGCTGGGCGACCGGCATTCGGCCACGGACATCGGCTGCGAGGGCCGGGCGTGGTACTCGGGCGCACCGGAACCGACCGATTATGACGAGTTGAACCCGGGCAAGGCGCTGCTGGTGGACCTGGACGGGGGGCGGTGCACGGTCGAGGAGCGGGACATCGGAAGATGGAAGTTCGTGGAGCGGCGGTTCGACGTCCACGAACTGGCGGATGTGGAGCGGGCATTCGGCGAGCTTCGAGCGATGTCCGAGAAGTCGCGGACGATCCTTCGGCTGCGCATCGGCGGGAGCGGGGGGCCCGAGCTGCGCGCGGCGATCGAGGAGGCCATCGTGGAGCTACGCGAGTCGTTTGCGGCGGTGGAGGACTGGGAACGGTATGCGACGCTCCTGACGCGGGCCGCAGGTGATGGCTGGGAGACGCTCGGGATCACCGGATTTGCCGCCGAAACGGCGCGGGAGCTGGATGCGCTGGCGGCGGGCGATGGCGCGGAGGCACGGACGGCCAGCGATGCGCTGGTGCTGCTGTACCGGCTGGCACGGGAGAGGGCATGAGGTACCAGCGGCTGCGCGTGCGGAACTACCGGGGGATACAGGAGGTGGAGGTGTGCTTCCCGGAAGGGCGCCTGCTCGTCATCGAGGGCCCGAACGAGGCGGGGAAGAGCAGCCTGGTGGAGGCCGTGGGCCTGCTCTTCGATTACGCGGCGGATTCGAACGCGGAGGAGGTACGGTCGGTTCGGCCGGTGGGGCGGGATGTGGACCCGGAGGTGGAGCTGGAGTTCACGGCGGGGGAGATGCGCTGCCGTTACCGGAAGGTGTTCGGGCGGCGGGGTGCGACGGAGCTGGAAGTAACAGGCCCGGGCAGGCGGGAGCAGCTGAGCGGGCGCGAGGCGCACGACCGGGCGAAGCGCCTGCGCGCGGAGACGACAGACGAGACGCTGCTGCGGGCGCTCCGGGTGCTTCAGGGCGGGAGCCTGGACGCGCCATCGGGCCTGGACGGGAGCGCGGCGCTCCAGCGGGCGCTCGATTCGGCGGCGGCCGACCCCGCCGGGGAGCGGCTGTTCGAACGGGCGACCGCCGAGCTGGGGCGATACTACACGGGAACGCGTCAGCAGGAGACCGGCGAGCTGCGGGCGGCGCGGGGAGCCTGGGACGCCGCGAAGGGACGGGTCGCGGAGCTCGAGGCACGGCTACGGCGGCTGGAGGAGCAGGCAGACAGGGTGGCGGAGCTGGAACCCCGCATCGCGGGGCTGCAACGCGAGATTGAGGAGCTCGAGGCGACGGCCGCGATCCTCGAGGCGGAGCGGGCACGGCGCCGCGAGGCCGAGCAGGAGCTCGCGGTGGCGAGGCAGGAGCTGGAAGCAGCCCGGGAACGCCGGCAGCGGCTCGCGGATGAGGTGCAACGTCGGGCATCGACCCGGCGTGAGCTGGAGGAGGAGGAGCGGCGGCTGGCAGACAGCGAGCAGCGGCTGGCGGCACTAGGAAAGGAGCTCGAAGTAGCGCGGGAGGAACAGGCACGCCGGAGCTCGGAGCTCGAGGAAGCGCGGGCTGCGGTCGAGGCAGCGGAGCGCAGCGCCACCGACGCGGCGAACGACTACGCCCACCTGAACGACGCGCTACAGGTCGAGCAGATGACGGAGCGGCTGGCGGCCCTCGATGCCGCGCAGGAGCGGCTGAAAGCGGCGGAGGAGTTCCTCGCCGGGTGCCGGGTTTCGCCGGCGCTGCTGAAGGAGATCGAGGAGGCTGAGCGGCAGCTCCAGACGACGGAGGCCCAGATCCGATCGGCGACGGCGCAGGTCGAGGTGGAGGGGCCAGGTGGGGCGGAGCTGGTGGTGGACGGCACCCCGGCGCCGTTGGAGGGTGGGCTGCTGCGCCTGGAGGTGTCCGAGGAGCGGCGCATCGAGCTGCCCGGCGGGTTCGTCGTGACGGTGCGGCCTTCGGCGAGCCAGGGGCTGCTGGAGCGGCGGCGGGAGGAGCGCCGGCGGGCGCTGGAGGAACTGCTGGCGAGGGCCGGGGCAGCATCGGTGGAGGACGCGCGGAACCTCGAAGGCCGGCGGCAGACGGCGGAGCGCGATCGGCAGGAGAGCGAGCGGACCATCCGGGGGGTGCTGCGCGACCTCCGGGACCGCGACGAGCTGGCAGGCAAGCTGGAACGATTGCGGCAGCGGGTTGAGGAGTACAGGGCGGCGCATGCGGGCCGGAACCTGCCGGGGAGCATCGAGGCGGCGCGGGCAGCGCGGGACCAGAGCGGGGAGGAGCGGGAAGCTGCGCGCAGGGCGTTGGAGGCTGCCGGACACGCCGCCAGGGATGCAGACGAACAGCGCGCCGCGGTGGAGCGTGAGATGGTCCGTGAAACGGCAGCGGGCGCTGCGGCGCGCGAGACGGTCGAGCGGCTGCAGAAGGAGCTCGCCGAGGCGGAGGCGCGGCAGGCATCGGATGCGCTGAACGTGGAGCTCGCCGATGCCGGCGGCAGGCTGACCGTGGTCAAGGAGCGGATGGAGGCGGCTGAGGAGAAGCTGAAGGGACTGCCGGATGTCGAAGGGGCAGCGCGGGAGACGGAGACGCGGCTCGCGCAGGCCCGGGGGGAGCTTCGCGAGGCGGAGGATGCACTGGCGCAGGCGAAGGGGGTGCTCGCACACGAAGGTGAGGGGAGCCTCCAGGCGGAGCTCGACCAGGCGCGAACCGACGAGGAGGCAAAACGGCTGGAGTTCGAGCGCGCCGAAAGGTGGGCGAAGGCGGCGAAGCTGCTGGTCGATACGCTTGCCAGGCACCGGGAGCGGGCCCGTGGCGTGTACGGCCCGCGGCTGGCGGAGCGAATCGCCGAGCTTGGGAGGAAGGTGTACGGCGACGACTTCCGGGTGGAGCTGAACGAGCGGCTGGCGCCGGTGAAGCGCTCGCTGGGCGGGACGACGCTGGAGGTGAACCGGCTGAGCGTGGGTGCGCAGGAGCAGCTGTACGTGCTCTACCTGGCGGCGTGCGCGGCCGCGGCGGCCGACGACGGCGTGCCGTTCTTCCTCGATGATGCGCTCGGGTGGAGCGACCCCGGGCGGCTGGCCGGGATGGCGAAGATGCTGGGGGATCTGGCGGGGAGGGTGCAGGTCGTGGTGCTGACGTGCCAGCCGGGGCGGTTCGCGGCCGCGACGGGGGCCAGCGTGGTCCAGATCGGCGGGGAGCCGAGGGATGGCGCCGCCGCCGGGACGGATGGGGCCGGGCAGGTGCCGTTGCCGCTGGCGTAGGCTGGTTTGCGCGGGTTGCTGAGACCGCGTATCTTCGTTCTCAAGTGATACCGATTCTCACTGGAGGTCGAGGCATGCGGTTGCGCAGGAGAGGCGTGCTATTCGCGGTGGCGCTGGTGGCGACGCTGGCGGGGCTGGTGCTGGCGGCGTGCGGGGGGGACGACGATGAGGGTGACGGGCGCCCGGAGGTGGTCGCGACGACGACGCAAATCGGGGCGCTGGTGCGCGAAATCGCGGGCGACCGGGTTTCCTTGACGGTGCTGCTGCAGGCGGGGGCGGATGCGCACGATTACGAGCCTTCGCCGCAGGATTCGCGGCGGATCCGGTCGGCGGCACTGGTGCTCAAGAACGGGCTTGGGCTGGATGACTGGCTGGATGACCTGATCAAGAACTCGGGGACGAAGGCGAAGGTTTGGGTCGTGACCGATGGTGTGAACGTGCTCGAGGCGGAGCACGGCGAGGAGGAGCACGGCCACGAAGGTGAGGACGACCACGGGCATGAGGACGAGAAGGACGAGCACGGGCACGCGCACGGCGATGTGGATCCGCACGCCTGGCACGACCCGGAAAACGTGAAGGTGATGGTGCGCAACATCGCCGATGCGCTGGTGGACGTGGACCCGGACGGAGCGGCGGGGTACCGCGAGCGGGCGGAGGCGTACGCGGCGCGGCTGGATGCAGTTGATGAGGAGATCAAGCAGCTCTTTGCGCCGATCCCGGCGGCGAGCCGGAAGATCGTGACGAACCACGAGGCGCTCCAGTACTTCGCGAAGCGGTACGAGCTGACCGTGGTCGGAGCGATCATCCCGGGGACTTCGAAAGAGACGCAGCCTTCGGTGCAGGACCTGGCGCGGCTGACCGACCTGATCCGGTCGGAGGGTGTGCGGGTTATCGTGGCGGAGGCGGAGATCGAGCCGCGAATCGCCGAGCAGCTCGCGAAGGAGACCGGGGTGAAGATTGTCACCGGGCTGTATGCTGACTCGCTGGGGCCCGCCGGGAGTGGCGCCGATACGGTCGACGGCATGCTGCTCCACAATGCGCGGCTCCTGGCGGAGGCGCTTCGTTGACGGATGAGGGCGAGCACCGGGGTTCCGGTGGTGGGCTCGAACTGCGGGAGCTGGCGGTTGCGTACGGGACGAACCTGGCCCTGTGCGAGGTGACCGCCAGCATCCCGCGGGGGGCGGTGGTCGGACTGATCGGTCCGAACGGGAGTGGGAAATCGACGCTGTTGAAGGCGGTGGCGGGGTCGCTCGAGCTGGCGTCGGGCTCGGTAACGCTGGGCGGGAGACGGCTGCGGGAGTTTGCGGGGCGGGTGGCGTACGTTCCGCAGCGGGAGGAGGTGAACTGGGACTTCCCGGTGACGGTACTGGATGTGGTGATGATGGGACGGTACCGTGCGCTAGGGTGGCTGCGGCCGCCCGGGAGGCGGGAGCGGGAGGCGGCGGAGGGAGCCCTTGCCGAGCTTGGGATGGAGGGGCTGGGTGGGCGACACATCAGCCAGCTTTCGGGGGGTCAGCAGCAGCGGGTGTTCCTGGCGCGGGCGATGGTGCAGGACCCGCTCCTGGTGCTCCTGGATGAGCCGTTCACGGGGATCGATGTGCAGAATCGCGCGGTGTTCCACGAGCGGATCCACCGGTTTGCGGAGAGCGGCGCGACGGTGCTGGTAGCGACCCATGACCTGGACGAGGTGCGGGCACTGACGACGCACGTGCTGCTGCTGAACCGGCGGATGGTGGCGTTCGGGCCGACGGAGCGGACGTTTACGCCCTCGAACCTGCGGGCGGCGTTTGGCGGGCAGGTGGCGGTGTTCGAACAGGTGCCGGTGTACGAGCGGCCGCGATGAGCTGGGTGACAGAGCCGCTGCAGTACGGGTTCATGCAGCGCGCGCTGCTGGAGGTGGTGATCATTGGGGCGGTCTGCGGGCTGGTGGGGTGCTTCGTGGTATTGCGGGGGCTGGCGTTCATCGGCGATGCGCTGGCGCACGCGGTGTTCCCCGGGGTGGTGCTGAGCTACCTGGCGGGTCAGAACATCATGGTCGGGGCGTTCGGGTTCGGGACGCTGACGGCGCTGGGGATCGGGGTGCTGACGCGGAGCCGGCGGGTGAGCGAGGACTCTGCGATTGGCGTGGTGTTCGCGGCGTTCTTTGCGCTCGGGGTGGTGATCCTGAGTCGGCAGGGGGGATTCCGGCGGGACCTCGGGTCGCTGCTGTTCGGCAACATCCTCGGGGTTTCGACCGAGGACGTGGTGGTGACGGGGGTGATCGCCGGGGTGGTGGCGGTGATCGTGGTGCTGCTGCTGAAGGAGCTGACCCTGGTGTCGTTCGACCCGGTGCTTGCGCGGACGCTTGGCTACCCGGTCTTCGCGCTGGATTTGCTGTTGCTGCTGCTGGTGGCGGCGACGATCGTGGTGAGTCTGCAGACTGTGGGGAACATTTTGGTGCTGGCGCTGATCGTGACGCCGGCGGCGACGGCCCGGCTGCTGACGGATCGGTTGCGGCGGATGCTGGCGTTGAGCGTGGGGATTGCGGCGGGTGCGGGGGTGTGTGGGCTGTACGTTTCGTACCACGTGGGGACGGCGGCGGGCGCGACGATCGTGCTGGTGGCGACGGTGGTGTTCCTGGTGGCGGTGGTACTGGCGCCGAACCACGGCCTGCTGGCGGGGTGGATCCACTCGCGGCGGGGGTTGCACCACCGGCACCACTTCCACCCGGCGGGGGAGGAACACGGCGAGGCTGTGGGGGGCGGGCAGCGCTAGCGAAGGGGCCGGGCGGCGCGGTAGAGTTCGAGCGCGAAATTCCGAGGAGAGTGACCCCTGCCATGTCGAACGCGGATCATCCACACGCAGGCGACCGACAGCTGAGCGACGCCGAGATCATGGAGCTCCGGGAGCGTGTGAAGGCCTTCATGGCCGAGCACATTTACCCGAATGAGCCGTTCTTCCACGCGAACCACCCGCGCCAGTCGGCGGCGGGGCGGGAGAAGATGAAGGAGCTGCAGGCGATCACGAAGTCGATGGGGATGTGGGCGCCGCACCTGCCGGCGGCTGCCGGGGGGATGGGGATCGGCTTCATGCCGTACGTGTACATGAACGAGATCCTGGGGCGGAGCCCGTACGCGCCGCTGGCGTTCGGTTCGCAGGCGCCGGATTCGGGGAATGCTGAGATTCTCTGGCAGTTCGGGACGCCCGAGCTGCAGGAGAAGTACATGAAGCCGCTGGTGGCCGGGGAGATCTGGTCGTGCTACTCGATGACGGAGCCGGAGGTTTCGGGGGCGGACCCGACGGGGTTGCGCACGACCGCGGTGCGTGACGGCGACGAGTGGGTGATCAACGGGCACAAGTGGTTCACGAGCCAGGCGGAGGGGGCGACGTTCGCGATTGTGATGTGCGCGACGGAGCTGGACCAGCCGCCGCACCGCCGGTTCACCCAGATTGTGGTGCCGACGGATACGCCGGGGTTCGAGATTGTGCGGCCGGTGCCGGTGATGGGCGAGGTGGAGGGGTCGCACTGTGAAATCCGGTATACGGACGTGCGGGTGCCGATCACGAACACGCTGGGCGAGCCGGGGAGCGGCTTCCGGATTGCGCAGAAGCGGCTGGGGCCCGGCCGCATCCACCACTGCATGCGGTGGCTGGGGCAGATGCAGCGTGCCTTCGAGCTGATGTGCGAGTACTCGCTGAAGCGGGAGGTGTTCGGCTCGACGCTCTCGGAGAAGCAGACGGTGCAGAATTGGATTGCCGATAGCTATGTGGAGATCCAGGCGGCGCGGGCGCTGACGCTTTCGGCGGCGCGGAAGATCGACCAGGGCGACGAGGCGCGCGTGGAGATCTCGGCGATCAAGTTCTTCGGGGCGCAGGTGCTGCACAACGTCATCGACCGGGCTATCCAGGTGCACGGTGCGCTCGGAGTTTCGGGGGATACGCCGCTGGAGTCGATGTACCGGAACGCGCGGGCGGCGCGGATCTACGACGGTCCGGATGAGACGCACCGGATGGTGGTTTCGCGGCGCATCCTGCAGAGCTTCAAGGCCGGGAACGGCTGGGACTTCGGGGTGATGTGAACACGCCACTGCGGCGGCCGGGCGGGGCGAGCGGCAGTACGGCCGACGCCCGGCCTGGCCGCAGGGTGCGTGGCTGAAGCGCGGCGTGCGGGGAGACCCCGTCGGCCGGGACGATGGCTCGGAGGTGGCGACCGACGTGGAGATCGCTGAACTGGAGGCACGGCTGGGGCCGTTCGTGCGGCACCACCTCGGGGACTCGGCGGCGCGGGTGGTGAGCGTGGAGAGTGCCCCGGGGCACGCGGGGTTTGCGTACCTGTTTGACGTGGAGAGCGGCGGGCGGCTGCTGCGGTACTGGATGCGGCTGCCGCCGCCGAACGTGAAGCTGGAGGGGACGGCGGATGTGCTGCGGCAGGTGGCGGTGCTGAAGGCGCTGGACGAGACGGACGTGCCGCACTGCCCGGTGGTGTGGTCGGGGGATGACCCGCAGTGGTTTGGGCGGCCGTACTTCGTGGTGGAGCGGATCGAGGGGGATGTGTTCCGCGGCGACTATCTGCGGCGGTTCACCCAGGAGCAGCGGTGGGAGGTGGCCCGGCAGGCGATGCGGGCGCTGGCCGGGGTACACCGGGTACCGAAGGAGAAGTGCGCGTACCTGGGGGAGTTCTGGGGGTTCGAGTTCGATGTGACGCGGTGGGATCGGTTCTACGAGCGGGCGGCGGACCAGCACCTGCTGGCGCTGTACCCACGGGTGCGGGAGCTACTGCTGGCGAAGGCGCCGCACGATGCGCACATCGGGGTGTACCACGGGGATTTCCAGTGGGGAAATATGATGGTGAGCGAGGATGGGCGGCTGCTCGCGATTATCGACTGGGAGCTGTGCGGGATTGGGCCGACCCTGAATGACGTGGGGTGGATTTGCACGTTCAATGACCCGTCGGCGTGGGCGCACCCGGGGGCGACGAGCGAGGGGCTGATGCCGCACGCGGATGAGCTGGAGGCGATGTATCGCGAGGCGTGGGGGGAGGAGATCGGCGACATTCGCTGGTTCAAGGCGCTGGCGGCATTCAAATTCGGGACGATAACGGGATTCAACCTGATGCTGCACCGCCGGGGAAAGCGGCACGACCCGCACTGGGAGGAGATTGCGCCGTCGATGCAATCGAACATGGAGTATGCGCTGCGGATGCTGGGCGGCTAACGCGACAGCACGTGGCGCGACGTGGTTGGAGGCTTGCGCCACGAAGATGACGGGGGTGGCGACCGCGTGACCGGGGTTGATGTTCGGCTGGTGCCGTTGGCCGAGGCACGGCAGGTCCTCGCGGAGGTGATCAGGGAGGCGCAGGCGGGGAATTCGCTCGCGCCGGTGACGGTGGTCGTGCCCTCGAACCTGGTCGGGCTGGATACCCGTCGCTGGCTCGCGCGGGAGCGGGCGGTGGTGAACGTTCGGTTCGTGGTGATCGAGCGGCTGGCCGAGCTGGTGGCTGCGCGCCGGCTGGCCGGGCGGGGGAAACGGCCGCGGAGCCGGTGGACGTGGGTTGAGCTGCTGCGCGAGGCTGCAGCCCGGCAGGGCGGCGCGCTCGCTGCCCGGGCGAACCACCCCGCGACGCTGCGGCGGCTGGCGAGCCTGGCAGCCGAGCTGCGCGCCGCACCGGGGGTGCGCGAGCGGCTGGAGCGGGACTCGGAGCCGCTGGTCGCGGAAGCGGCACGGATCATCGGGGAGGCGGAGGAGAAGGCGGCCGACCTGTACGACGACCATGACCTGCTGGTGGAGGCGGCGCAGGCGTTCCGCCAGGGCGACCCGGCGACACGGGAGGTGGGCCACGTGGTGCTC
>FWWL01005457.1_pt1 | contig 19841 bp, 16 predicted proteins | sample 2228331 | NCBI WGS metagenome assembly FWWL01 (sample SAMEA103939775, study PRJEB20133) | metagenome | reverse complement strand
AATTGGTGGCTACAAGTATATATTAAAATAAAGTGATAAGTTAACAATATTAACTGGTTAGAGCAGAGAGAGGGTGGAACATCCGATAAAAAGTACTCTGTTCCCCATCATAAAAGGCACCTATTTTTAATAAATGCAGACAGCTTTCATATAAAAGAACAGAATGCCCTTAAAAGTTGGATGTTTAGCACATTTATTTAACTACAGCTATTCTGTGGGATATGTAAGTTACTCAAAGAAAAGGGCCTCCTTTCCAGATACTCACCCAAGGACTTATCACTGTATCTTATAGAGATAAAGAAGGTGAAGATAAATGAGACACGAGATCCCGCTGAGATTCCCAACAAGAAGAATAACTCCTTGATATATTGGGGCTATATATTACGTAGAAGGGGCAGGGCCAAGGATCAAATACTCCTGGCAAGGACGGCTGATTCATATATAGCACTCTTGGCATTCCTAGGCTCCAGGCAGTCGCCTATCTTATACACGGTAAAGCCAGCCTCCTTAATCTCGTCAAAGAGAGAGTCATTGGATTTTGTCCCAATGGAAATTACCACGTAGTCTGCAGGTAAGCACTTTTTCTGATCCTCTTGATTCGCAACCCAGAGACCCTCTGCATCTATCTTTAGTGGGCTGTGCTGGGTATAAAGCCTGGCTCCTTTTTCCCTGAGCCTAGTTAACAGGATCTTGCGCGTCAGGGCCTCGAACCCGGTGCCAATTTCCTTTTGTATCTCCACTATGGAGACACGTGCACCCTGATCCATGAGGTGAATGGCTATCTCACAGCCCGTTGCACCTCCACCCACTATGACCACTTCTTTATCCTGCATATCCTTGCTGTCCAGGGCTTGATAGGGTGTCAACACATGGGATAGATCAACTCCTGGTATGGGTGGAATAGAGGGAACTGAACCAGTGGCCAAAACCACCACGTCTGGCCCCAGCTCCTTTACCTTATTAATATCCACAGGCGAATTGGTATGTATGCTCACCCCATGTTTTTTTGCCTGTGTAATCAAGAACTGGAGAAGATAGTTCATCTCCCTCTTAAAGGATGTAATAGCCCCAATCCTCAACTGTCCACCAAGCTGGCCCTCTCTCTCATAGAGATATACCTCATGCCCCCTTTTTGCTGCTACCCAGGCAAAGTTCAGTCCACCGGGCCCTCCGCCCACCACCATGATTTTTTTAGTTTCCTTTGCAGGGACAATGGCCATCTCTTTTTCCCTGCCCACAGAAGGATTTACAAGGCATTCCACCCTTCCTCTTTTAAATATGGATTGCATGCAGGTGTTGCAGGCCACGCATCTTCTAATCTCATCTAACCTGTTTTCTCTTGCCTTCTTGGGTAGTTCTGGATCCGCAATGAGACCCCTGCCAATACAAATCAAATCTGCCTTACCCAGTGCCAAAAGCCTTTCTGCCAGGAGTGGATCATTAATCCTCCCCACTGCCATTACTGGCACATTTAAGGCCTTCTTTACCTCATAAGCAGAATCCGCCAAGCAAGCCTGTGGCATCAACATGGGCTGGCAGATCCACTCCGGGGTTGCGTCATTTCCAGCAGAAACCTGAACAACATCTACCCCTGCTTCCACAATTATCTTGAGTAACTCTATACTCTCTTGGGTTGTTAGCCCGTTTTTTGAGAACTCCTGGGCACTGATCTTGAAAGAAATAGGGAATTCAGGACCAAGTACCTTCCTCAATTCAAGGATGATCTCCTTTGCAAACCTTGCCCTATTTTCAATACTCCCTCCATATTCATCCTCCCTAATGTTGGAAAATCTGCTAAGGAACTGGTTTACCAGATACCCATGGGCGCCATGAATCTCTATGAGTTCAAATCCAGCTTCCTTTGCCCTCCTGGCTGCTAACCCAAATTTATGCACAAGCAATGCTATCTCTTCCTTAGAAAGGGGATCTACCTCCCCCTTAATTGTGGGGCATGGCAGAGGTGATGGGGCCTTGGGCCTCTGACCAATCACCTTTATAGAGGTCTGTCTCCCAGCATGGTGCAGTTGCACAGCAGGAATCACCCCTTCTCTTTTGATGGCCTCTGCCACCTTGGAGAGGCCCTCCACATGCCTGTCTTCGTCAATTCTGGCCTGGTGACGACTAACAACTCCTTCAGGACTCACTGCACAGGCCTCCATAATGATCATACCTGGCCCACCAGATGCCCTCATCCTATAGTGCTCCACTGCGGCCTGACTAACTGAGCCATCTTGCTCTATGAGAAAGGATGCCAATGGTGGCATAACTATCCTATTAGGCAATTCCAAATGCCTTAACTTAAATGGAGAAAAGAGTAATTTCATCTTACTTATTCCTCCTTTTTTATCCCTCTATTAAGCTACATGAATTAATCTCTAATCAACAATTGCCATCATGAAGCCATCATGGTATCCAAAAATAAAGTTCTTTGTGCACCATAAAAAATCATCTTTCAGGCCTTCCTATAGCCTAATTTCCTTTATTTATTTTGCCCTAAAAGGCCCCAGGCATATACTTTTAACTAGATTTTCCTTATATAATAGCCTAGATCAGATGTCAACCTTTGGCAAGGGCTTGAAAAGGGTAAGTATTTAAGATAGCTTATTCTTAATGCTAGCCAGCATATAAATGCAAGGCATCTACCACCAATTGTAAGGGTTAAAATTGGAACTAAATACGGATATTAAAGCCATTGACCTCCAAGAAATTGATCTGGACCCTAATGGTCCTTTTATAATGAGTTATTCCTTTAGTATTCTTGAGCTTGTGAATTCTATTAGTAGAATTGGTATACTGAATCAACCTGTGTTTATCTTTGACCAAGCCTCTGGTAAATTTACTGTTGTTTGTGGTTTTAGAAGAGTATTGGCAGCATACTTACTAGATATTAAGCAGTTGCATGTAAGAGTTATAAAAAACATATCATATAAAGATGCATTATTATTCAATTTGTATGATAATCTTGGGGTTAGATACTTTAATCATGTTGAAAAGGCAATGGTAATTGCCAGGCTAGCTAATTATTTTGATGAATTAACAATTGTGGATAAGTATATGGAACATCTTGGATTGGAGAGGTCGCTTAAAATTTTCAATCTGTACAAATGGATTGAAAATTCACTAGATGATAAGATTAAAATCTTCATTGCCAAGAATCAGGTTTCAATTAAATTACTTTCAGAAGTCATGAAAATAGATCATGGCTCGCAATTGAAAATTTTGGATACTGTTATTTCATTGGGAATGCCAAAGAATTTTCAATTAGAATTTTTCTTTTTAACAACTGATATTGCAAGATTAAATCGCTTGTCCATTTCAGAAGTATTAAGTCAGAAAGAGGTTGAGTCTATTCTTTCCTCCAATGACTTAAATAGGCCTCAAAAACTGAAAGTTTTTATGGAGATGCTCAGATCAATGAGGTTTCCCAGAGTTTTTTATGCCAAGAAAAAGTGGGAATCCATCCAAAGTAAATTAGGGATCAAAAACTGGATGAAGTTAGAACCTTCCCAATCATTTGAGGAAGATGCATATTATTTGACGGTGAAATTTTCAGACTGGGAAGACCTAATGTCAAAGCTTAAGGAAATTATTAACACAGAGAACCTCCGCAATATAGTACCTATAAGGGATCTGTTGAATAGTTCTTTACATAAATAGCAGTGAGATATGAACCTACGACAAAGTGGGGAAAATGTGATTAAAAGATGCCCTGGTACCAAGAATTATATATGTTGCGGATACTGGGTCCTTAATATTGCCTCTGGATGTAAATATGGTTGTAGCTACTGTATTTTAAGAGCCTATTTCGAAGATCCTTCATTTAAAATAAAGCCATTAAATTATCAGGCATTGAATGATATATTTAAAGTCGTAGATGAGGATCCTACCGCCACCTTCAGGATTGGTACAGGGGAATTCACAGATAGCCTAGGGGATGAGGCCCTTGAATCATGGAATAGGGCACTTGTGGAGGAAGTGTCAAAGAGGAAAAATGTTTTATTGGAGTTAAAGACAAAATCTATAAATATAGGTGGCCTTCTTAAGTTGAGGGAAAGGAGAAATATTGTTGTTTCATGGTCACTAAACAGCCAAGAGGTGTGGAAAAGGGAAGAGCATGGAACCCCTCCCATAAAAAAAAGGATAGAGGCAGCCAGGGAGTGCCAAAAGGAAGGGTTTGTGGTGGGTTTTCATTTTGATCCCCTATTTGAGTATAAGGGGTGGGAACAGGGTTATGGGGAAACCATTCAACTCCTCGCTGACAAAATAGACCCCACTGGTGTAATTTGGGTGAGCCTTGGCACCATAAGGTTTATGCCCGTGTTGATGTCCATTGTGAGGGAGAGGTGGCCATCAAGTCTTGTCCTGGATGGAGAATATGTGGCCGGTTTGGATGGAAAGCTAAGGCTTTTTAGGCCTGTCAGAGTGATGCTCTACAAACATGTTGCCAATCTACTTGATTCCTGGTACAAGGCCCTTGGATTGTATCTGTGCATGGAATCCCATGAGATCTGGCAAGAGGCCTTGGGTTGGAGTCCAGGTTCTTCTAAAGGTCTCTCCCATTTCCTTGATCTAAGGAAACGGGTATTTTTTGATTAAGACAAAACCTTGGAGGTCATTATGGATCTAAAAGAAAGGGTGGAAAGTGCCTTGGCAAAGATCAGGCCCTCTCTCCAGGCAGATGGCGGTGATGTGGCCCTTGTTGATGTAACCAGTGACGGGATCGTCAGGGTGCAACTGAAGGGTGCATGTGGAAGCTGCCCGATGTCTACAATGACCCTTAAGATGGGTATTGAGAGGATAATCAAGACCTATATCCCAGAGGTCAAGGCCGTTGAGGCTATTTAAATAAAAGGAGAAGGAGGAATTAGAGACATGGAGATTAAGAAGATTGGAGTTATAGGTGCAGGAACAATGGGCAATGGCATTGCCCAGGTTGCATCCCAGATAGGTTGTGAAGTAATTATGAGGGATATTAGTGATGAGTTTGTTGCAAGGGGGCTCAAAAACATAGAGAACTTCCTTCAAAAAAGTGTGGAAAAAGGCAAGATGACTCCTGAACAAAAGTCCGAGGTCTTGGGAAGGATAAAGGGCACAACCAATATGGCTGATCTTAAGGATGTGGATTTTGCAATCGAAGCAGTGATAGAGGATATGGAGTTAAAGAAAAAGGTATTCAAGGAACTAGATGAGCTCCTGAGGCCAGAGGTAATAATAGCCACCAACACCTCTTCCATGTCCATCACCGAGATATCTGTTGCCACCAAGAGGCCTGATAAAGTTTGCGGGATGCATTTCTTCAATCCAGTGCCGTTGATGAAACTTGTGGAGGTTATCAGAGGTTATTTTACCAGTGATGAAACCATTGCCATTACCACAGACCTGGCAAAGAAGATGGGCAAAATAACAGTGGAGGTGAAGAAAGACAGCCCGGGCTTTATTGTTAACAGGATTATGATACCTCACTTTATCGAGGCAATTAAAATAGTGGAAGAAGGAATTGCCAGTATTCAAGATGTGGATACAGCAGTTAAAAATGGCCTTAACTACCCAATGGGGCCCTTTGAGCTCATGGACTTGACTGGAGTTGACATAGCATATTATGTGACAGAATACTTTTATAAGGAATTGAATAAAGAATTGAAATGGGTAGCCCCCAATCTGCTAAAAAGCATGATAAAGGCAGGGAGGCTGGGCAGGAAGACAGGAGCTGGATGGTACGACTATAGCAAGAAGTAATCCTGGAAAAAGGGTGGCATACTTGGCCACCCTTTTTAACATGGTATTTTGAAAGGGCAAGGCATTTATCGGAGCATGGGATTAATCTAAGCGGCGTCATGAACTTTTCTGTACTTCATAGAGTTTGCTTTTCTCCATTGCTCGCCTATAGGCCTTGTTTGCCTCCTCAACCAAGGCTTGTTCCATCCCCTTATATCTAAATGAGTAATGAAATATTTGGAAGTATCTCACCTTGGCATCCCCTGCCAATGTACCTGCTTCCATAGCAGTGAGGTGGTAGGTTTTTTTTGCAATCTCTGCATCTTGTTCCAAAAAGCCTGCTTCAATAAAAAGTATATCTGAATCAGTAATAAGTGTTTTGATCTTTCTAAAATTTTCATCATTTCCTATCACGTCTGTTATGTAAGCTAACTTCATACCTCTTGTTAACTTGGTTATCTTTCTTTTTAGCTCCCCCAAGGTATAGGATCTTAAGAGAGTATCTGAGGCCTTTGGTTTTATTGAGATAACTGTATCTTCTGACTGATTTTTGTATATCATTTCCTTGAATTCAGATAACCAGGATCCTGGGGCCAGACCAAGCTGTTCCAATTCCTTTTTTACTATATTGATCCTGTAGCTTTCTTCCATTGCAAATCCCAGGCATGGCACCTGATGATCAAGGTGTACGCATTTTACCTTGATCCATGGTTCTTCCAGGATTGTGCCGTTAAAGTTATTGCTCGCTGCAAGCTCTGGATTCCTAGTGAATTTGAGTCTTGAATCAAAAACTTCTGTGATAATCCTATAAGGTGTAATTTCATGGACCTTGAGAAGAAGCCTTCCTTCATAGTTATGGACCAGGTTCCAGGTATATGCCCTCAGCTTGCCATCTACATTTTTTATTATATTTTCTGGACCATAAATGTTGAGTTCAGCCTCTTTACCCAAGTACAGCCTTAGGAGATAGTCAAACCCCATAAAGTGGTCCATATGGGTGTGGGTTATAAATATGTCCGTTACCTTAAGTATGTCTCTATTGGCCAGATTTGTTAAAGGCCCCAGATCAAACAAGAATGCCCTCTTTTTGTGTAGGCACCCCACAAACAATCCGGGCTCGTATCTGTCAGGATCTAGTAGCCTTGGCAGAAGAAATGGCTTCAAGACCTGAAACCCCCTTTATGGATTATTCTCTGTGAGTTTATACTGATAAACCCTGAATTTACAATTACCTTTAATGGCGTTTAGAAGAGAAATGGAAATATTGGCCCAGGACAAGAAAATTAAACCCAAATTTAGACAATGATTCCAGCAAGTTCTGGAGGCTACAAAGAATTTAAGTTTAAAGTATGGATAATCATGATATGGGCTGTTCAGGAGCAATATCACAACTAAAGGCATTGACAACGACTTTTAAGATAGATATGAGAAATAATCAACCTGACACCCATATTAATAACAAGGTTTTATCTTAAGTGAGAGAATACCTATTACCCACAGCAATATTGGACTTTGAACACCCAATAGTCAGATCCTTTGCAGCAAAACACATAGGGTCGGCAAAAACTGATGTGGAAAAGGCAATCCTTCTCTATAGGGCAGTAAGAGACGAGATAATCTACGACCCCTATACACCTTTTTACAAACCAGAGCATTATATGGCCAGTGAGGTCCTTAAGCGAAGAAGAGGTTTTTGTGTCCCCAAGGCAGGGCTATTATGTGCCCTTTTGAGGGGTGAAGGTATCCCTTCCAGGATAGGGTTCGCCACGGTCCGAAACCACCTTATAACTAAACAGTTATTGGAGTTTATGGGGACTGATGTCTTTTCCTTTCATGCATATACTGAAATCTATTTAAATAAAAAGTGGGTAAAGGCTACCCCTGCCTTTAACAGGGAGTTGTGTGAAAGACATAAAGTTCCTGTGTTGGAATTCGATGGTAAAAGGGACTCCCTCTTTCAGGCCTATAATCTGGAGAACAAAAAGTTTATGGAATACATTGAATTTGTTGGGGTTTTCCCAGATATCCCCGTTGAAATGATTGTGAGGGGATGGAAACAGACCTATGGTGAAGAGAGGGTCTCCCAGTGGATAAAGGCCTTTGAGGACCATGAATCACATCCCTCCAGGGACTTCCAGAGGGAGGATCCACTCATTGATTAAAAAAATACATAAGCAAAATCTAATTTAAAGGATCTCTTTTAACCTTTCCTCAAGTTCCCAATATGGAAAGATCTGGGTGTACTCAACTAGCCCTGCAAGGGCCCTGGAATTAGTCTTGCAGCCATGTTCTTCTAATACTGCCACAGGGTTTAAACCACCAATAACCACTGCACCAACCATCCCCTCATTTACAGGTATGTCCAGGAGCTGTCGACCTGGAAGCCCTATCTTCATAAACCCGCCAAGACCTGTCTTTTCCAACCTCTTTGCCAATTCAATCACCATATTTCTGCTGTTTGCTGGAAACTCTCTAAAGCTAGCTCCAATCCTCCCGTTGCCCCCGTTTATGGCCCCCAAATAGTCTGTCATCCCGCTCTTTATAAAGACCTCCAATGGGTCGATGGTGGTGGCGTCATAGTATATAACTTCCACAAATCTGGCAGCAGCACCATCTATCAACTCCAATAGCCCCCCAAACCTGGAGATAGTGGGGATCCCAAACTTCAGCAATACACCGTTTAAGGTAATGGAACACACTGTTGCCACACCCACCTTTCCCTCTGGGACCTCTAGGTGGCCAAATTTATACCCTGGTTCAAACAGGCCTACTAAAGTGCCCATACCATATCCCTTTTCAAACACCTTGCAAAATGAGTCCAAATACCTGTAGAGGTCTTTTGGGTCCACCAGGGAAATATTCACCACCACGGACCCTGACTTACTTTGGAGATCAAAGTCCATGAGGTATGTGAGGTTCTCAATCTTTGCAGACAAAAATCCCACACGTTCTATAACCCTGGCAGAGTCCAACTCTCTTATGCCCGCTGGCGTTATCCTCCTGCCCCTTTTTCCAAGATTTTCAGTAAACCCCTTCTTGTCCAACTCCTGTAAATATGCCCTTATGGTACGCTCACTCATCTCATAACCCAGGGACATGAGCTCTTCTACAATCCTGGAACTGGCAAGGGGTTCACCAGTTGCCCTCAATACCTTTAAAATTAGAAGCTCCTTTTGACTAAGATCCGAGGCCATATGCCGCACCTCCCCTGAAGACTAAAGCCAATATAGCCTTATAGGGAAAAAAGCACAAGTGTTTTTTTGGCATTTTTGCCAATAGTGAAAGTAGAATCGTTTGCTAGATGTGGCAAATTTGCCGTTTCTTTCCATTGTGATTAGTCATGTTTTTTAAGATTGACAAATCTAACATAATCTTTTAACAATACGGCTCTGTATTTTGGCTAGTCTATGCCATAAATATGGCTATAAATAACCAAAAAGGAGGAGGTAGTTATGAATCTTCAAAGACCCAATGCCAATGACGCCACCAGGACTGTGAACAGGTCAAGGAGTGTGGTCCCTTCCAGTGGCCTTTGCTCCAGGTGTATTGATGGTTGCACAGGTAACTGCGAGGTCTTCAAGGCCACATTCAGGGGAAGAGAGCTTTTGTATCCAGGGCCATTTGGTTCTGTAACAGCAGGGGCTGATAAGGACTATCCTGTGGACTATTCTCATTTAAATATCCAAGGCTATGCCCTTGGTGGAAGGGGTCTGCCACCTGGTGTTGATGCAAATCCTGATACCTGCATCTTCCCAAAGGTGGATACAGAGACGGAATACGGCTGGGATATCAAGGTAAAGATGAAGGTGCCTGTCTTTACAGGGGCCCTGGGTTCCACAGAGATTGCGAGGAAAAACTGGGAACACTTTGCCATTGGAGCAGCCATCTCAGGGGTTACCATTGTCTGTGGTGAGAACGTGTGTGGAATTGATCCTGCATTGGAGTTGGATTCCAATGGAAAGGTAAAGTCCTCACCGGATATGGACAGAAGGATAGAGCAATACAAGAGGTATCATCATGGCTATGGTGAGATCCTGGTCCAGATGAATGTGGAAGACACAAGGCTTGGTGTGGCCGAGTATGTCCACAAAAAGCATGGACTGGAGACCATTGAGCTAAAATGGGGCCAGGGGGCAAAGTGTATTGGTGGGGAGATAAAGGTGAATAGTCTGGAAAGGGCCTTAGAGCTACAGAAAAGGGGCTATATAGTCACCCCTGACCCCTCTGACCCCATAAACCAGGCAGCATTCAAGGCAGGTGCCATAAAGGAATTTGAACGCCATAGCAGACTAGGCTTTGTAAGTGAAGAAGGTTTCTTAAAGGAAGTGGAGAGACTTAGGTCCATTGGTTTCAAGAGAATCACCTTGAAGACAGGCGCTTACAGCCTTAGGGAACTTGCAATGGCCATCAAGTGGGGATCCAAGGCAAGGATAGACCTATTGACCATAGATGGCGCCCCTGGAGGAACAGGTATGAGCCCCTGGAGGATGATGTGCGAATGGGGTGTGCCCTCTCTCTATCTCCATTCAGCCGCCTATGAGTTTGCCAAGATATTGGCAGACAAAGGGGAGAGGGTACCTGACCTGGCCTTTGCCGGTGGTTTCAGCAGTGAGGACGGTGTGTTTAAGGCCATTGCATTGGGTGCACCCTTCACAAAGGCAGTATGTATGGGCAGGGCCTTAATGATCCCTGGGATGGTGGGAAAGAACATAGGGATATGGCTCCAGGAAGGCAAGCTTCCCAAGACAGTGAGCGACTATGGCAATACCCCCGAAGAGATCTTTGTCTGCTACGAAGAGGTGAAGAATCTAGTTGGCAATGAAGAGATCAAGAACATCCCCCTTGGAGCCATAGGTATCTACAGCTTTGCACAAAAGATCAAAGTAGGGCTCCAGCAACTAATGGCAGGGGCCAGGTGTTTTAATATTGCAGCGATTTCAAGGAGAGAACTCATGTCTCTCACAGAGGAGTGTGCCAAAGTAACAGGCATACCCTATGTAATGGAGGCATATAGAGAAGAGGCACTGGAGATCTTGAATTCATAACCAAACCTATAAGGGCCAGGTGAAACCTGGCCCTCTTAAATTAGCCTAAATACAATCTTTAATTCCACTTCAAGAAAATCTTGAATAAGACCATTGGGTGGCGGCGGAAAGGGAGAGGCCTTTATAACTGCCTCCTTAGCCGCCTTATTTAAGATATCATGGGGGCAGGTCCCCACCAGATCCAAGCCTACTAGTTTCCCTTGGGTATCAATCTTGAATCTAATTAACACCTCACCTTGAAGATTACGCCTTCGTGCAAGAATAGGGTAAACTTTGTTTTTTTCAATAAGGCCCCTGAGCAAGGCAAAGTAGGTATCCCTTTCAGCCGTTGATGAAACATTTGTGGATTGTTCAAAGGTGAGAGGAGGGTTTTTCTCAGGTGCTAAACTAGTGAGTTCTTGTATATTTTCCACTGGCTCAGGGAAGGAAGATTCACTTACAGGATCTTCTTTTGGAGCAAAGGAGACAGGGCCTTCTAATCTTGGACTGAATTTAGGCCTTCTATGAGTTTTCATAGGCTTTGGCTCTAATTTAGGTGGATTTTCCTCAGAAACAGACACTTTTAGGTTAGGGGGATCCTCCTTTTTTGCATCTATCTGGGTCTGGATATCCAGTTCTATCCAAGAATCTTTCTTATTGTTTATGCCCCAACTAAAATTCCATAGGAGCCATGAGTGGAAAAGTATGGATATTAAAATGCATATAAGAATGCCAACATTGCCTTTTTTCTCACTCTCTTTTTTCATGATCCTAGTTTTGTCCTGGCCTTTCTGTGGCAAGGACCAATTTTTCAGCCCCTGCTGCCTTTATAACATCCATGACATTTACTGCCTTATCTAGCACAACATTTCTATCTGCCTTTACAACAACTATCTTTTCCATGGCCTGTGACAACAAGTAACTTACCCTGTGAGATAATTCCTCCAGGCCCACTTCCTTTTCCTGTAGAAATGTCTTTCCATCCTTGTCAATGTAAACGATTACTTCCTGATTTACTTGTGGCCTTGAGGCCTGGGCCTTGGGTAGCCTAATATCCATTCCCTCATCCACCATAAAGTTAGTGGTCAGCAGAAAATAGACTAAAAGTAAAAATACAATGTCAATGAGAGAGGTAAGTGGGACATGTATGGCATATCTAGGTCTTTTTTTCCTGTGTACCAACATGGTTTACACCTCCATAAGCAGCCAGGCTCTTTAAAAACTCCACAGTACCAGCCTGGATCCTTGCCTCAAACACATCCACCTGGTGGGTTAACCAGCTGTGGGCAAGGATGGTGGGCAAGGCCACTGCCAGCCCAAGGGCAGTGGTAAGCATAGCCTCCCATATCCCCCCTGCAAGGGCAGAGGCATTCACCCTTCCACCCATTTCCTGGATTGCCATAAAGGCCTTAATCATCCCTGTAACAGTGCCCAATAGCCCCAGCAGGGGTGCAATGTTGGCCACTGTTGCCAGGGCCTGCAAGTACTTGGAAAGCCCCCTTATCTCTTCCTCTATGGCATGGTTGATTACAGTCTCCAAGGTTTCTCTGTCTAGGTCCATTACATCCAATGCTTGACTTAGGACCCTGCCCATGGGTGATTTACTCTTTGAAGCCGCCTCTTTGGCAGATTCCGGGTCTCCCATTAATAAAAAATGGGAGACCTTGCTTGCCACATACCTTCCTCGTCTTTTTAATACCAAAAAGACCAGGCTCTTTTCCAAAAAGATGGCCATAACCACCACTGAACAAAATAGTATAGGTACAACAAGTATCCCACCTTTCTCAATGAGTGCCATAAACCCTCCTTGCATTTCCAAGAGTCCCATCTAATAATCCATTACTTTCACTACACTAAAAAATTAAAGGCCACGGTGGCATTCATGGGCTCTTGCCTTCGTGGCCTTGTTTCCAACCTCATTTGTGATGCCTTCGTGGCACCGCCTGATTGGAAACTATATGGAGATTTTTCTTATCAAGTCAAGGACAAAACTTGGGACCCCTTGAAGGCTTATTTTGTGCTAGAATATTACATGGGATATTGTTTGCCTCATTTAACTCCATTAAGTTCTATAGAGTTAATTGCCAAAGGAATCAATTCCCCTGGTATCTAGATCTATGTACCTCTGCCAGATATGGATGGTTCCTCAATCTCCATATTAGATAGCTGGTTAAAAACATTTCTCCCAATATAAATCTTGCGTTTTATTTACTCTATGGAGAATTCTAAATTAGGCATTTATGGCATGGCTATATGTCTATTAAAATGTAAAACTCTTACTCTTGGATGAAAAATTTTCTTAGTTTTTTATGTAGGTGCTTTATTTTCTATATTTTTGCTCAGTTTTTGAGAAAACATCTTTAATAAAGCATACGCTTGTCTAGTATTAGATTAATCGCAAAAGTAGTATCGAATTAACTTAAAATAATATAAGAAAAGCGCAATAGATTGCTTATAATAAAGCAATCTTTTAGTTAGTAGTGGTTGCACGCCATGTCAGAAAAGGTTAGTTTATAATGATATTGCAGCATCATCAATCACATTTTGAGGAAAGCTTCCTTATAAATTACAATTCTTTACAACTAACTCCTCAAATCCATTAAAGACAACAGCTATATTGTGTTCATGATTCGGGTTTAAGGTATGTCATTCTTTACAATGTCAAATGGTTCTTGAACGTAAACTTGATGTCATCTTATGATAGGACTATAATGGGACTTATGCATACAATCACCAGGGGCTTTACACAGGCCCTAAAAGGGAGAACTAGTTACAGCTTTTTGATACAGTTATTCAGAGACTGAATAATGTGGGTGTTACTGAAGCCTTAGGGATGGAACTCAAATTCTCCAGATGATAAACTGGGTATAAAAGGGAAGGCCGACCCCCTGTAAATAGGGGAGTTAGCTATGGATGGGTCCAATCATCTATGGGAGATCAGGTAGGGGTGGGTTTTTTAAATGCCAGAGAAGGCACTTGAAGGCCAATTTTCAGAAGATCTTGTTCCACCAGAGCTTATCCGGGTAAAGGCCTCTGCAGGAGCAGGCAAGACCTACCACCTTGCCATAAGGTACATAACCTTATTGAAAAGAATGGGCAAACCAGAAGGCAATAAGCTTATGAGGATAGTGGCCATCACCTTCACCAATAAGGCAGCAGAGGAGATGAAAGGCAGGATCTTGGGATTTCTCAAGGAGATCGCCTTGGGTAACTCTGAGAGATCCATTGCCTTAACCAAAGAAACCGGACTCTCACCAAAAGAGGCCATGGAATGGTTGGACACTATATTGGGAAATTATTCGTACTTTCAAGTGAGGACCATAGACAGTTTATTGGTATCTATACTCACTGCCCTGTCATTTCATCTGGGACTGAGGCCAGAAAGAGAGATTCTGTTTGAGGAAAAGGAAATAGTCCGGCAGGCCTTTGATCGGCTGTTAATGGAGATACCATATCTTAACCATGTAAGAGATCTCTGGGATAGGGTCCTAGGGCTCTATCTCTCCATAGACCAAGGCAAGGGTTTCTATCCAGAGAAGAATCTCTTTGAAAAGATCCTAAAGCTCTACCAAAAGGCCAAGGACATAGAACCTGACCAGGACAGATCCTTTGAGGATTTTGAAAGAGAACTGGAGATGGCCAAGAGAAATTTTGGCAATGCCTGGGAAAGATTTCTTGTGATTTTAGGAGAATATAAAAATTATCTAAATAAATCTCTAACAAGGGATCTGGACAGGGATCCTGATATATTGAGACTCTCGGAAAGGAAGATCTTAATAAATGAGCTGGAAGGCATCCTGAACAGTGAGGGTAGGGCAAGGCTGAGCTCTAAGGCCAAGGGTGATATTGAGAAAGCAAGGCAGGAGGTAAGGACTGCCCTTAATGAACTCATCTTAAAACAATCCCAAATGACCTACTATAGGCCAATGGGCTATGTGGAATTCCTATCTCATCTGGGGCAGGAGGTTCAAGAGATCTGCAAGAAAGAAGGCTTATTACTTGGAAGTGAGGCATGGACCGATTATGTGCTCAAGGCCATTGGAGAGGATAGGAGCGCCTTATTGATCTACCCCTATTTTGTAGAGAGGTTTCAACACTTTCTCTTTGATGAGTTTCAAGATACATCCAGAAAGCAATGGGAGGCCCTCTATCCCCTTATTGATGAAGGCCTTTCCACAGGGGGCAGCCTTTTTGTAGTGGGTGATTTAAAGCAAGGAATCTATGGATGGAGGGGCGGGGATCCTTCACTGTTTGATTCCTTGCTGGATGGAACCATGTTTCCCTCTGTGGATTGCTATAGAGAGGAAGAGCTTACAAAAAATTACAGGTCTTCTCATGAGTTAGTCAATTTTTTTAATAATATATCTAAATATCTAAGTGACCCCACCTTGGTGAGCTCCATCATAGCTGATGTGGCGTTGGGGAAGGACTGCCCTAAACCTATCAAAGACCATCTCAGCAGGGAAGTCTCAAAGGTTTTTTCCTCCACTGGCCAAGAGGCAGCGAGGAAGGATGAAGGGAATTGTGCTATTATAGTTAAGGCCATCTGGTATGCCCAGAAGGAACATTTAAGGGCAGTGGCCTATCCTGATCTAATAAATCACATCAGAAGTGAGTGGGATTATGCAAAAAAAGAGGGAAGGGGAGGGGGGATTGCAGTACTTGTGAGGACAAATGCACAGGCAGAAGAGATATCCTCCATGCTTATGAATGCAAGTATTCCTGTTATTACAGAAAATGCCTTGAGGATAAGGACCTCTCCTTTGGTGAAGGGTATAATCTGCTTCCTCCACTATCTACATGATCAAGAGGATGAGGTCTCTGTGTACGGTTTTCTAAATTCAGGGATCCTGAATCTTGGTTTTAATTCAGAGGAAGGGCTTGCCATTAATTGGTTAAATGGAAAGAGGTACAAACATAGGCTTGAGGAGATATCAAAGGAGTTGAAGCCCTTGGTTTCGGAGCGGGGCCCCTATGAAACTATTCAGGGACTAATTAATCTAAGTGGATTGTGGGATAGGTTGGATATGGATTTCCCAGGTCAAAGGCCTTTCTTAGAAAGGCTACTGGAAGTAACCCACGAATTTGAGTTACAGGAAGGCGCGAACCTTTCCAATTACCTGGAATTTTGGAACAAAGGCAGCCTGGAGGAGAGGGTAGGGCTCCCTGAAGCCATTGATGCCGTAAGGGTGATGACGGTGCACAAGGCTAAGGGGTTGGAGTTCCCCGTGGTATTCGTGCCCTTTACTGACTGGGCCCCTGATACCAGGGAGGTGATCAAGAACTTCAACAACAGGATTGTTCACCTCTCAAGGCCAATGCCAAAGGAAGTTGAAGAATTCATGTACCAACAAAGGGCCAAAGAGGTTCAAGAGATATTAAACCTATTTTATGTTGCCATAACAAGGGCCAAAAACAGGCTCTATTTATATCTTACTATTCCACGAAAAGGAAAGCCGTTATCTTATTGGATTTATGAGATCCTATCTAAATATGTGTTATTCCCCATTGAGGTATTGGATTCTGAAAAGCAGGTGATTATAGATGACCTTTCCCAATATAACGGTAAAGAAGAGATGTGAAGATTACTCCTCCATCCAGCATATGAGAAGTCGAAGGAGGGGAGAGATAATACATTTAATACTTTCCCTGACAGATGTGCTGAAATCCGATCTAGATATTGAGTTGTTTACAAAAAAGGCCCTGGGGATTATGGGAGAAAAGCTGGAAAATTGGGCTTTAGATAGAGATTTTATTGAACCTATTTCTAAGTTTTTGGGGCTGCCAGAAATTGAGCTATTTTCTGGTGAGAACGCTATTAAAGTTTTCAGAGAAAAGTCTATATTGGTAAAGGAGGGTAATCAATTTGAAATATTAAGGCCAGACAGGTTTTTGGTATACAGTGACAAGATAGTAGTGGTGGATTTCAAAAGTGATATACCTATGGAAACACCATATAAGTATATAACTCAAGTTAAAAAATACTGTGAAATACTGAAGGTAATATACAATAAGCCAGTACATGGTTATATTGCCTATATACCAATTCCAAAAGTTGAAATTGCTGTAAGATTAGCATAATGAACCCAATTTGTGTAATACATCCATCTTTAAATATTTTTCAATATTTGATCAATGAAATTCTTCTACAAGGAAACTTTGAAGATACAATCGTAATATTTCCCCATACAAGGGCTGTTAGGTTTTTTGAGTACTATATGAGTAAATCAATACAAAGACCTATCTTAATGCCTTATGTGAAGTCATTTGAAGAATGGGTACTCCTAAAATATGCATCCATTTTCCATGATCCAAGGGTAGTTATAGGTGAATTGGACCAGGCATATTTGGCATATCTGGCCTATTTACAAGTGTTTACTGGTTCTTCACAAAAGGTAGAAAAATGGGAAGATTTCTATCCCTGGTCTTTTAAATTAGCCCAGGTATTTAAAGAGTTTGACCTTGCCTTGTTATCTCCTAGAAAAAATCTTTGTCCCCCTGACTGGATTACCTCAGTTAAATTAATACCAGTGGTGGAGAGGCTTGGAGAGCTCTACGAGGCCTTTAATTATTTGCTGGAGAAAAGGGGTTTTACCACTGAATCAAAGGTGATAAGATCCCTGGCAGAGATAAACCATTCCCTATATTCAGAGCCCTGCCATGTGGTGGGTTTCTATGGCCTCAGTAAGGCAGAAGAGAAGATATTCAAAAACCTGTGGGAATCTGGGGCAAATTTTTATTGGCACGCTGATCCTGAAAAGCTACCAGCTTTATACCAGGAGTGGAGGGCAAACTGGGGCGCACCCATCAGAGCCATTGTTCCAGAAAAAACACACAAGACCCATGTAAGTTTTTTTGAGTCCCACGACCTCCACAGCCAATTAAAAGAGCTTAAAAAAAGGCTCCCCGATCTGGACTCCTCAACCCCACCAGACAAATTCGCCATAATAGTACTAAGCAAGGGCAGCCTTATTCCCCTCCTTTATTCCCTCCCATCCATTCCAGTAAACATCACCTTAGGGTATCCTCTAAGGCTCTCAGGGCTTTATGCCTTCTTAAAAAATGCTTTTCAGTTAATTAAAAGTAAAGATTATAGGTTAGGCTACAGAACTAAGAATTTAATTGAGATATTTAAGTCTCCCTATGGAAATCCAAATATAAATTTGGAAAACACTTTAAAGGAGATGCCCACCTTTGTCACCAGAGATAACATATTTACCTTTCTCGTTCAAAAGGGTCAGGCCCAGCTTATGGAGTTGGTGGAGGAGTTCTTCAGGGAGATAATAGATCCCATTGAGAATGCCAATACACCCAGGGAGTTGGCAGCCTCGTTAAGGGGTCTTATCCAATACATCCTGAAAAAAAGGCAGATGGGTTTGGTGGAAACAGAGTTGATTTATGAAATGCAAAGGGGGTTGGTAGAGGTCTTAGAAGGTTCCATAATTTCAGACCTAGTAATGGACAAGAGGGGGTTATTAAGGTTGGTTGAAGACATAGTTTGGCAACTCTCTGTGCCCTTTGAGGGTGAGCCCTTAGAAGGCCTGCAGGTGATGGGGCTTTTAGAGACAAGGCTCCTTTCCTTTGAGGAGGTATTTATCCTTGATTTAAACGAAGGTGTGCTACCTGATGTGGAAGAGGTCAATCCCATTTTGCCCGCTGCCTTAAGGGAACTCCTTGGACTGGGGAAGAAGACAAGGGGGGAGGAAATCCTTGAATATTATTTTGACAGGGTATTTTCCAGCAGCAAAAAGGTCCACCTGTTTTGGCAGCTTAAGACCACACAGCTAGGGAGATTTAGCCTTGAGGGCAAGAAGGTCCCCAGTAGATATGTCCAGCGCATTATATGGGAGATGGAGAAAAAACAAGGAATTATATTTGAGGAATCACCCTTAAAAGAACTATATTCAAGATCTTCCATTGAGATAGAGCCTAGGGCCCTTTTGAGGCCAGCATATCTAAAAAAAGAAAAAGATCATATAGATAGACTAACCACCAAGCTAGCTACAATCAGCCCATCTTCATTGGAGGTGTACATCCAGTGTCCTTTGAGGTTTTTTTATGAGAACATATTAAATATCCAAGCCAAAGAAACTGGAGAGGAGTTTTCCCATTGGCAGCTTGGTGAGGCAACTCATAGGGCCTTGGAGGAATTCTATAGAAGAGCCACTTCTAACACCTTTCCTCATATAATAAGAAAGAATGATCTTGATTTTGATGAACTCTACCAGCTTTTTGAAGAAAACCTAATTAACCAACCTTTTTATAAGATACTTCCTGAGGAAAAAAGGTTTTTGTTAACTAAGGCCACAAAGTTCAGACTATTTCAATATTTTATTAATCAGCCAGAAGTAACTGAAATCATAGCCTTAGAGCATAAAATAGAAAAAGAACTGGATACTGATGAGCATGGGAAAATTAAATTAAAAGGTATAATTGATAGGATTGATAAAAGAGATGGAGTGTACATTATTATTGATTACAAGACAGGATATTTTGATAGGCCTAAATCCAAAAAAATGATACAACTCTCATGCTCTCAATGGCTTATAGATACCAACTATTCTCAAGATAAATTGATCGAAATTTATAACACGCTAGGAGACCTACAACTTCTATTTTATATGTACTTACTTACAGAGTCCAAAGGTACTATGAAAGATGATACCACACCTATGACAGCTTGCTATGTGGACCTAAGGTCAAGGGGAGAAGAAGTATTCTTGGTGAAACCCAATGAGTCAAAAGGGGCAAACAATATGATGTGTTGGATAAAAAAAGAATTCCAGCAACTAGTACGATATATCATAGGGCACATGACCTATGCTGAATACTGGTATCCAGCTACTGATACCAGCATTTGCAACATTTGCCCATATAACAGGATGTGTAAATATTCCACAGTATAATGAAAAACCACCAGACAGAAAATTGTCATTTCGACGAACGAAGTGAGGAGAAATCTTATAGCGAGGCAAGTTTCAAGTTAAAAGTTTCAAGTTTAAAGCTAACCAAAAGTCTTCTAACTGAGGTTGGAACTGCAGGATTTCTCGCTTCGCTCGAAATGACAAAGGGGGGTGAAATGACAGAGAGCGTAAATGACAG
>FWWL01005456.1_pt1 | contig 19844 bp, 11 predicted proteins | sample 2228331 | NCBI WGS metagenome assembly FWWL01 (sample SAMEA103939775, study PRJEB20133) | metagenome | reverse complement strand
TTGGCTTCGCCCTTCGGCATCAACCACCACCAGCGGTTGGGATGAGCGAAGGCGAAGAGTTGCTGTCCGCCCGCCAACTTCTGTCCAGCCCACCAAAATCGTGCGGTCGTTGCTAAGGGCGAATTGATAGAGCGTGATGTCCCTGTCACCGACATCAATGCGGCGCAGGAAGCGGGTGCCTTCCAACTGTTCAACTGCTGTGCGGAACTCATTTCGCGCAGCGGGGCGGTAATAAATCCCGCTGTCGGAGTAGTTCCACTCCCAGAGGAACACGACTTGGCAACCGATGGCGAACGAATGGATGAGCGCTTTCGCAGGAGAGAGGCGCGTTCCGCCTTCCGTGCGGGGGTGCGTGGTTTGCCCCGACGCCAACCAACCGCAGGGTAAACTCCCAAACTGCTCGGTGTTCCAGATGGGCTTCTGGATGCCTGCTTCCTGCATCGCCCGCGAGTAGTCTTCAATGCCTGCAGAGTCTTGCGGACGACCGAGCGGGTAATGGATGCTCAGCACATCAAAAAGGTCAGGGCGGCGAACCAGCCGCCGCAGCACATCACCGTAGGAGCCTGGTGGCGGTCTCAACCCCAAGAACAGGTCAGCGGCAGCGATGGTGGCACGGGGTTGAACTTGTCGGATGGCTTCTACCGTCCACTCCAAGTAGCGCAGATACTCCTCTGCCGAACCCCGAAAGTAGCCACCGCCGTCAGGTTCGTTGCCAATCTGCCAAGTCTGGCAGTAGCGACCGTAGCGTTGGATAACTTGGCGCACCACTTCCTGCCAAGCCGCACGGTCGCGGGGCGGGGTGAGATTGAGCGTATTGTCCCAATCGGCGTGGGGACCGTTCGGGTCTTTTGAGAGCCAGTCTGCCTGCCCGAGGAACTTGAGCGAGATATGGATGTTTGCTTGCCGGAGGGCACGCAGGATGTCTTCAAAGCCGTTGACATTCCAGTGATACACGCCCTTTGCGGGGGCGATGCGGCTCAAGGGGAGGTCAAGCCCCACCCAGCGCACTTTCGTTGCCTTAAGGGCTCCAAGGTGACTTGCCCGCTCCGCAGGCGGGGGCAAGACCATCAGCACGCCAAACCCTGTGATAGGGGGTGATAGGGCTTCCCTGCCCCCGATGCCACCTCCGCCACTGCAATTCACAACGACTAAAGCAAGAGCAACCGCCATCCACACGCTGAGAACTATCCGCTTTGCGACTGCTTTGCTATCCCCAAACAAACGCATCATCAATCTCCCCTTTGCGCCGCTAAAGGCACGAAGCAACTTGGGTGACCAACAGCGAATGAGAAGCCATTTTCAGTAGATCGCAGCGAAAGGTAGGACAACCTTTGCGCATCCTTCCCCTCCGCGCTACTATCTCAGCAGGTGTCAGCCATGAACGCAAAAATGCAAACGAACAGCACAACAAAACGAGCCGTTGAAATCGTCATTGAGCACGACAGCGACTTGACAGCAACCCTTTCTGTCTTCCAAAAGTCTGCAACCTTCTTTCGCCCATCTGTTGGAACAACGGAAAACCCAAAAGCCGTCGCGCCCTTTACGACGCTGCCAACTGCAAAGTCAAAAGCATCGTAAGCGTCCAAATGACCCAAACTACCATCTGCTTTGTCTCAGTCGTTTTCGCCTGCTCAAGCAGGCGCTCATAACGGCATCAGCAACCACTTGAAATGGGGCGTGGGACGGAGGGCGCGGGACGGGGAAAAACGCTGTGCTCCATGCTACAGGCTTTAGCCCATAGTCGGTGACCCTGCCAATGAGCGCCGATTTCAAACGGCGAACGAATTAGATGGTGCGTTTCCCGTCGCACCGTAAACGAAAAAATCGGCACCTCAGGAGATGTGCCCTCCAGCGACCGTAATTGGCACATCGGGAGATGCGCCCTCCCAAAGGTGCTTTTGGGTTGTTGGGGATGATGCCGTGTCCTGCTGAGCAGGATGCGATGAGGCGCAAGTTAACCATCCCCTTGCGGGGGCTTGCGGTGTTGCCTGAGGGCAGCGCCATAGGAAGCATGCAGGCACCATGCCTATTGAGTAGCAGCGGGAACCTGGACCGTTTCTTGTCATGGCTGCGGACAAGGGTCGCAATGAGTTCCCGTTCACTGCGATCCATTGATTTTGCAGTGCAGCCTAAATGTCTAACTCGTCGGCGACTTCTTTGGCGTGTTGCTCAATGAACTGGCGGCGAGGTTCCACTTGCTCGCCCATGAGGACGGAGAAGAGCCAATCCGCCTTTTGCGCGTCCTCCAAAGTGACCTTCAGCAGGATGCGGCTCTTAGGGTCCATAGTGGTTTCCGCCAACTGGTCGGGGTTCATTTCGCCCAAGCCTTTGAAGCGTTGGACGGTCACCCCCCGACCGCCCAATTTTCTCACAATGGCTTCTCGCTCTTCGTCCGTGTAGGCGTAGAACAAATCGCGCCCCTTGCGGATGGCGAATAAGGGCGGCTTGGCGATGTAAACATGCCCGTTTTCCACCAAAGGGCGAAGGTAGCGGAAGAAGAAGGTTAACAGCAGGGTGCGGATGTGGCTGCCGTCTACATCGGCGTCTGCCAAAATGATGACCCGGTCGTAACGGCGCTTGTTAAGGTCAAAGGCGGTTTCCGCTTCCGAACCGCGTCGGCGTTGTTTGCCCTCCTCTACCCAAATGCCCGTGCCCAAAGCGGTGATGATGGCGCGAATTTCTTCGTTGCTCAGCACTTTGTCCAAGCGGTGTTTTTCCACATTGAGAACTTTCCCGCGCAAAGGCAAGATGGCTTGGATGCGGCGGTCACGCCCCTGTTTCGCTGTGCCGCCGGCGCTTTCCCCTTCCACCAAGAAGAGTTCGCACAAGGTTGGGTCTTTCTCCGTGCAGTCTGCCAATTTGCCGGGCAGGCGGGCATCGTCCAAAGCCGTTTTGCGGCGCACCAATTCGGCGGCGCGCTTTGCTGCTTCGCGGGCTTGAGCGGCGCGGATGGCTTTTTGCGCGATGCGGCGGGCAACGGTGCCGTTTTTGTCAAAGTAAGCGCTCAGTTCTTCGTGGACAATGCTGAAGACGATGCCCTCTACCTCGCTGTTGCCCAACTTGTGCTTTGTCTGCCCTTCAAACTGGGGGCGCATCAATTTGACCGAAATAACCGCTGTCAATCCTTCCCTCACATCGTCGCCTGTCAGGTTGGCATCTTTCTCTTTCAAAAGCCCGGCTTTGCGGGCGAAGTTGTTGATGACGCGAGTGAGGGCGTTTTTGAACCCGCTTTCGTGGGTGCCACCGTCTACGGTGCGGACATCGTTGGCGAAACTGAGGATTTGCTCTTGGTAGCCCTCGTGATACTGCAAAGCGACTTCCACGCTGATTTCGTCCAAAACCTTCCCATCTTGGGTCACTTGGCGGGTGCCGGAGATGTAGATGGGGCGATGCAGCGGTTCGCGGTTGCGGTTCAAGTGTTGGACATAAGCGACCAACCCGCCCTTTTCGTGGAACTCTACCTCTTCGCCTGTCCGTTCGTCTCGGAAAATGAAGCGCACTTGCGGGTTGAGGAACGCCAGTTCCTGCAGGCGCTGTTTTATTCGGTTGGCGTCCCACTCCGTTGTCTCAAAAATTTCGGGGTCAGGTTTGAAGCGGACAGTGGTGCCTGTTCGGGCGGCTTTGCCCACCGCTTTCAAAGGAGTGACAGGTTCGCCTCGTTCATAGCGTTGGTGCCAGACGCGTCCGTCGCGTTTGACCCAAACCTCCAACCATTCGGAGAGGGCGTTCACGACGCTGACGCCAACGCCGTGCAAGCCGCCAGAAACGCGGTAAGCGCCCGTGTGAAACTTGCCGCCAGCGTGAAGCATTGTCATGACGACTTCCACAGCAGGCTTTCCTTCCTCAGGATGGATGTCCACAGGGATGCCACGCCCATCGTCCACAACGGAGGCGGAGCCATCGGTGTGGATGGTCACTTCAATACGGCGGCAGAACCCTGCCAAGGCTTCGTCCACACTGTTGTCAATGACTTCTTCCAGAAGGTGGTGCAGTCCTCGTGTGCCAGTGTCACCGATATACATAGCGGGGCGCTTGCGAACGCCCTCCAAGCCTTTCAACACAGCAATGTGTTCCGCTTGGTAGTTCGCCGTTGCTGTCGTCGGTTCAGTAACAGCAGTTGTTGCTTCCGCCGTCGTTGTTTCAGCGGCGGGCAGATTTTCTTCCCGAACCATTCCCACTCCCCCTTTGGGCAAAAGTTTGGCGTGTTTAAGAGGAGCAAAGAAAAGGGGCATGGCGGTGCCATGCCCCCTTCAGTCCCGCTTCAATCATGCCACGAAAAGCAGGGAAAGGTCACTTCCTTCGGGTTGTGCGGCGGGTAGTGCGCGGGCGACGGCGCGGGGTTTCTTCAGGTTCGCCCACATGGGGCATTTGCTCTGCCTGCGGGGGCAAAACTTCCACGCTCCCTGGCTTCAAAAAGCCCGTGCCAGCAGGGATCAGCCGACCGATGATCACATTCTCCTTCAGCCCGATGAGGTAATCGGCTTTCCCGCGGATAGCAGCATCGGTGAGGGCTTGAGTGGTTCGCTGGAACGACGCAGCGCTCAGCCAACTGTCGGTGCTTTCCGCTGCCCTCATGATGCCCATGAGCACCCATTCCGCCGTCGCAGGACGCCCACCTTGCGCCATCACCCGTCGGTTCTCATATTCAAAGACAGCCCGATCCACTAACTGCCCGGGCAGGAACTCGGTGTCGCCAGGGTCAATGATTTTCCGCTTGCGAAGCATCTGGCGGATGATGATTTCAATGTGCTTGTCATGGATGTCCAAACCGTGGGAGCGGTAGACACTCTGAATCTCTCGCAGCAGGTAGTCTTGAACGGCGCGCACGCCCCGCAGCGCCAACAGGGTGTAGGGGTTGATGGCGCCTTCGGTAAGCGGATCACCCGCTTTCACCTTGCTGCCGACTTTCACCTTAAAGTCGGCATTGAAAGGCACCACATAGCCCTTGGTGATGACGACTTCTTTGACGCCTGCGGCTTTCAGTTGCTCAATGATTACTTCGTTCAGCGGTGTTCCCTTTGCGGCAACCACCGTATCGCCGACCTTGACATCTTGAGCAAGGGGTTCGCCGATGTTCTTCTGCCAGTCGGATTCGGGGATGACGGAATCCACATAGACGCGCCAGATGCCTCGTCTGGAGATGCCTGTGACCGTGCCGTCGTATTCGGCGACAATGGCTTGACCGAGGGGCTTTCGGGCATCAAAGAGTTCTTCCACCCGCAAAAGCCCGCGTCGGCGCGGCACATGCAAGCGCGTCCACCATTTCATCCGCTGCTCCTTCTGCTCTTCTTCCGCACCGCGAGAGGCTTTCTTGATCTGCTCCATCATGTCCTTGAGGGACATTTCTTCGCCCTGCGCACGGGAGTGGCGGATAATTTCTCGCAGCGCTCGCTCTCGGTGCCCTTTGAACTGACGAATCTCTACCAAACTCTCGCCAATGACGGTGTGGAAAGTGCGGAGGGTGAACTGGGTGCCGGGTTCGCCAATGGACTGGGCAGCGATGATGCCAACCGCTTCGCCTAATTCCACCAGTCGTCCTGTGGACAGGTCCATCCCGTAACACATGGCGCAAATGCCATGGGGCAACTCGCAAGTGAGGGGGGAGCGCACCTTTACTTTCGTTACCCCTGCAGCCTCAATCTCTTTTGCCTTTTGACGGGTAATCATTTCGCCGGCTTTCACAATGGGCTTCTTCGTCTTCGGGTGGAGCACATCTTCCGCAGCGATGCGCCCGAAGATGCGATCAGAGAGGGGAACGAGAACGACTTTCGCTCCCCTATCTCCCGTCCCTTCCTCTTCTATGGCGGTTATCTCAAAGCCTTCCGTCGTGCCGCAGTCCAGCGCTTTGATGACCACATCTTGCGCCACATCCACAAGCCGGCGTGTAAGGTAGCCGGCGTCGGAAGTGCGCAAGGCTGTATCCGCCAAAGTTCGCCGTGCCGAGAAGGTGCAGACGAAGTATTCCAGCAAACTCAGCCCATCTCGCAAATTTCCCTTCACAGGCAAGTCGCTGATAATCGTTCCAACAGCCGTCGTCATCAAGCCACGCAGCCCTGCCAATTGGACGATTTGTTCCTTTCGCCCGCGGGCGCCACTCTCCGCCATCATGTAGATGGGGTTGTGGGTGCCAATATTGGTCATCACCTGCTCCGTGACCCTGTCCACGACCTCCATCCATGTGCGGTAGATTTGCTCCTCTCGCTCAAAGGCGCTCAGGAGCCCTTCAATGTAGGACTCCTCAATTTTCCGCACCTTCTCCTCTGCGGCTTTGATTAACTGTTCTCGTTCTGTCCGAACCCGCAAGTCCGCCAAGGAGAGAGTGATGCCAGAAATGGTAGCGATATGGAAGCCCAAGTCTTTCACATCGTCCAAGAAGCGCACTAATCGGGCGTTGCCGTAGTGTTCGTAAATCTGGATGACAATCTCGCGCAGTTTGGACTTCGTGACGGGTTCGTTAACGAAGGGGAACCCTTCGGGCAGGAGGGTGTTAAACAGCAGGCGCCCGGGTGTCGTCAACAGCCAACCGCAGGGGCTCTCTGCGTCCCGAACCATGATGTCCGCTTGCCAATGGAGGTGCCGAAGTTCTGCCAATTGCAAAGGTGTCTCACGGTTGGTAAAGACGCGCCCTTTTTGTCCAAGGTAGCGGAGCAGGAATTGCCACGCTTCGCCCTCCTCGCCTCCCACCGTGACCTTTTCGGTGAGAGGGACCCAACCTTTTCGGGCAGCACACAACAGGTGCTCTGGCGTTTCAAAGGAACGCATCTCTTTGGTCACAACAATGCCTTCTGGGTCTGGTTGCCAGAGGGTCAGCCAGTAGCAACCCAAAGCGATGTCGTAACCTGGAGCCATCAACGGCTGCCCATTGGCAGGGGAGAAGATGTTGTTGGAGGACATCATCAGGAGGCGGGTTTCCGCTTGCGCCGTCACAGAGAGAGGCACATGAACTGCCATTTGGTCACCGTCAAAGTCTGCGTTGTAGGGCGGGCAAACCAGCGGGTGAATCTGAATGGCTTTTCCGTCCACCAGAACAGGCTCAAAGGCTTGGATGCCAAGACGGTGCAAAGTGGGGGCACGGTTCAACAAAACAGGGTGATCCTTCACAACATGCTCCAGTGCCTCGTGGACGAGGGGGTTGTCGTCCTCTTCCAGCAATCGGCGGGCACTGCGAAGGGTGTAAACGCCTGTCTGGTCTGAGTGCTTTTCCAACCAATGCATCAGGAAGGGACGGAACAACTCTTTCGCCATCACCCGAGGCAACCCACACTGGTAGAGTTTCAGGTGCGGACCAACAACGATAACCGAGCGCCCTGAGTAGTCTACCCGCTTGCCCAACAGGTTGCGGCGGAATCGTCCTTCCTTTCCTCTCAGCATGTCCGACAGGGACTTCAAGGGACGACCGTTGGTGCCCACAACAGGATGCGGCTTGCGGGAGTTATCCAGAAGGGCGTCTACGGCTTCCTGCAGCAAGCGCTTTTCGTGGTTGATAATGCTCTCAGGGGCACGGATTTCCCGCATCTTCTTCAGCCGGTTGTTGCGGTTGATCACTCGCCGATACAAATCGTTCAAGTCACTGGTGGCAAAGCGTCCGCCGTCCAATTGCACCATCGGGCGCAAGTCTGGCGGCAGGACGGGCAAAACCTCCAAAATCATCCACTCAGGGCGGTTGCGGGACTTGCGGAAGGCTTCAATAACTTCCAACCGTTTGATGGCGCGGGCGCGTTTTGCTCCCGTCGTTTCTTGGACGGTGCGGCGCACCTCGCGGGACAACCGCTCTAAATCCAACTCCTCCAGCAACTCTTTAATGGCTTCCGCCCCCGTGCCGACTTTGAACAGGTGGTCGTAGGAGCGCCCCAATTTCCGGTGCGCTGTTTCCAAAAGCCGGCGCAGGGAAAACAGTTCCTCAGGGGTCAAGGCTTGCTTGGGTTGCAGCGAGGAGAGCAACTCCAAGGCTTTTTCCAACTCTTGCTTCTGCTCCTCGGCTTGCTGGGTGATGGCTTGGATGTCCTTCTCTATCTGGCGGATTTCGTCTTCGGCTTCATCAGCAGGGATGCGGTTCTGGCGGGCTTGCTCACGGAGGTTTTCCTGCTCTCGGCGCAGGCGATGGACATGGTCTCGGACGCTGGCGTCAATTTCCTCCTTCTCCAACTCCACAGCCCGTTGGATATTTTCCCGCTCTTGGCGGATCGCCCGAGGGTCGGTGTGGGTGACGATGTAGGTGGTCAAGTAGATGACCCGCTCCACCAGTTTTGGCGAGAGGTCCAAGAGCAAAGCGATGATGGAAGGGGTGTTGCGGAAGAACCAAATGTGAGCAACGGGGGAAGCCAACTCTATGTGCCCCATCCGCCGGCGGCGCACCCGCGAGGAGGTGACCTCTACACCACACCGCTCACAAACCATCCCAGCAAACTTGCGCTTCTTGTATCGCCCGCAGGCACACTCGTAATCTTTCGTGGGACCGAAAATGCGCTCATCAAACAACCCGTCCCTTTCGGGTCGGAAGTTGCGGTAGTTAATGGTTTCAGGGCGCTTCACTTCACCGTGAGACCACGAGCGGATATCCTGAGGGGAAGCCAACCCGATGCGAACCACATCAAAGTAAGTGATTTGCCGACTTTGGCGATTTTCCAAGTTCCTTCACCTCCGAGAAGTCGCGGCTTACGCCGCTCCCACGAACTATGCTTTCTCTTTTGCTGAGAATTCCTCTTCGTCTTGCAACTCCACAACCAACCCATCCCTCGTTTCCACCGTGACTTGCAGTCCCAGGCTTTGCAATTCCTTGACGAGAATCTTGAAGGATTCAGGGATGCCCGCCTCCAAGATGTTGCGCCCGTGGGCGATGTCTTCAAAGGTTTGGACGCGCCCTTGCACATCGTCGGATTTGACGGTGAGCATCTCTTGGAGGTTGTAAGCAGCGCCGTAGGCTTCCAGCGCCCAAACCTCCATCTCGCCCAACCGCTGCCCACCGAACTGTGCCTTTCCACCTAAGGGCTGTTGGGTGACGAGGGAGTAAGGACCGACGGCACGGGCGTGCACCTTGTCCTCCACCAAGTGGATGAGTTTCATGATGAACATCCAACCGACGGTGACTGGTTGTTCAAAAGGTTCGCCTGTCCGACCGTCGTAAAGGATGCTCTTACCCGTTTCTGGGTCAAAGCCGACTCGGCGACGGGCGCGTTGAAGCAAGGTTTCTGTGACGGTCTCTCTATCGGCATCGGGAGGCAAGTTGAGCAAAGCGAGGGTGGTTTCCCGCTCCTTGGTGGGAAGGGAGGAGAGGCGGGCTACAACTTCCGCAGCGTATGCTTCCGCTGGCTCTCCCCAGCGCGGTTTGCGGCAAGTGATTTTCCATTCGGTGGTTGCCATCTTGTAAATTTGCTCCTTGGCGAGTTCGTTAACGGCTTCACGGAACCCTTCAATGAGGTCTTGCTCTTTGACGAGCCCCAAGAAGGGCGGGACTTCAAAGGACGTTCCGTAGAAGCGTGCCAGCCAACCCAAGTGGGTTTCCATCAACTGTCCGATGTTCATGCGAGAGGGAACGCCGAGAGGGCTGAGAATAATGTCCACAGGGGTGCCGTCAGGCAAATAGGGCATGTCCGCTTCGGGCAGGATTTTTGCGATAACGCCTTTGTTGCCGTGCCGTCCCGCCAATTTGTCTCCCACGCTAATCTTCCGCCGCTGCGCCACATAGACGCGCACCATCATGTTAACGCCCGATTTCAGGTCATCACCGGGCAATTGTTCTAACTTCCCGCCGCAATGGATGTGCTCTGTCAACTTCTTCCAATAGCGGATGATGCTGCCACACTTGCGGCAGCGATACTTGTAGCGGGCGAGGACAACAGTGCCAATGACCGTTCCCCACTCGCCTGGAGGAACGCGCAGGGAGGCATCCTTCATGTCCTCTGCTTTCTTCCCGAAGATAGCAACCATCAAGCGGTCTTCAGGGGAGAGTTCAGTGGCGGCTTTAGGCACCGCCTTACCCACCAAAATGTCGTCGGCTTTGACCTCGGCACCAACGATGACGATGCCGTTCTCGTCCAAGAACTTCAACCGCTCTTCAGCCACATTGGGGACATCGCTGGTGATTTCTTCGGGACCGAGTTTGGTGTCCCGAGCGGTTGTCTCGTAACTTTCAATGTGGACACTGGAGAGGATATCTTCCTTGACAAGGCGATCGCTGATGACGATGGCGTCTTCGTAGTTGTAACCTTCCCAGACCATGAAGGCGACCAGAAGGTTGCGTCCCAGCGCCAAAACGCCGTTCTGGGTGGCGGGACCGTCAGCCAAAACCTGTCCTTTGCGCACCCGTTGCCCTTTGGAAACGAGGGGGCGCTGGTGCCAACAGGTGCCCTGGTTGGAGCGGCGGAATGTCCGCAACTCGTATACCTTCTTCTCCCTCGTGCGGGTGGTGATTTCAATGCGGGAAGCATCTACATAAGTGACTTCACCATCTTCCTCGGCGATGATCAATGCTCCCGAGTCTCTTGCGGCTCGTTCTTCCAATCCCGTCCGCACTAAGGGGGCTTCAGGATAAATCAGAGGCACGGCTTGCCGCTGCATGTTGGAACCCATCAGCGCTCTGTTCGCGTCATCGTGCTCCAAGAAGGGGATGAGGTTCGTTGCCACCGAAAAGCATTGGCGCGGCGATGCATCCATGTATTGGACTTGCGTCCGGTGCACTCGCAGGTAGCCAGGTTCTCCTGTTTCTGGTTTCGGGCCTCGCACAATCAGCGTTTCGGGAATGATCATCCCTTGCTCGTCCACAGGAGTATCAGCAGGGGCGATAAAGTAGCGTTCATCTTCGTCCGGGGCTAACCACACAATCTCTCCAGTTAACCGTCCGTCCTTGACCGCTCGGTAGGGGGTGCGTAGGAAGCCAAACTCGTCCACCCGTGCAAAGGCAGAAAGGGTAGAGATGAGACCGATGTTGGGACCTTCAGGGGTTTGGATGGGGCAGATGCGACCATAGTGGCTGGAGTGAACATCCCGCAATTGTAGCATGCCTTTGGCACTCTCACGGGAAATTCCGCCAGGACCGAGAGCCGTCATTCGCCGCTTGTGCTCCAGTTCATCCAATGGGTTGTGCTGGCTAAGGAACTGAGACAACTGCCCCGAGGCAAAGAAGGACCGAACGGCGGCTTGGAGGGGCTTGATGGAGAGCAGTTGTTGCGGGGACAGTTGCTCTCGGGGCACTGTCGCCATCCGTTCCTTAAGGGCGCGCTCCATCCGCAGGAAAGCCGCACGCAATTGCGATTGCAACAACTCCCCAACGCTGCGCAATCGCTTGTTCTTCAGGTGGTCCACATCGTCCTGCAAGAGCGACATCCAGTCAGGGTTCTTGAGGATGGTGGGGGCTTGGACTTCCGTCCCATTGCTGTCCGAACTGAAGAGACCCCAGAAGGGCTGTCCCATCTTTTCAAGGCTTTCCACCTTTTCACGGAACAAGATGATGGCGCGCAAGGAACCGAGCAAGTCCTCCAAGGTCAAGGTCACTTTATCCTGGTCGGGTTCTGCCCCCAACCACTCTTTGAACTGCAATTTTCGGTTCAAAAGGTAACGACCGACTCGCCCCAAGTCGTAGCGCCGAGGGTCTAAGAAGAGACTGTAAAGCAACTCCCGCGCTGCGTCTAAAGTTGCTGGCTCCGAGGGGCGAAGGATGCGGTGAACGGTAAGCAACGCTGTCCGTTCATCCCTTGCTGGGTCAATTTCCAAAGTGTCAGAGATGTAAGGGTCGCACTGGTAGAGAGTTACCTCGCCCATCCCCGCTTCCAGGTAGCGGTTGATTCGCTCCAAAATTTCTGGCGTTACCCGAACAGGCGCCTTGATGACGGGACGCTTCGTGCGGGGGTCCAACAAGTCATCCAACAACCAAAGGCGCTGGTCATCCAGTTCCTCAGGGGTCAAAGTCAAAGGTTGGGAGAAGGTTAATGGAACGCTGAAGAGACGAACAATGTCCCCATCGTCACTACAGGAGACTCGTTCCTCGTAGACGGCGATCTTCTCTACTGCTGCATCCTGCCATTGCTTTGCGAGGTCTGCCGTGATGACGATGTTCTCTGGGGCAAGAAGTTCTCCTGTCTCTTGGTCAATGACAGGTTCTGCCAACCGCTTGCCAACAAGGCGTGGGTCGTTCTTTGAGAGGCGAACGATTTTGGGTGGGATGCCTCGCGTTTCCTTCAAAGCGCTGAAGGCTTTCAACAGCAAAGTGGCTGGCATCGCCTTAGAGCCGCCGATGCGAACCCGAATGCTGATGCGGTCTTTGGGGCGTTCTTCCTGCTTGGTTTCTATGACTGTCTCAAATTCCACCCAGTTGCCGTTGCGGGCGACGATTTGGACGGAGAACATTTCTCGCCCCATCAATTCATGCAGGCTGGAAGAGAAATAGACACCGGGAGAGCGGTTCAACTGCGAGACTACCACCCGTTCCGTCCCGTTGATGATGAAGGTGCCTTGAGGGGTCATCAGGGGCAACTCGCCCAAATAAACATCAGTCCATTCCTTGACCTCGCCTGCCTCCTTGTCAATCAACCGCACTTTCGCCCGAAGGGAGGCTTCGTAAGTCAACCCCCGCTCCTTGCAGGCGTCGGGGGAGAAGTATTTGTGCTGGTGGCAAGCCCCTGAGCGACAATTCTCGCACTTGGGGTTCGGTTGTGGAATCTCCAACTCATGATCCAGAAACTCCAGCACGAGGGTGCCTGTGTAGTCCTCTATGGGCGAGAAGGCTCTGAGCAATTCCCTCAACCCATCCTTGAGGAACCACTCGTAAGATTGGCGTTGCAGTTCCAAGAAGTGAGGGGGATCAATGGGAGGGAGCACGCGTTGGTAGTGAGCGAGGCGCTCCTGCAAGCGGCGAACAAACTGGCTTTGCGAGGCAGCCTGGCGCGCCGTCGTCGTCATCATTGCTCATTGCGCCTCCTTACATTTGGGACAAGGGACGCGGGGCGTGGGACGAGCATTTTCATTTTCCGCCCCTCATTTTGCGTCCCGTTGGTGAGGTCACTCAATTTCCACCGTCGCCCCCACCGCTTCCAGTTTCTCCTTGATCTTCTGGGCTTCGTCCTTGCTAACGCCCTCCCGCAGGACTGAAGGGGCTCCTTCCACCAAGTCCTTTGCTTCCTTCAACCCCAAGCCAGGTATGACCTCACGGACCGCTTTGATGACCTGCAACTTCTGGTCCCCGACGGCTTTCAGGATGACCTTGAATTCGGTCTTCTCTTCCGCAGGAGCAGCCTCTGCCGCTGGAGCCGCAACGGGTGCTGCAGCGACAGCGACAGGCGCTGCTGCGGTCACACCGAATTCTTCCTTGAACAGGTCCGTGAGTTGCTTCAACTCCAGAAGTGTCAAGCCCTTGAGGGCTTCAAAAAGTTCCTGCACTTTTGCCGATGCTGCCATGGAAGACCCTCCTTGCTCCTCAGGGATTGCGCCTTGCTTTTCTATCACGGCATCAAGAACGGCTGTCCATTCCCATAGCACAGCATTGATGACGCCTGCGAACTCATAGAGGGGAGCCAACAAGTAGCCTGCCACTTGCCCCAGCAGTTCTTCGCGGGGCGGGAGGGTGGCTAAGGCTTCCAGTTGCGCTCCTTCGTAAAGTTGTCCCTCCACGATACCCCAAAGGAGGGACAGAGCCTCAAACTCCTTCTTCAAAGTGTGCACCAGTTTAGGGGCTCGCACAGGGTCATCGTAGCCGAAGACAACGGCTAACGGTCCTCTCAAGCGTTGCGTTAATTCCCCGTCATACCCTACTTGCTGGAGAGCGCGAGCGAACAAAGTGTTCTTGACAACTTTTAACTCTGCGCCCTCCTTCTTGATGCGCCGACGCAAATTCGTCATCTGCTGGGCATCCAAGCCCATGTAGGTGGTCACGACGAACCCTATGGAGCGCTGCAAGCGGTCCACCAACTCATTGACTTTTTGGACTTTCTCCTGCTTTGGCATGGTCCCTTCGTCCTCCCACTAACGCACTAACTGCAAGGCTTTTTGAACATCCACCTTAACGCCCGGTCCCATCGTTGGCGAGAGGGTGATGCTGCGGATGTATTGCCCCCGCTGCGTAGAGGGGCGCGCTTTCAAGAGCGCATCCAACAAGGTCTTGAAGTTTTCCAACAGATGCTCAGACGGGAAGGAAACCTTCCCGATCACAGCATGCACAACCCCTTGTGGGTCAGTGCGAAAGTCCAGTCGCCCAGCCTTTAACTGGCGAACAACCTCTCCGATTTCGTTGGTCACAGTTCCGTTGCGGGGGCTGGGCATCAGCGGTCCCAATTTGCGCCCCAACCGAGAAAGGAGCCGCATCATATCGGGTGTCGCTACCAAGTAGTCAAAGTCTTTCCAACCCTTGTCAATGCGGTCAATAAGATCTTCAGCGCCCACATAGTCTGCTCCGGCTTCCTCTGCTTCCCGCACTTTTTCCCCTTTCGCTACGACAGCAACGACAGGGGACTTCCCCGTTCCGTAAGGCAATTGGACGACACCACGCACCCGCTGGTCACTTTTGCGTGGGTCTATGCCCAACACAATGGCGACATCCACGCTCTCGTCAAACTTCGCCGTCGCTAACTTCTTGACAAGTTCAATTGCCTCGGGCACTGAGTAAGATTGCTGCTTGTCGTAGAGGCTGAGCAGTTCCCGATAACGCTTGCCTCGTTTTGCCATATTGGTCCCTCCAAACTTTGACATTCCTGCGGGTGAAAAGTGGCACTTTGCTCTTGGGAGCGGGACGGGTCAAGGGACAATCTCTATGCCCATGTTGCGCGCAGTGCCCTCCACCATCCTCATTGCCGCTTCCACATCATCGGTGTTGAGGTCAGGCATTTTCATCAGGGCAATCTCCCGCAACTGCTCGCGGGTGATCTTACCCACTTTCACCTTGTTGGGGGCATGGGAACCCTTTTCAATCCCCGCCGCCTTCTTCAGCAGTTCCGACACAGGTGGACGCCGCAGCACGAAAGTGAACGAACGGTCAGAGTAGATGGTGACATCCACCGGCACAACTGTGCCGATCATTTCCTTCGTCGCCTCGTTGTAGGCTTTGATGAATTCCATCAAGTTGATGCCGTAAGGAGCCAGTGTTGGACCGACAGGAGGACCAGCAGCTGCTTTCCCTGCCGGCAAGTTCAAGCGCACTGTTGCCACAACTTTCTTTGCCACATTACAACCCTCCTGCTACTGTTGCGGACCGAAGCCAATATTTTAGCAAGGACTTTTGGCAAAGGCAAGACTACACCCGTTCCACCTGGGCAAAATCCACTTCTACGGGCGTCTCACGCCCTAACAAATTGACCATGACAACGAGGGTCTGGCGTTGGGAGTTGACTTCCTCTATGCGCCCCACCGTGTCTGCGAAGGGTCCCATCCTGATGCGCACCATTTCTCCTTTATGCCAGATGGGGCGAGGGCGCGCTACCTCCTCCCCAATCATCCGCAGGATACCCTCCACTTCTTGATCCCGCAAGGGCTGAATCAGCGGCATCCCGCTCTTCTCTGTCTTCCCTTCCTGCACGCCTACGAACCCCGTTACCCCAGGGGTGCGCCGAACCAAATGCCAAGTCTCCTCATCCAGCACCAGTTCTATCAGGATGTAGCCAGGGAAAATGCGGCGCTCCCCTGTCCCTCGGTGCGAGGGCATCTCTCGCTCCTTAGGGATGACGATACGCCCTATCTTCTCCTCCAGTCCAAAGGCTTTAGCCCGGCGCTCCAGCAATTGCTTAACCTTTTCCTCTTGCCCTGTCATCACATGAACAGCATACCATCGCTTGCGGGCGGTCGCTTGCCGAAGTTGGGTCATCGGGCAATGCCTCCTACCTGGTCAGGAGTGAGAAAATCCTTGCAAACAAGAGGTCTAAAACCGCCATGTAAGCCGCCAGTGCCAAAATGACTACCAACACTGCCATGCTGTAACTGGTAACCTCTTGCTTCGTCGGTCGTTGCGCCAACCGAAACTCTGTCCAACACTCACTTAAAAACCGACGGATGCGTTGGAGCAAGTTTCCTTCCCCACTGAGAATGGCACGGCGACGAGGAACGACTTCCGGCGTTGATCGCATCCGCAACAACTGACTCACCTCAATGCCTCAGAAGTGCGGACCGCTAATGCAGTCCGATAGTCAAGCAAAAGCATAACACCCCTTGCCCCACAACGCAAGGGGTCCCTTGTTCCATTTATGCGTGGCTTTAATTATAGCCCACTATCCCGTCAAGGGCAACACCAAATCACTAAAAGCCGCTTTCGGGTGCCCACCAGCACCGAAAATTGAAGCCCACTCAGCCTCTGCAGAGGTCTAAACTGGCAAGCAGCCTACTGGTTGCTAACCACAGGCATTACATAGGGGCCGTCAGGCACAACGGCTACTTTCGCTTTAGGTCCGTGCTTTCGGAGCGCTTGTTCCAACCCCTCTTGCAGCGAAGGTAGGGGCGTAACTTTCGCCAGTTCCAGTTCCTCGGGAGGCACGCCATCGCTGTAAACCCAAATGTCAGCAACTTCCGCCACTTTCATCTGCTCCTGCACCATCCACTGGTCTTCGCGGAAGTAGTCGGGCGAGAAAAGCAGACGCTTGAACTCGTCCCAAGTTTGGAACTCGGTGTAGATCTCCCGAAAGCGAGGTAACCCCAAGCCTTCCATAAGGGAAGCAGCCAGCAGCACCGTGCTCCCCGGCTTCAAGATGGGCAACACCCCTACCAGCCCTTTGATGGCTTGGTAAAAGGTGGTGTCCAATGGGTAGCCAGCACTGGAGGTAATAACAATGTCTGCAGGTTCAGGCACGGGCACTTTCGCTACTCGGTCCACCAACCGCACCCCTTCGTAGAAGGCTTGGTGGACATCGCCAGCGAACACTCCCGTGATGCGCCGCTGTTCGTCCAAAGTGACATGGAGGGCAAAATCACAGCCGGCTTTATCCGCAACCTCCATCGCTGTCAGGTGAACAGGGTTGCCTTCCAGGACGCCCGTCACTGCTTTGGGATGCCCCATAAAGGTAGCGCCGTGAAAAACGCGCATGCACGGCATCGCGATGATGCCAGGGCAGATAATTTTCCGTCCCCCCGAGTAGCCTGCCATCAGGTGCGGCTCTATCAGCCCCACCACAATTTTCAACTCCGCCCGCACATATCGCTCGTCCACAAGGATGGGCATACCCGTGCTCGTGCGCCCCAAGTCGGCATGGCTGGCTTCGTCAGTAGCAATGTGGTTGTCAATGCGGTAGTTGTCCACAACGAACTCACCCAGCATCTCCACCAGTTCATCGCCTTCGTTGGGGCGATGGGTGCCTGTGGCGATGAGGATGGTGATGTTGCGACGCGCAATGCCTGCCTCTTCTAACCGCTGCAAAAGCGGAGGCAGCAGTAAGGTGTTGGGCACAGGGCGCGTCTTGTCGCAAACTACCACGCACGCTGTGCTTTTCCCCTTTGCCAGTTCCCTCAGCGGGGGTGTGCCGACAGGATTGTCAAGGGCATGTTCTATGGCGTTGCGCGGATCGTCCAACGGGGGGACAGGGCGAAGGTGACAAACCGCCAACAAGTTTTCGTCGGGCACTTCCACCGTGATGTGACCGCGACCATATCGCACCGGCACCTTCATGGTCGTCACCTCGGCAAGGCTTGGTGTCACCCTTCAATCTTGTCACGCAGGAAAGACCAGCGCTCAAAGCAGCGCGCGTTCAATCGCCAAAGCGTTTTTGAGGCACTTGCGCAAGTGACAAGACGCATTGCTTTGCTCCCTCCCGCGTTGCATCCTTAATGCAATGAACGATCGGCGAAAGCGAGGGAACGTTCATGAGCGACTGGCGCGGTGTCTCAGTGCTTGTCACCGGTGGTGCGGGGTTTATCGGCTCGCATTTGGCGGAGCGACTGGTGCTTTTAGGGGCGAGGGTGCGGGTGCTGGACGACTTTTCTACAGGCAAGCGAGAGAACATCGCTCACTTGTTGGACCGCATTGAGTTACTGGAAGGAAGCCTGACCGACCCGCAAACGGTTCGCCAAGCGGTGGAGGGTGTGGAAGTGATTTTCCATCAAGGCGCCATCCCCTCTGTTGTTCGCTCTGTAGAAGACCCCTTGACAACGCATCAGGTCAATGCAACGGGCACACTGTTACTGCTGCTGGCAGCGCGGGACGCAAAAGTGAAGCGGGTGGTGTTCGCTTCTTCGTCTTCCGTTTACGGCGACACGCCCACTTTGCCGAAGCGAGAAGACATGCCCCCATCGCCGCAGTCGCCGTATGCGCTGAGCAAACTGATAGGGGAGCACCTGTGTCGGCTCTTCTGGAACCTTTATGGCTTGGAGACAGTTTCGCTGCGCTACTTCAACATCTTTGGTCCCCGTCAAGACCCCACCTCGCAATACGCAGCGGTCATCCCCCGCTTTATCACAGCCCTTCTCAAAGGGGAACCGCCAACCATTTACGGCGATGGCGAACAAACGCGCGATTTCACTTTCGTGGACAACTGCGTGCAGGCGAACTTGCTGGCAGCAACGGTAGAAAATGTGGCGGGGGAAGTGATCAATGTCGGCTCAGGTAAGCAAACTTCTGTCAACGAACTCTTTCGGCTCATTCGCCAACTTATAGGCGATGATGCCATTGAGCCCTTCTATGCTCCCCCACGACCCGGCGATGTCCGCCACTCCCTCGCCGACATTACCAAAGCCCGCGAAAAGTTAGGTTACGAACCGCAGGTCTCTTTGGAAGAAGGCTTGCGCCGCACCGTTGAGTGGTTCCAGTCGCAGAAATAAGCAGCAACCATCCTTGTGGCTGCATTTAGAACGCTTCGTTCTAAGACACGCCCACTTTGGGGCTTATCAGTTACTTTGGGAAGGCACCGAACTGCCTCACAATGCAACGCCTCAGAGCCGTGTTCCAGTGATTTCGGTAGCGTTGCCCTCCTGTGGGCGACAGTCGTTGGACCACAAAGGGTTCACCTTACGACGAAAGCCAAAAAACGACATCAGCACATTGGGAGAGACGAACCTTTGGGGGACCCAAAAGCGGTGCATCGGAGATGCGTTCCCCAACGAGTTTGTCTGCAAGTGTGCTATCCTCACTGAACGGGTGAAAGGAGGGTGAAAAGCATGAGCGCAAAGTCGCTGTGGGGCATGGTTTGCGTAGGGTTTCTTTTTGGGAGCATCGTTGTCAACGAGCACGCACCCGCGCTTTGGCGCGTTAGGGACGAACCCAACCCCGATTTGCCAGGGCGGCGAGTGGCGGTCTTTTGCAATGAGCAACTGATCGCTGCCCTTATCTACGGCGACGGCCAATCAAAGGTTTACCTGCATGTCTATGGCGAGGACGGAAAACCCCTAACCAATGCGGGGTTAACCGCTGATGGCAAACCCGTCGGTCTTTACCCACACCACCGAGGCATCTTCATCGGTTGGAACCGCATCCGCTCCGACTTGGGCACCGACGATTTGTGGCACATGCGCAACACTGCCATGAGATTGGCGAAGTTGGACGAAGCGAAAGCAGTGGAGAAGGGCGCTCTCATCGTAGCAACCATCACTTGGCACTCCGCAAACAAAGATGCGCAAGGGAGCGATTTGCTCTTAACGGAAAAGCGCCGATTGCTTATCACCCGTCCCAACGGGAGGAGCACGCAGATTGACGCCGAATTCACCCTTACGGCTGCTCGCGATTTGGTGCTGGATGGCGATTGCCATCATGCCGGCATCCACTTCCGCGCTGCCAACGAAGTCGCTGAACGGGAGAAAGAAACGCGCTACGAGTGGGAGCCACCGCTGTCGGGTGAAGGAGGGCGGGTGGTCAGCCGCGAGTTGAAGTGGGCGCGGTTGGTTTTCCCCATCGGCAACCGTTGGTATGCCTGCACCATCTTCAACGCACCCACGAACCCCACTGAGGA
>FWWL01005454.1_pt1 | contig 19856 bp, 22 predicted proteins | sample 2228331 | NCBI WGS metagenome assembly FWWL01 (sample SAMEA103939775, study PRJEB20133) | metagenome | reverse complement strand
GGTGCTCCCACATCCCGGTGTGCATCGCCGGCGCGAGGACGAGGGGGCAGGTGGCCTCGAGGAGCGTCGCGGTCAGGAGGTCGTCGGCGAGCCCGTGGGCGAGCTTGGCGAGGGCGTTCGCCGTGGCCGGCGCCACGATCGCGAGGTCGGCCTCGCGGGCCAGGGCCACGTGCAGGACGACCCCGGGCTCCTCGAACAGGTCGGTGTGCACGGGCTCCCCGGTCAGGGCGGCGAAGGTGTCGGGGCCCACGAACCGGGTGGCGGCCCGCGTCATCATCACGCGGACCCGGGCCCCGGCGGCGACGAGCAGCCGCGCCAGGATGCAGGCCTTGTAGGCGGCGATGCCCCCGGTGACGCCGAGCAGGACCCGGCGCCCGGAGAGCGGGCTACTTGGGGCCAACCCCTTCGGGTCGCTCGGCGTAGATCTTCCCCTCCGCGATCTCCTCGAGGGCGATGGAGAGCGGCTTGCTGCGCAGGCCGGACTCCACGAGCGGCGGCACGAACTCCGCGCGCCCCTCCCCGAGCTGGTTGTAGTAGGAGTTGATCTCCCGCGCGCGCTTGGCGGCGAGGATCACCAGCGAGTACTTGGAGTCGACCTGGGCGAGCAGGTCGTCGATCTTCGGCTCGATCATGGGCGCGTCGTTCCTCCGCTCGGCGTGGGGGACCCCTCGATGATAGCAACGAGGCGGTCCACCGCGCGCTCGAGGTCGTCGTTCACCACGACGTGGTCGAAGGCCCCCCGCTGCGCGAGCTCGCGCTCGGCCATCGCCAGGCGCGCGGCGAGGCGCTCGCCCTCCTCGGTCCCCCGCTCCCGCAGGCGCCGCTCGAGCTCAGCCATGGAGGGCGGCTCGATGAGCACGAGCACGGCGCCCGGCTCCCGCTCCCGCACCTGGAAGGCGCCCTGCACGTCGATCTCGAGCACGACGTCCCTCCCCGCCGCCAGGGCCTCCCGCACGGGGGCGGCGGGCGTCCCGTAGCGGTGCCCGAAGACCTCCGCCCACTCCAGGAGCTCCCCGGCCTCGACGAGGCGCGAGAAGGCCTCCTCGGAGACGAACCGGTAGTCCACCCCGTCCCGTTCGCCGGGACGGGGTGGCCGGGTGGTCGCGGAGACGGAGACGTGCAGGCGCGGGAGGCGTTCACGGAGACGCCGGACCAGGGTCCCCTTGCCGACCCCCGAGGGGCCGGCGAGCACGAAGAGCCTGCCGCGCGGGTCGATCGCGCTACTTCTTGGAGAACTCGGCGAGCAGGGCCTCGCGCTGCTTCGCGCCGAGGCCGCGCATCCGGCGGCTCGCGGAGATGTCCAGCTTCTCCATGATCCGCGTTGCCCGGACCTTCCCCACCCCGGGCAGCGACTCCAGGACCGTGGACACCTTCATCTTGCCGATGGTGTCGTCGTCGGTGTTGTCGAGCAGATCCTTCAGCGTGCGCTTGCCGGACTTCAGCGCCGCCTTGAGCTCGGCCCGCTTCCGGCGCGCCTCGGCCGCCTTCTCGAGGGCCTGCTTGCGCTGCTCGTCCGTCAGGGTGGGTAGCGGCATGCGTCGCTCCTTTGCTCGTCGGGGTCGGAAGCGAGGCGAGTATAGAGCGGTCCCTCGGCGCTCAGCAACGCGGGTCGCGTCCGCTACGGGGCGCTCCGACGCACGGCGGCGAGGATGCTCCGGGCCGCCCCAACCGGGTCCGGCGAGCCGGTGATGGGGCGCCCGATCACGAGGTAGTCGGCCCCTGCCTCCAGCGCCTCGCCCGGCGTGAGGACCCGGACCTGGTCGTGCCCGTCGGTGCCCGCGGGACGGATGCCGGGCACGACGAGGCAGGGCTCCTCCCCGAGGGCCGCCCGCACCGTCGCCACGTCCGGGCCCGAGACCACGACGGCGCTCGCGCCCGCCGAGACGGCCTCGAACGCGAGCGACGCCGCCGAGGCCAGTTCCTCCCCGGCCTGGCTCGACAGGATCGTGACGGCGGCGATCATGGGCGGCGGGACCCCGGCCTCCTCGGCACCCAGGGTCGCCCCCCGGACCGCGGCGGCGACCATCGCCTCGCCCCCGAGGGCGTGGACGGTGAGCATGGCGACGCCGAGCCGCCCGCAGGCCCGCGCGGCCCGCTCCACCGTCGTCGGGATGTCGTGGAGCTTGAGGTCCAGGAACACCGGGCCATGGGCGGCGATCCGCCGCACGGCCTCCGGTCCCGCCGAGGTGAAGAGCTCGAGCCCGACCTTGAGCATCCCCACCGTTCCCGCCAGGCGCTCGGCGAGGGCCGCCGCCTCGTCGAGATCCGAGAGGTCCAGGGCAACGACGAGGGGGTTCGCGGGACGCGGGATCACGCCAGCCCCCGGGTCACCCGGAGCCGACCCCGCAGGGCCCCCGGGCTCTCGAGCTGCTTGTCCTTGAGGTAGGCGAGGATCCCCCGGGCGATCTCCACGGGCGCCGCGGGGTCCACGAGCATCGCGGTGCCCACCTGGACCGCCCAGGCCCCCGCCAGGAGGAACTCGACGGCGTCGGCGCCCGTCGCGATCCCCCCCACGCCCATGATGGGGACCTCGGGCATCTCCCGGGCCACGCGATGGACCGCGGCGAGGGCGATGGGCTTGATCGCGGGCCCGCTCAGCAGCCCGACCGGCGCCGCCAGGCGCGACCGGAGCCGCTCGGCGTCCACCGCGAGCCCCGGCACCCCGTCGATCAGGGTGAGGCCGTGAGCGCCCGCCCGCACGCAGGCGCGGGCCGTCTCCACGAGGTCGGGCTCGAGGAACGGGAGCTTGGCGAACACGGGGAGCCGCGACATCCGCGCCACGGCCCCCACGACCTCCACCGCCCGGTCCAGGCGCGCCGCGAAGGGGCGGCCGCGCCCCCGCTCCTCGTCCGGCGCGCCGAGATACACCTCGAGGGCCACGACGCCCGGCCGGTGCTGGAGGCGGCTCGTGACCGCGAGGTACTCCTCGACGCTCGAGCCGGCCACGGACACGACGACCGGCACCCCGGCCTGCTCGAGCCGGGGGAGGTCCTCGGCGAGGAACCCCTCCACCCCGGGGTTCTGCAGGCCGATCCACGAGACGATGCCGGCCGCGGTCTCGGCCACCCGAGGCGTGGGCCCGCCCCGGCGCGGCTCGAGGGTGAGGCTGCGGGTCACCACCCCGCCCAGGCGCCGGAGGTCCACGAGCGTGGGGTCGCGGCCGGTCCCCAGGCACCCGGAGGCGGCGAGGACCGGCAGGGGGAACGTGACCCCCGCGAGGTCCACGACCATGCTCGGCTTCACCCCGGCCACGAGCGCACCACCGGGAAGCCCTCGGGCGGGGTCGGAGCGAGCTCGGGCTCCTCGCCCATCCATCGGTCCCACAGGATCCGCGCGGGGTTGAACACCGGGCCCTCCGTGCACGCCCGGAGGTGGTCGTACCCGGACCCGTCCTTGCGGGCCACCGGGACGACGCAGGAGAAGCACTGGCCCATCCCGCAGGCCATCCGCTCCTCCACCGCGACCTGGGCCGGCAGCCGCCGCTCCATGCACACCTCGGCGACCCGCCGGAGCATCTCCCGGGGGCCCGCCGCGTACAGGACCTGGGCCCCGGTCGCGTCGAGCACCTCGGGGAGCAGCTCGACGACGCTCCCCCGCTCCCCCATGGAGCCGTCCGCCGTGGCGATGCGGATGGTCTGGGCCAGCCGCTTGGCCTCGATCGGCTTGAACACGTGCTCCTGGGTCTGCCCGCCGATCAGCATGTCCACCCGCTTGCCCCGGGCCCGGAGCTCCTGCGCGAGGAAGGAGATGCTCGCACCCCCGCGCCCCTCGTACACGAGCAGGCAGTTCGTGAGCCGGGCGGGGTAGGCGAAGGGGCGCCCGAGGGGGCCGATGATGTCGAGGAACTCATGCACCCGCACCTCCGCGAGCCACCGCGTCCCCTGCCCGCTCGGGTCCACCACGAACTCGAGGGTCCCCGCCCAACCGCCCCGCCGGGAGGCCTGGTGGATCGCGAAGTGCCGGCGGAGCAGGAACGCCCGGTCCGGGGGCATCGCCACGGAGAGGAACTGGCCCGGCCGAGCCCGATCGGCGATCTCCGGCGCGACGACCGTGAGCGAGTGGTAGACCCCGACCCGTCGGGCGCTCAGGACCTCCGCTCGGACCCGCTTCACGCGCCCTCCTCGGCCAGGGCGAGGGGGGGCTGCCACCCCGCGAGGGCCCGGGCCTGCGCATGGTGCTCCTGGATCGAGCGGGGGGAGCTCGAGCCGGCCCTGAGCGCCTCGATCCCCCGGAGCGCGGCGAAGACCCCCGGCAGCGTCGTGATGCACGGCACGCGGGCCTCGGCCGCCGCCGTCCGGATGAAGTACCCATCGGTCCGCGCCCCGCGCCCGAAGGGCGTGTTGATCACGAGGTCCACCTTCCCCGCCCGGATCAGCTCGGCCACGTTGTCGGGCCCCTCGCTCACCTTGGCCACCCGCTCCACCGGGATGCCCGCGCGCTCCAACACCGCGGCCGTGCCGCGCGTGGCGAGGAGGCGGAACCCGAGCTGGGCCAGGCGCTGGGCCGGCAGGACGATGGCGCGCTTGTCCCGGTTGGCGACCGACACGAACACCGTGCCCGAGGTCGGCAGGCCGGCCCCCGTCGCCACGAGGGCCTTCGCGAGGGCCGCCCCGGGATCGGCGTCGATCCCCATCACCTCGCCGGTCGAGCGCATCTCCGGCCCGAGGACCGTGTCCACGCCCGGGAACCGGTCGAAGGGCAACACGACGGCCTTCACCGAGGTGTACGGGAGGTGTCGGTAGTGGTGGGGGTCGGGCGGGAGGATCCCCGCCTCCGCGAGCTCGGCGAGGCTGCGGCCGGTGAGGACGAGCGTGGCAACCCGGGCGAGGGAGACCCCGATGGCCTTGGAGACGAAGGGCACGGTGCGCGAGGCCCTCGGGTTCGCCTCCAGGACCCACACCCGCTCGTCCTTCACGGCGAGCTGGAGGTTCAGCAGGCCTCGGACCTCGAGGCGGCGGGCGAGGCGCCGCGCGATCTCCTCGATCCGGTCGAGCTCCTCGTCCGAGAGCGTCGCCGGGGGGATCTGGCACGAGGAGTCCCCGGAGTGGACCCCGGCCTCCTCGATGTGCTCCATCACGGCGCCGATGAACACGTCGGTCCCGTCGGCCACCGCGTCCACGTCCACCTCGATGGCGCCCTCGAGGAACCGGTCGATGAGCACCGGATGCTCGGGGGCCACGTCGGCGGCGGCCGCGACGAAGCGCTCGAGCTCCTCGGCGTCGTAGACGATCTCCATGGCCCGGCCGCCGAGCACGTAGGAGGGGCGCACCACGACGGGGAACCCGATGCGCTCGGCGATCCGGCGGGCCTCGGCGAGCGTGCGGGCCTCCCCGTGGGGCGGGGCGGGGATGTCGAGCTCGCGCAGCAGCTCGGCGAACTTCCCCCGGTCCTCGGCGAGGTCGATGGCCTCGGGCCGGGTCCCGAGCACCCGGAACCCCTCCCGCTCGAGCAGGCGCGCGAGCTTCAGCGGCGTCTGGCCGCCGAACTGGACGATCACGCCCTCGGGCCGCTCGGCGCGGAGCACCGCGAGCACGTCCTCGGCCGCGACCGGCTCGAAGTAGAGGCGGCTCGCGGTGTCGTAGTCGGTGGAGACGGTCTCGGGGTTGGAGTTCAGCATGACCGACTCGTAGCCCGCCTCCTCCAGGGCGTAGGCGGCGTGGACGCACGCGTAGTCGAACTCGATCCCTTGGCCGATCCGGTTCGGGCCCGCCCCGAGGATCACGACGCGCGGGCGCGCGGCGGGCCGGACCTCGGTCTCCTCCTCGTAGGTCGAGTAGTGGTAGGGCGTGCGGGCCGGGAACTCCCCGGCACAGGTGTCCACGGTCTTGTAGACCGGCTCGATCCCGAGCGCCTCCCGGCGGCGCCGCACCGCCTCCTCCGAGCTCCCCGTGAGGGCGGCGATCCGCCCGTCGGACATCCCCATCCGCTTGCAGCGCAGGAGCTCGGCGGCGCCCAGGTCCTCGAGCGGACGACCCCGCACGGCCTCGGCCTCCTCCACCACCTGCGCGATCTGGTCCACGAACCACGGGTCGATCCCGGACGCCTCGGCGATCTCCTCCACCGTCCGCCCGCCCCGCAGGGCCGCCTCGACGAGGTGGAGCCGGTCCTCGGTCCCGCGGCGGAGGCGCTCGAGCGCGTCCTCCCCCGCCGGGCCGAGGCGCTCGCCGGCGAGCTCGAACCCCTGCTTCTCCAGCCCGCGCCAGGCCTTGCCGAGGGCCTCCTTGAACGTGCGCCCGATCGCCATGACCTCGCCCACGGACTTCATCGTCGAGGTGAGATGCGGGTCGGCGTCGGTGAACTTCTCGAAGGCGAACCGGGGAACCTTCACGACCACGTAGTCCAGGGTCGGCTCGAAGGAGGCCGGGGTCTCGCCGGTGATGTCGTTCGCGATCTCGTCGAGCCGGTACCCCACCGCGAGCAGCGCCGCGATCTTCGCGATGGGGAACCCCGTGGCCTTCGAGGCGAGGGCCGAGGAGCGTGAGACCCGCGGGTTCATCTCGATCACGACGCGCCGTCCGGTGCGCGGATCCACGGCGAACTGGACGTTGGACCCCCCCGTCTCCACGCCGATCGCGCGCAGGACCGCGAGGGCGTCGTCGCGCATGTCCTGGTACTCGCGGTCGGTGAGGGTCTGGATCGGGGCCACCGTGATGGAGTCGCCCGTGTGCACGCCCATGGGGTCCACGTTCTCGATGGAGCAGATCACGACCCCGTTGTCCGCCCCGTCGCGCATCACCTCGAGCTCGAACTCCTTCCAGCCGGCGATGGACTCCTCGAGGAGGATCTCGTGCACCGGGCTGATCTCCAGGCTCCGGGCCGCGAGGGCGGCGAGCTCCTCGCGGTTCGCGGCGAACCCGCTCCCCCCGCCGCCGAGCGTGAACGAGGGCCGCACGATGAGCGGGTAGCCGATGCGCTCGGCCACGGCCAGGGCCTCCTCCAGGCTCGTCGCGGTGTCCGCGCGGGGGACCTCGAGCCCCGCCTCGAGCATGGTCCGGCGGAAGCCGCTGCGGTCCTCGGCCCGGCGGATCGCCTCCAGGCTCGCGCCGATCAGGCGGACGCCGAGCCGGTCGAGCTCGCCCGCCTCGGCCAGGGCCACCGAGACGTTCAGGGCGGTCTGGCCGCCCAAGGTCGGCAGCAGCGCGTCCGGCCGCTCCCGCTCGATCACCGCGAGGACCGACTCGGGGGTGAGGGGCTCGATGTACGTGCGGTCGGCGAAGCCGGGGTCGGTCATGATCGTGGCCGGGTTGGAGTTCACCAGCGCGACCTCGAACCCCTCGGCCCGCAGCGCCTTGCAGGCCTGCGTGCCCGAGTAGTCGAACTCGCAGGCCTGCCCGATCACGATCGGGCCGGAGCCGATCACGAGGATCCTGCGCAGGTCCGTCCGCTTCGGCATCAGCCCTCCATGAGGCGGCGGAAGGACGCGAACAGGTGGCGGGAGTCATGCGGCCCGGGGGCGGCCTCCGGGTGGTACTGGACCGAGAAGGCCGGCACGTCGAGGCACCGCAGCCCCTCCAGGGTCCCGTCGTTCAGGTTCCAGTGGGTGAGCTCGATCCGCCCGAAGGACGAGTCCACCACCGGCGGCGCCCCGTCGGTCGGCGCCTGGGGGGCGCCCCCGCCGCCCCACCCCGCGGGGTCCACGGCGAAGCCGTGGTTGTGGCTCGTGATCTCGACCCGGCCGGTCGTGAGGTCCTTGACCGGCTGGTTCGCCCCTCGGTGACCGAACTTCATCTTGTACGTGCGGCCGCCGAGGGCGAGCGCGAGCAGCTGGTGCCCGAGGCAGATCCCGAAGATCGGCACGCGCCCCAGGAGGGCCCGGCAGGCGGCGATCCCGTAGCGCGTGGCCGCCGGGTCCCCGGGGCCGTTGGACAGGAACACGCCGTCGTAGCCGAGGAGCTCCTCCGGCGGGGTCTCGGCGGGGTGGACCGTGACCTCCATCCCGTGCCGGGCCAGGAGCCGGAGGATGTTGACCTTGATCCCGAAGTCGTAGGCCGCCACCCGGAGGACCGGGCCGGCGTCGGCGGCGGCCGGGCCCACGAGCTCGCGGGCCTCGTAGGGGCCCGCCGCGGTCACCGTGCGCGCGAGGTCGGCCCCCTCCATGCCCGGGCTCGTGCGCACCCGCGCGAGGAGCGAGGCTGGGTCCAGGTCCTCGGTGGAGATCGCGCACCGCATCGCGCCCGCCTCGCGGATCCGCAGCACGATCCGCCGGGTGTCGATCCCCTCGATCCCCGGCACCCCGGCCGCCTCGAGCTCCTCGTGCAGGGTCCGCTCGGCCCGCCAGGACGAGGCCCGGCGGGAGGCCTCACGCACGGCGAACCCCGCGACCCGCACACGGGCCGACTCGGGGTCCTCCCGGTTCGTGCCGTAGTTGCCCTGCTGGGGCGCGGTCATCACCACGATCTGGCCCGCGTAGGACGGGTCGGTGAGGACCTCCTGGTAGCCCGTCATGGCCGTGTTGAAGACGGCCTCGCCGAAGGCCTCGCCGGGCGCCCCGAAGCAGGTCCCCAGGGCGAGCGTGCCGTCCTCGAGGGCGAGGAGCGCCGGGCGACTCACCGCTGCGCCTTCCCGTCGGCCACGACGAGCCGCCCCCGGTAGATCGTGTGCACGACCCGCCCGCGCAGGGTCCGGCCGATGAACGCGCAGTTGCGGCTGCGCGAGGCGAAGGGCGGCTCCACGACCCAGGTCGCGGCGGGGTCGAAGACCACGAGCATCGCCGGGCGGCCCGGCTCGATCGGACCGCCGTGGTCGGCGGCCCCGAGCAGCCGGGCGGGGGCCGTGGACATCGCCTCCAGGGCCCGCGGGAGCGGGACCTCGCCCGGCTCCACGAGCTCCGTGAGCACCACGGCGAGGGCCGTCTCCAGGCCGATCGTCCCCGGCGCGGCCTGATCGAACTCGACCTCCTTGCGCTCCACCGGGTGGGGGGCGTGGTCGGTCCCGATCACGTCGATCGTGCCGTCGGCGAGACCTCGGCGCAGCGCCGCCCGGTCCTCGGCCGTCCGCAGCGGGGGGTTCACCTTCAGGTTCGTGTCGTAGGTCACGAGGTCGGCGTCGGTGAGCGCGAGGTGGTGCGGTGTGACCTCGGCCGTGACGCGCACGCCCTCGGCCTTGGCCCGCCGCACGAGCTCGACCGAGCCCCCCGAGGACAGGTGGAGCAGGTGCAGGCGCCCGCCCGTCAGTCGGGCCAGGGCGAGGTCCCGGGCCACGACGATCTCCTCCGACTCCCGGGGCTTGCCGGGGAGGCCGAGGACCGCGGAGTGCTGCCCCTCGTGCATCTGGCCGCCCTCGGCGAGCCAGGGGTCCTCGCAGTGCTCGGCGATCGCCACCTCGCCGAAGGCCAGGGCGTAGGTGAGGGCGTTGCGCAGGAGCTGGGGGTTGGCCACGACCCGGCCGTCGTCGCTGAAGACGCGCACCCCGGCCTCCACCATCTCCCCGAGCTCCGCGAGCTCCTCCCCGGCCAGGCCGCGGGTGATCGCCCCGACGGGGAACACGTCGCAGAGCCCGGCGGCCGCGGCGAGGTCGAGGACCTCCCGGATCACCGCGGCGTCGTCGGCCACCGGGTCGGTGTTCGCCATCGGCGCCACCGCGGTGTACCCGCCGAGGGCCGCCGCCCGGCAGCCGGTCTCCACGGTCTCGGCGTCCTCGCCGCCCGGCTCGCGCAGGTGCGTGTGGGGGTCCACGAGGCCCGGCGCGACCACGAGCCCCGTGCAGTCGAGCTCGAGGGCCCCCCGCGGCACCGCGTCCGGGGGCACCACGATCCCGTCGGCGACCCCGACGTCGGCGACCTCGTCCCGGCCGGAGGCCGGGTCCACGACGCGGCCGCCCCGCAGCAGGATGGCCTCAGGCATCGGGTCCCACCCCCTCGGCCTTGCCCCCGAGGAGCAGGTACAGCAGGGCCATGCGGATCGCGATCCCGTTCGTCACCTGCTCCTCCATGACCGCCTGCGGCAGGTCGGCGACGTCCGACTCGATCTCGATCCCCCGGTTCATCGGGCCGGGGTGCATGATGAGGCAGCCATCCGGGAGCATCGCCACCCGCTCCCTCGTGAGCCCGAACAGCCGCGAGTACTCACGCAAGCTCGGGAAGAAGCGCTGGCGCTGGCGCTCACGCTGGATCCGCAGCAGGTAGCACACGTCGAGCTTGGGCAGGACCGCCTCGAGGTCGTAGGAGACGGCGACGCCCCAGGCGGGGGCCTCCGGGGGGATGAGGGTCGGGGGCCCGACCAGCGTGACCTCCGCCCCCATCTTCACGAGGCCGAAGGACAGGGAGCGGGCGACGCGCGAGTGGAGCACGTCCCCGACGATCGCCACGCGCAGCCCCTCGAGCCGGCCGAGCCGGTCCCGCATCGTGTAGAGGTCGAGCAGCGCCTGGGTCGGGTGCTCGTGGGTCCCGTCGCCCGCGTTCAGGACGCTCCCCCGCACCCATCGGGTGAGGGTGAAGGGGGCGCCGCTCGAGGCGTGGCGGATCACGATCGCGTCCGCGCCCATGGCCTGGAGCGTGAGGGCCGTGTCCTTCAGGCTCTCGCCCTTGGCCACGGAGGTCCCGCTCGTGGTGAAGTTGATCACGTCCGCGGACAGGCGCTTGGCGGCGAGCTCGAAGCTGATCCGGGTCCGCGTGGAGTTCTCGTAGAACAGGTTCACGACCGTCCGACCCCGCAGGGCCGGCACCTTCTTGATGACGCGCGTGCCGACCTCGCGGAAGGACTCGGCCGTGTCGAGGATCCGGACGACGTCCTCGGCGGTGAGGTCGTTGATGGAGAGCAGGTGCTTGTTCATGCGGACCCCCCCGGTTCCTCCACGTACACGGCGTCCTCGCCGTCGAGCTCGCGCAGGCACACCCGCACGACCTCGTCCCTGCGGGTCGGCACGTTCTTGCCGACCGAGTCGGCGCGGATCGGCAGCTCCCGGTGTCCCCGGTCCACGAGGACCGCGAGCTGGATCGCGCGGGGCCGGCCCAGGTCCACGAGGGCGTCCATCGCCGCCCGGATCGTCCGGCCCGTGTAGAGCACGTCGTCCACGAGCACGACCACGCGCCCGGTGATGTCCGTCTCGATGCGCGTCTCGTGCACCTCCGGGGCCTCGGCGCGCATCCCGATGTCGTCGCGGTAGAAGGTGATGTCGAGGACCCCCACCGGCGGCGCCTCGCCCTCGATGCGCTCGATCTCGCGCGCCAGGCGCCGGGCGAGGTGGTCCCCCCGGTTGGCGATGCCGACGAGGACGACGTCGCGAGCCCCGTGGTTCCGCTCGAGGATCTCGTGGGCGATCCGGGTGACCGCGCGCCGGATCTCGTCCTGGTCCATGATCCGGGTCGCGCTCACCGCGAGCGCCCCCGGATGCGACGAACGCCCGGCCGCGGGTGCGGCTGGGCGCGGTGTGTGCTGCTCATCCTCACGCTCCCTTCCCGGCCTCACGGGACCGGACTTAAAGGGGAAGTCTCCGGCCAGGAAGGATACCGCCGCGCGGGCCGGCCGGCACGCCGGTGTCCTAGACTGGACGTGATCCTCGAGCGGAAGGTGGGCACATGCCAGGACCGAGTGAGTGGCTCGTCGTCGCGATCGTCGCCCTCGTGGTGATCTTCGGCGCGAAGAAGATCCCCGAGATGGCCCGGTCCCTGGGCCGCGCCCAGAGCGAGTTCAAGAAGGGCCTGCGTGAGGGGCAGCAGGAGCTCGGCGAGACCCCGCCGGCGCAGCCGCAGCAGCAGCCGCCCACCCAGGCCGAGCAGGCGAGCCGGTCGAGCGGCGAGGCGGGCGGCGAGCGGTCCGAGGGCGGCGAGGGCTCCTAGCCCCCCGCCCGCTCCCGGGCCACCGCCCCGAGCACCCCGTTCACGAAGCGCCCCGAGTCCTCGGTGGAGAGCTCCTTCGCGGCCTCCACGGCCTCGTCGATGGCGGCGGCCGGGGGCACGTCCGGTCGGTGCAGGAGCTCGTAGCAGCCCACCCGCAGGATCGTGCGGTCGACCGACGGCATCCGGGGGACCGACCAGCCCTCGGCGTGGGCCTCGAGGATCTGGTCGAGCTCCTCCAGGCGCTCGGCCACGCCCGCGACGAGCTCCCGCGCGAAGGGGTGCACGTCGCGTCCCGCCTCCTCCCATGCCTCCAGGGTCTCCAGGGGATGCTCGCCGAGGACGTCGGCCTGGTGGAGGATCTCGATCGCCTGGCGCCTGGCGCGGCGGCGCCCGCGCACGGCTACTTCACCCGCTCGATGTACTCGCCGGTGCGCGTGTCCACCTTCACCCGCTCCCCGGGCTCCACGAAGAGCGGGACCTGGATCTGCAGGCCCGTCTCCAGCACCGCGGGCTTCATCGCGGTCGTTCGCGTGTCGCCCTTCACCGCGGGCTGGGTCTCGGTCACCGTGAGCACCATGGAGGCCGGGAGCTCGACGGCGATCGGGTTGCCCTCGTGCATCGCCACGGTCGCGGTCTGGCCCTCGGCGAGGAACCGCTCGGCGCCCCCCGCGACCTCGACGGGGACGGGGACCTGTTCGTAGGTCTCGAGGTCCATGAACACGAGGTTGTCGCCGTCCCGGTAGAGGTACTGCATCTCCTTGCGCTCGACGATGGCCAGGCCCACCTTCACGTCGGCGTTGAAGGTCCGCTCGATCACGGCGCCGGTCCGCACGTTCCGCAGCTTCGTCCGTACGAAGGCGCCCCCCTTGCCGGGCTTCACGTGCTGGAACTCGATCACCTGGAACAGCACCCCGTCCAGGTCGAGCGTCATGCCGTTGCGCAGGTCGTTCGTGGACACGCTCATCCGTTCGTCTCCTCGGGTCGGTTCGGCGCTGGAAGCATAGGGCCGGCGCGGCCCGCCTTCACGGCCCCACGTCGAGCAGCTCGCGCGGGGAGCGGCCGAGCAGGGTGGGTCCCTCGGCGGTGACGAGCACCATGTCCTCGATCCGGACACCGCCGAGGCCGGGGAGGTAGACGCCGGGCTCGATCGTGACGATCGCCCCCTCCGGGAGGACCTCCTCGGGTGGCGCGTCGGATCGCAGGAACGGGACCTCGTGGATCTCCAGGCCCACCCCGTGGCCGAGACCGTGCGGGAAGGCCTCCCCGAGCCCGGCCTCCTCGACGACGCGCCTGGCCGCCCGGTCCACCTCGCGCAGGCTCGCGCCCGGCCGCGCGGCGGCGATCCCCGCGGCCTGGGCGGCCGCCACGACCTCGTGGACCTCCCGCAGACGGGGCCGCACCGCCCCGAAGGCCACGGTGCGGGTCATGTCCGAGCGATACCCGTCCACGGTCGCGCCCATGTCCACCTTCACCACGTCCCCGCGACGCAGCGGCCGATCGGTGGGCTCGTGGTGGGGCTCGGCGGCGTGCTCCCCGAAGGCGACGATCGTCTCGAACCCCCGGTCCTCGGCGCCGGCCCGGCGCATCGCGACCTCCAGCGCCAGGGCGAGCTCCCGCTCGGTCGCGCCCTCCCGCAGGCCCCCCAGGACCACCGCCTCGAAGGCCTCGTCGGCGACGGCCTGGGCCCGCGCGATGCGCTCGCGCTCCTCGGGGTCCTTGCTGGCGCGCAGCCGCTCCACGAGGCGCTCGGTGGGCACGAGCTCGATGGAGCCGGCGACCTCGGCGAGCCGGCACCACGCCCCGTAGGTCAGCCCCTCGCGCTCGAAGCCAGCCCGAGCGGCCCCGAGGTCCGCGAGGGCCTGGGCGAGGTGCGGCGTCGCCTCGTCCCGGTAGATCCGCAGCTCCAGGTCCGGGCTCTCCTTGCCCGCCTGCGTCTCGTACCGGCCGTCGGTGAGCAGGATCGCGCCACCCGGCCCGAGCACGAGCTGGCCGTTGGACCCGGTGAACCCGGAGAGGTACCGGACGTTCGGCAGCCGGGTCACGAGCACGGCGTCGAGCCCGAGCTCGGACACGACCTCGAGCAGGCGGGCACGCCTCAGCGCGTGATCCACCGCAGGGCCTCCAGGGCCAGGTGGTAGCCCCCGACGCCGAACCCCGCGATCCCGCCGCGGCACACCGCCGAGATCACCGAGCGGCGCCGGAAGGGTTCCCGGGCGTGCACGTTCGTCTGGTGGACCTCGATGACTGGCAGGCCGCTCGCCTCGATCGCGTCGCGCAGGGCGTACGAGTAGTGCGTGAGCGCCCCGGGGTTCGCCACGACCGCCTCGAACCCCTCCGCCGCCGCCCCGAGGAGCCAGCCGACGAGGTCCCCCTCGTGGTCGGACTGCCGCCAGGTGACCTCGTGCCCCAGCTCAGCCCCGCGCCGCACGACCTCCTCCATCACCTCGGGCAGGGTCTGCGCGCCGTACCGCTCGGGGTCCCGGCGCCCGAGAGCGCCGAGGTTCGGCCCGAACAGGAACAGGACCTTCATCCGCGGCCCCCCACCGGGGCCGGCGCCCCGAGCTCGACGAGGACCTCCCGGACGAGGGCCTCGGGCACGTCCTCCACCACCCGCGGCCGCCCCACGTCCTCGAGCAGGACGAACCGCATCCCGCCCGCGTACTTCTTGTCCAGGCGCATCGCCGCGAGCACCTCCTCCACCGGCGGGAGCGGCCCGCCGGTCTCAAGACCCAGGGAGGCGAGGAGCCGAACGTGCCGGGCCTGGAGCCCCTCGGGGGCGAGCCCGAGCCGCTCCGCGAGGCGGGCCGCGAAGCGCATCCCGATCGCGATCGCCTCCCCGTGGGACCGCCCCCGGAACGCGTCCAGGCGCTCCAGGGCGTGTCCGAGGGTGTGCCCGTAGTTCAGCACGAGGCGGGCCCCGGTATCCCGCTCGTCCCGCGCGACCACCCCCGCCTTGGCCCGCGCGCACCGCGCCACGAGGTCCTCGAGGACCTCGGGACGGCGCTCGAGCACGGGCGCCGGGTCGCGCTCGAGGAGAACGAGGAGCTCGAGGTCGAGGGTCAGGCCGTACTTCGCCACCTCCGCCAGGCCGGAGCGGTACGCGCGCTCGGGCAGGCTGGCGAGCGTGGTGACGTCGGCCAGCACCGCGACCGGCTGGTGGAAGGCGCCGACGAGGTTCTTGCCCTCGGGGAGGTTCACCCCGGTCTTGCCGCCGATCGCGGCGTCCACCTGCGCCGTGAGGGTCGTCGGCGCCTGCACGAACGGCACGCCGCGCATGTACGTGGCGGCCACGAACCCCGCGAGGTCCCCCACCGCGCCGCCGCCGAGGGCCACCACCGGGTCGTCCCGGTGGGCCTCCTGCACGGCGAGCTGGCGCAGGACCGCGGTGTAGACGGCCAGGGACTTCGCCTCCTCCCCCTCGGGGACGCCGAGGTGCACGACCTCGAGCCCCGCCGCCACGAGGCCCGCCGAGAGCGCCGGCAGGTAGCGCTCGGCCACGGCCGCGTCCGCCACCACGAAGGCGCGCTCGGCCCGGGGCAGCGACGGGAGGAGCTCGCCCGCGCGCTCGAGCACCCCGGCGCCGACGACGACCTCGTAGGCGCGCCCGGGGACGGGGACCGTCACCCGGACCAACGCAGCAGCTCCTCGCGGATGCGTCCCGCCACCTCCTCGGGCGTGCCCGAGGCGTCCACGACGTGGGCGGCGAACTCCCGGTACAGGGGCTCCCGCTCCCGGTACAGCCGCTCCAGGTCCTCGGGGCGGCGGATCAGGGGACGGTCCTCGGCGGGGCGGACCCGCTCGCGCAGGACCTCCAGGGGCACGGAGAGGAACACCACCTCACCGGTCGCCCGCAGCGTCACCCGGTTCGCCGGCTCCAGCACGACGCCGCCCCCGCAGGAGACGACGGCAGCCCCGCGCGTGCTGACCTCGGCGAGGGCGGCGGCCTCGAGCTCGCGGAAGCGCGGCTCCCCCTCGCGCTCGAAGATCTCTCGCACGCTCGCGCCGGCCGCTCGCTCCACCTCCGCGTCCAGCTCGACGAAGGGGACCCCGAGCATCTCGGCGAGGACGGGCCCCACGGTGGACTTCCCCGAGCCGGGCATCCCGACGAGGTAGACGATCACGGCAGTCCCTCCACGTAGGCCCGCAGGTTCCGGCGGGTCTCCTCGAGGGAGTCCCCCCCGAACTTCTCCAGCACCGCGTCGGCGAGCACGAAGGCCACCGCCGCCTCCCCCACCACGCCCCCGGCCGGCACCGCGCACACGTCGGTGCGCTGGCGGATCGCCTTCGCCGGGCGCATCGTGGCGAGGTCCACCGTCGGCTGGGGCCGCGGGACGGTGGCGAAGGGTTTCATCGCCGCCCGGACCCGGATCGTCTGGCCGGTGCTCATCCCGCCCTCGATCCCCCCGGCGCGGTCGCTCGTCCGCGCCAGCCGCCCGCCCCGCAGCACGATGGCGTCGTGCGCCCGGGAGCCCCGGCGGGCGGCCTGGGCGAGGCCGTCCCCGACCTCCACCGCCTTCACCGACTGGATGGACATGAGGGCGGCCGCGAGCCGCGCGTCGAGCTTCCGGTCGGCCTGCACGTACGAGCCGAGCCCCGGCGGGCAGCCGTACGCGAGGACCTCGAACACGCCGCCCACCGTGTCGCGCTCGCGGCGGACGCGCTCGATCTCCGCCACCATGGCCTCCGTCGCCGCCGCGTCGAAGGCCCGGACCGGCGACGCATCGATCGCGTCGAGGTCGGCCGGTGTCGGCAGCCGCCGCGCGCGCGAGGTGGCCCGGCCGATCCGCACCACGTGCGAGAGCACCGAGATCCCGAGCTCGGCGAGGAAGGCCTTGCAGAACGCGCCGAGGGCCACCCGGGCCGCGGTCTCCCGGGCGCTCGCCCGCTCCAGGACGTTGCGGACGTCGTCGAACCCGTACTTGAGGACGCCGGGGAGGTCGGCGTGGCCGGGCCGCGGCCTCGTGAGGCGCTCGGCCGGATCGGGCTCGCCCTCCACCGCCATGAGCTCCCGGTACTTCGTCTCCCACTCGGCGTTCGGGATCGTGACCGCGATGGGGCTGCCGAGGGTCCGCCCGTGGCGGACACCGGCGAGGATCTCCACCGCGTCGGCCTCCAGGCGCTGCCGGCCGCTCCGCCCGTACCCGAGCCGCCGCCGGGCGAGCTCGCCCGCCACCTCCTTCGTCGAGATCGGCACGCCGGCGGGCAGGCCCTCGAGGATCGCGACGAGAGCCCTGCCGTGCGATTCACCCGCGGTGAGCTGTCGGAGCACGGCCCCATCATAAGGAGCCACACCCGCCCGCCACCGCAGCGGGTGGCCCCGGGACCGGCCCGACCGCGCGGGGCCGGTCCCGGGGAGTTGGCGGAGGGTGGCCCCGCGGGCGCGGGACCACCCTCACCGTCCGGCGACCGCTCCCCCCGTGCGCGGCGCGCCGGCGCTCTCGTCCTACTTCCGCGCCACCTCGCAGAGCTCGAAGCTCTGGTCCCCGAACAGGAACCGGGCGCAGCGGCCGTCGAGGATCTTCACGAGCTTGAAGCTCTCGGCGAACACCGCTCCCTCCTCCACCGTCCACACGCGCCCGTCCACCTCCACCTGGACCCGCGTCCGCTTCGCGTACACGGCGAGGAGCCGCACGTCGTGGCCGCCGATCTGGATCTGGTCCGTGGGCGGCGGGGGTGGCGGCGTGATCGTGGGCGAGATCGTCGGGGACGTCGTGGGCGAGATGGTCGGTGAGATGGTGGGCGAGATGGTCGGCGAGGTCGTCGGGGACGTCGTGGGGCTGACCCCGCCGCCCGTCGGGCTCGGCGACAGACCGGGCGGGATCGAGAACGGATCCCGGTCCGCCACCGGCACGATGGGCGGCGAGGTCGTGCGGGGCGTCTCGGTGGGGCTCGGCGAGATGGTCGGCGTGCCCGTCCCCGGCGGCTCGGGCTCCGCCACCTCGCCTTCCCCACCGCGCAGCACGAACAGGAACAGGTACACGACGGCGAGGGCGGCCACGACGCCCAGGATCATGAGCATCCGCTTGTCCCGGTCGGTGAGCGTCATCTCAGGCCCCCGTCCCCGTCGTCGGCCCCGGGCTCGAGCCCGGACCGGCGCTCGCGTCCGTCGTGTAGAACTCCACCGCGAGCTGCATCTGGAGCTGCTCGCCCGCGAGCGTGACCCCGCCCGTCTCGCCCTCGCCACCGCCGCCGGGCGCGATGCTCACGCTCGTGACCTTCGCCGCCCGCGGCAGGGTCTCCAGCCGGTACAGGTACTCCTGGAGCATGAAGTAGTCGCCGGTCACCACGATCTGGCCGGGGATGGTGGAGAAGCTGCCCGAGGGATCGGCCTGAGGCGTCCCCGGGGAGAACTGGAAGAAGTCCACCCCCGCCCGGTCCGCGGCCGACTGGAGCAGGCGGAACAGGCCGGGCAGGTCCGCCGTCGGCGGCACCTTGGCCTCGAGGGCCCGGATCTCGCGCTCCGTGCGCTCCGCCTGGGCCTGGGCGTCCTGCAGCGAGCGGAGCTGGGTCTGCAGGGCGATCTCCTCGTCCTGGGCCGCCTGGAGCTCCTCGCGGGCGCTCGAGACCTCGCGCATCTTCGGCAGCACGAGGAAGAAGACCATGAGGAGGGCGAGCGCGGCCGAGCCGCCGGCGGCGATGAGGACGGGTCGGGCCCGCATCATCCGGCCTTCACCCCCCCGCGGCCGCGCTCGGTGGCGGCCTCGATCGTGAGGTCCACTCCACCGTCGAAGGTGTAGATCCTCGAGTAGGGCGACTCCTCCGAGGCGTTGTTCACCCAGGGGTTCACCCAGCCGCGGACCTGCTCGAGCCGGGTCAGCCAGCCCGCGATGGTCCGCGTCTCCTTGGCCACGCCCGAGAACGTGACGCTCCCGATCAGGCCCGTGGCCTGACCCTCCTCCGGCGCCCCGATCACGGTCCCCGTCGGCGCCGTGATCTGGCCGGAGAGCTGGGTGAGGTACGACTGGTCGGGGATCACCCTCGAGACGTCGAGCAGGACGCTCGCCCAGGAGACCTCGTTCGCGTAGAGGGTCTCCACGAGCCGCTGACGGTCCTCGAGGGTGGCCTGGAGGTCGGCGAAGGGCTGGAGCTCGGCGATCTGCGAGCGCAGCCTGGCGTTGGCGGCCCGCTGGTCCTCGAGCTCGCCCCGCACCGAGGCGAGCTCCATCGTCTGGGAGACGTAGAACAGGCCGATGAGCGCGAGCACGACCACGCCCGCGCCGGCGACGAGCGCCGTGCGCCGGCGGACCTGCTGCCGCAGGCGGATCTCGGGGGGAAGGAGGTTGACCTGGCTCACGAACGCCTCCGTCCGGGGATCGCGAGCCCGACGGCCACGGGCAGCACCGGCTCGGTCTCCGCCGCGGCCTCGGGCGCCTGGTCCAGCTCGGACTTCACCTTCTCGAACAGGCGGCCCCGGTCCACCGGCACGGGGATCCGCTCCTGCAGGACCTCCATGAAGCCCTCGAGCTTGGATCCGCCGCCCACCGCGAGGACCCGGGCGATCCGGGCCCCGGGCACCTGGGCCGCGTAGAACTCGAGCGACGAGCGCACCTCGTCCACGAACGCGCCGAGCCGCGTCGTCGCGATGCGGCGCACGTCCTCGAGGCTGGGCCCGCCCTCCACCTCCTGGCCGCGCTTCAGCTGCTCCGCGACGTCCTCCTCGACCCCGAGGCCGCGGGCGATGGCGAGCGTGATGTCCCGCCCGCCCGAGGGCAGGATCCGCACGAACCGGGTCACGCCGCGGTCGTGGACGCAGATCACCGTGACGTGGGCGCCGACGTCGAGGATGGCCTCATCCCCCGGTCGCTCGAGGTCGAGGGGCACGTCCGAGGTCCCGACGGCCCGCACGACGGCGAAGGCCGACAGGTCGATGCCGACCGGCTGGAGCTTCGCCCCCAGCGCGGCCTGCACGAGGGCGTCGATCATCGCCTTGTGGGCGGCGGCGAGGAGGATCCGCACCATCCGCCGGCCGCCCTGCTCTGACTCGCCGAGGAGGTCGAAGTCCAGGACGGCCTCCTCCACCGCCATGGGGATGAACTCCTGCACCTGGAAGCCGAGGGAGGCCCGCAGCTCCTTCTCGGGG
>FWWL01005451.1_pt1 | contig 19864 bp, 16 predicted proteins | sample 2228331 | NCBI WGS metagenome assembly FWWL01 (sample SAMEA103939775, study PRJEB20133) | metagenome | reverse complement strand
CCAACAATAGTGCTGTGAACCCATAGATTCGCATGGGAAAGCTCTACTTTTTTAGAGATTGGAAGCACATCACTGTTCAACCAGTTCAACTCTTCTGTTCTTTGCTCTTCCTTCTTCGGTTTTGTTGGAGTCAACGGGAGCAAGAGGACCTACACCGAAAGCTTTAAGTCTTGATTCTTCTATACCGTATTTTTCCACAAGCTCCCTTACAACTGTAAGAGCTCTTCTCAGTGAAAGGTCCATGTTGTATTCGAGGCTTCCGATACTGTCAGTGTGTCCAACCACATAGAGCTTAAGCTGAGGATTTTCTTTAAGCAGCCTTGCTATCTCGTCTAAAACCGGCTTGGATTCAGGTCTTAGCTTGTCACTGTCAAAGTCAAAATATATCCCGTAAATGGAAACCTTTCCTTTTTCAGATATCTCTTTTTTCATCGTTTCTGCTGTTTCCAACACTTTGACTGTAACCAGTCCAGTCTCCATCTCCTTTGGTTCAACCACAGCAAGCATAATTGTGGGTTTTGGGGCACCATGCACATACAGGGAGATAAAGTATCTTTCGTCCGGACTTTTTGCAGCAAGGTAAAAGGTGGGAATTAAATCTGGGTCAGACCAGCCCGTTAAGTGTCGGTTCATCTTGCCTAAAAAGACGGAAATACCTCGTATCTCGTTACCTCTGCCTTTGTAGAGTATGACAAAACCGGCTTTTTCCAAAGCGAGTTCGTAATTCTTGTACACCTCAAAATTGCTTCTCTCAGGTGGCGCTTCGTAGGTGATCAATGTAACAGTTCCTTCGAGTCGTATGTGTTTGGCATTCTGAATATCCTCTTCCGAGGTTGACTTTACAGGTCCCACGAGAAGGTAATACTCGTCAAACAGCTTTTGAGAATAATGGGTCATCGTTGAACCAGGATAACGACTGAGGATTGGATGGTCTTTTGCCTCTTCATATTGTGCAAAGAAAATGTTGCCAGCTAAAAGGAAAAGAAAAACAAGAGCAATTACTGGAGACACCTTTCTCACACCGAACACCTCCTCCCACGAGGTGAAAATATTCTTTTAGACTACATACCTGCTTTGGTCAATTTCAATAGCTCGAGACCTCCGTCTCTGAGGTTTAAAAGAAGATAGTTCCAGTCTTCGCTGAACCAGGCAGGAGAATGATAGCCAAATCCCCCTGTTATGCTTTCGAGTCTTTTATCCGATCGCCACACAACCTCTCCCTTCGATAGATCCCAGATAAACAGTCTTGATTCGTCTGTGGTTGATCCGCTCCAGGATTTTGTTCCCTCTGGTGGAATCAGTCCTGGATCGTAGAGAGCTGCGATGAATCTTTTATCTAAAGATATCGAGACAAGCTTGTGAAAGTAAACTCTGTGACGATTTAGAAGGTCAAACCTATCCATTTTAAAGTCATAGCTTCTCATTTCTTTCAGATCAACCTTCGCCAAAGTCCCGTCCATTTTTGCTACAAAAGCTTCTTCATCCGAAGTCAGAAGTAGAGACCTTCCGCCGTAGCTGTTAAACGTCAATCTGTGAATAGTCTCCGTTTGCCAGTCGTACACTATGAGTTCTCTCCAGGTGAGAACAAGAAGGTGTCTGTCGCTAAGAACGACATCTGTAATAGCAGTGCCTTTCGGAATCTCGAGTTCAACCTTCTTAATAAGTAGAAACTCTGGTAAAAAGAGTCTAACATCTATATCTCTCTTTGGGGGAAGTCTGTATATTCGGAATATCCCTTTTTCCAAGGTGACGAACATATGCAAGCTGTCTGGGGAAAAGCCAAAAGGATGGGTGCCTTCCATTCTGATCATTAGGGATATCGTATCGTCCTCAAGCTCGTAAAGTGCTATGCCTCCTTTTTCCGTTTCTAATGCTACAAATCTGCCGTTGTCCGATGCTCTAATGTTGATTGCATCGGTTGGCATTCTCTGCCAGGATTCCGGTCCGTATGCATCCTCTAAATCCAGCAGAATTTGTTTTTGTACTCCTTCTTTGAAGATAAAGTTAAAACCTGCTTTTGTGACGACAGGCGCGTTTAGTACGTGATTTTTACCCAGAGAGTAAGCAATCTGCATTCCACTTTTGACTGCTTCTTTGAAGAATTCAGAAACTATGGCGTAAAGAGGAAAGCGGGGGAAGAAAAGTTCTTCTTTCTTTTCAAGTTCCTTTGCTTTTGCCTCGAGTTCTTTCCATTGCCTTTCGAACTCTTCAAGTCTCTTTGCTTTCTCTTCCTGCGTAGCGGGACGCGTTTGCTCAAAGTAGAAGACAACTGTTCCGTTTTTGAGAAGAATGCCTCTTATCGCTTTCTCGTAGGACCACGTTCTTTTGAATTCAAATGGACCTGACCACAACGCTTGTGCTGTAGTGGTTTCAGCAATCAGTCCCATTGAAATCACAAGTAGTACGAGGATTATTTTCATTCTCTTCAACAACTTTTTTTGACCACCAGATTCCACCAGATAGAACGATTGCCCTGTGAAAGAAGTCTTTTTCCTCTCTTTTCGATTGCTATACAACATACCTTCACACCCCCTTAACTGAAGTCAGCAATTGACGGTCTGAATACCGCAGATGCTATGATCTGTCAACGTTTAACTAATCCGCTTTTGTTTGTGAGCGCAAAAAGCGAATTTTCCCGCTTGACCAATTGCCTTCTGGGGTTTTGACTTGCAAGAAATGTGGTTTTTTACCAAGCGAGTTTGCTCGGTGGATGTGAAGACGACCTATCGATTGTTTTTTTCCAATTATATTGCATTACTGGTGTATCATTATTTCATAATTTTTACATTTTCTAAAGTTTTTCCAATCCTGTGTGTTGCCAAAACAAAGATTTGATTCTCGCATTAGTCAAAGAATTCGAAAAGAAGCTTTTGTGATTCGGTTTGAATCCAAGGATCTCAAACTTATGTATAAAGTGCTCGCCCTTTACTTTAGTGTTGAACAAGCTTACTTGTTTGGTAAAATGAGTGTTAGAAGGAGGTGAATTTTTATGGTTGAAAGACAGAAAAGTCAGCCTAGGGTTGTGAAAGCTCCGCGTGGAAGCCAAATCACCTGCAAAAGCTGGCAGACTGAGGCGGCTATGAGGATGTTGATGAACAACCTTGATCCAGAGGTCGCGAGGGATCCGATGAATTTGATTGTCTACGGTGGAAGTGGAAAAGCAGCGAGAAACTGGGAATGTTTTGACAAAATAGTTGAAACCTTGAAAAACTTGGAGAACGACGAGACGTTGTTAGTTCAAAGTGGAAAACCCGTAGCTGTGTTCAAAACACACGAATGGGCTCCAAGGGTTTTGATAGCCAACTCGCTTTTGGTTCCAAAATGGGCAACATGGGAATATTTTAGAGAACTTGAAGAACGTGGTTTGATCATGTTTGGTCAGATGACCGCAGGAAGCTGGATTTACATAGGAACACAGGGAATCTTGCAGGGCACCTACGAGACGTTTTACGCGGTGGCAAACAAGTACTTTGGAGGCAACTTAAAAGGTAGATTTGTCCTCACGGCAGGACTGGGAGAAATGGGAGGGGCTCAGCCTCTTGCTGTCACGATGAACGAAGGAGTGATACTTGCAGTAGAAGTTGACAAAAGGATGATAGACCGACGCTTGAAAACAGGTTATCTTGACACTTGGACTGACAGTCTTGACGAAGCGCTGAAGATGGTGAAAGAAGCCACCCGGCAAGGTAAGCCTTTGTCGATAGGTTTGCTTGCCAACGCAGCCGAGATACATCCAAAGCTTGTCAAGATGGGAATTATTCCAGATGTGGTGACGGACCAAACTGCGGCGCATGATCCTTTGAACGGATATGTTCCAAAGGGCATCAGCTTTGAAGAAGCTTTGGAGTTGAGAAAGAACAACCCAAAGGAATACCTTGAGAGAGTCTACGCATCCGTTGTGGACCACGTGAATGCAATTTTGGAGATGAAGAAGCAAGGGGCAAAGGTGTTTGAGTACGGCAACAACATAAGAAGATTGGCTTACGATCACGGTGTAAAGGATGCTTTCCAAATACCGGGCTATGTTCCTGAGTACATCAGGGAACTGTTCGCCCAAGGGAAAGGTCCGTTCAGATGGGTGGCTCTATCTGGTGATCCACAGGACATCTACGAAACGGACAAAAAGGTTTTAGAGCTGTTCCCCGAGGATGAACATCTGAAAAAATGGATTACAATGGCTCATGAAAAGGTGAAATGGCAAGGTCTACCTGCAAGGATTTGTTGGCTTGGGCAGGGAGAAAGAACTTTGATGGGATTAGCGATGAACGAGATGGTCAAGAAGGGTCAGATCAAAGCACCCATTGTTATAGGCAGAGATCACCACGATACAGGTTCGGTGGCTTCGCCATACAGAGAGACCGAAGCAATGAAAGATGGTAGCGATGCGATAGCAGATTGGCCAATCTTGAACGCTTTGTTGAACACGGCAAGCGGCGCAACTTGGGTGTCGGTACACCATGGAGGTGGAGTTGGCATAGGTTATTCAATTCACGCTGGAATGGTGATAGTTGCAGATGGCACAGATTTGGCGAGACAAAAACTCGAAAGGGTGTTGACGAACGACTCGGGTATAGGAGTGATCAGGCACTTGGATGCAGGTTACGAAATAGCTTGGGAAACGGCTAAGAAAAAAGGTTTGAGGTACCCGATGGCGTAACAAAAGAGCTTTCTTCATCCATAAACTGGCAGCTGTCTGCCAAAGTGCGAAAGGAGGGAACATCCGTGGAAAGGACGAATGCTGCGCTGAAGTTTTTGTTCTTCAGTGCTGTGGGTATTTTCATGTTCTTCATTCCCATCAAGTTGAACAACACAACGTCGATTCCTTTGGACCACATTGTCACGTGGATTAGGAACAATCTCACCCAAGTTGCCGTTGTTTATGGACTTTTGGTAACACTCGTCGGAGCCGTTTTCCCCTGGATTGCCAAGACTTACAAAAAGTCAAAGACCGAGTTTGTGTTCGCCATCCTGAAGATTCTTGGCGCAGTAATAGCGGTCTTAGTCTATTTCAAGCTTGGTCCAAGCTGGATGATGAGAGCCGATATCGGTCCGTTCTTGCTGAACAGGTTAGTCGTTCCCGTCGGTTTGATTGTTCCGATTGGTTCCGTTTTTCTGGCTTTCTTAGTTGGCTACGGTTTGATGGAATTCGTTGGTTCTTTTCTCAGACCAGTGATGAGAGCGTTGTTTAAGACACCAGGTAGATCTGCGATAGACGCCGTTGCGTCGTTCGTCGGTAGTTATTCCATAGCGCTTCTGATAACCAACAAGGTTTTCAGAGAGGGTAAGTACACGATAAAAGAAGCCGCAATAATCGCCACGGGATTTTCCACGGTTTCAGCTACTTTTATGATCATCGTTGCAAGGACTTTGAAGCTCATGGACATGTGGAACAAGTTCTTCTGGTCGACGCTTTTTGTCACCTTCGTCGTCACCGCTATAACAGCAAGACTCTGGCCACTTTCCAAGAAAAAGGATGAGTACGTTGGCACACCTAATCCTGAACACGAGGCGCATGGAAACTTGTTTTCAGTGGCATGGAAAGAAGCTCTCGATACAGCTTTAAAAGCACCTGGGTTTTTCAGCGGCATATGGCAAAACTTGAAAGCTGGCTTTAGGATGGCTTTCACCATACTACCGACGATCATGTCCGTGGGATTCATAGGGTTGATTCTGGCCACCTATACGCCGGTCTTCGACGTAATTGGTTGGATATTCTATCCGTTCACTTTGCTTTTGAGATTGCCAGAGGCTTTCTTGGTTGCAAAAGCTTCCGCCGTTGAAATTGCGGAGATGTTCTTACCGGCATTGCTGGCTGTAAACGCCCCACTGATCAGCAGATTCGTTGTTGGAGTTGTCTCGATATCCGCAATACTGTTTTTCTCAGCGTCAATTCCGTGTGTTCTTTCTACGGATATTCCAATCACAATTCCAGAGCTCTTGGTAATTTGGATTGAAAGAACGATACTTTCGCTGTTGATTGCCACAGCCGTTGCATGGATAGTTCTTTGAGAAAGGCAGCCATCAGGCTGCCTTTGTTCCTAACCTATTTCCTTTCCTCTGGTTTCAACTCCAAATGCCAACACCACAACACCAGCTATGATAGATAAAACCGCCAAAATCAAGAAAGTTTGAAGCAAGGAAGCATTTTTTTGGAGCATGAATCCACCGTACTGTGGAGCCAATATTCCTGCTATTCTTGCTATAACCCCAGCTAAGCCATTGCCAGAACCTCTGATGGACGTTGGATAGAGCTCGGGAGTATACGCGTACACAAGTCCCCATACGCCAAGTGTAAAGAAAGAGAGGATTAAAGCGATCACAACAAGGGAAACAGTGCCTGCAACGTAAGCCCAAAGGATTGAACTTAACCCCATCCCGAAAAAGTAGAGCGCTAAAGAAGTTTTTCTTCCAAGCTTTTCAATGAAATAAGCGGCGGAAAGATAACCTGGTAGCTGTGCAACCATCATGAAAAAGGTGTACCAAAGTGATTTTGTGGCTTCAATTCCTTGTTGTGCAAAAATCCTCGGTGCCCAGGTGAACAGCGTGTAATAAACAAAGCTCACCACAAACCAAGCAGTCCAGATCATTAAAGTCACTTTCAAATAATCCTTCGTAAGGACTGATATGATAGGACTTTTTGCGTTTGCAGGAACGGTTATCTGTTGATCTATTTTTACCCTTAAGACTTTTTCCAAACCACCTTTACCTTTTTTCAGGAACACAAACTTGGGTGATTCGGGAATTAGTAAAAAGATGGGAAGTAGCGCAAAACCAACTGCAAAGATCCAGTAACTCCATCTCCAGCCAAGGTTTTTTAAAGTCAAAACACTGAACAAACCTATCAGGATGCTTCCAATTGCCCAGCTGGCTTCCAAAATCACCAAGTATTTTCCACGGATCTGTTTTCCAGTGAATTCAGAAAGGTACGCGTTGACCGAAGGCATCAGTCCACCATAACCTATTCCTGCAAAAACTCTGAGGAGCAAATACTGAGTTGGCGAGCTGGAAGATCCGAGCAGAGTTGTAAACCCGACTGTAAACAGGAGGTACACAAGATTTGAAATTTTTCTTCCCAACAAATCCGCTAAGAATCCAACCGATAAAGCGCCAATAAGCATTCCCAGAAATGTTGCACTTGGAAGACCTGCGCCTTGCCGGGGAGTTAGCCCCCATTCTTGAAGCATCGAAGGGAGTGTGAAAGACATAACCATTACCCCGGCGGCATCAAACATCCATGCTATGGATGTAATCAACAAAAGTATTCGTTGTTTCTGTACGGGAACAGTTTTTTCGACAAGCTCATCCAGAGTCATTTATTCAGCTAATCCTCCCGGTTTTTTATTATACCTAGTGCCGGGGTCAGTATGTGAAACCACTTTTTCTGAACGGTTGCAACTTTTCACAAAATGTTCTCAGGTAGTTGTTTTATCAAAGCCTCCCGAACATTAAGAATGTGTTTTTCGACCATCCTTTCAGCAAGTTCTACGTTCTTTTTTTCTATGGCATTGAAGATTTCCAGATGCTCGTTGTAGGATTCTCTCACTCTGCCAGGGTAGGAAAGTGACAGAATTCTGACCCTCTGCAATTTGTCTCTAAGCGAGTTGATAACTCTTTCAAGTTCTTCATTCTTTGAACCGGAAACTATGATCTTATGAAACTCTGCATTCAAAACTGAAAGTCTTGCGACATTTCCCTCGTTGACAGCTTCGAGCATTTTGCTTAGAACGTTTCTCAGAATAGGAACACCTTCTTCGTGATTTCTCTCGATGAAAAGCCTAACTGCCAGTTTTTCTAAGTATATTCTCAAAAGCAAGAGATCCTCGATTTCCTTTCTTGACCATTTTTTGACCGTGAATCCTTTGTGAGGCTCAAAGGTGAGCAAACCCTCAGCTGCAAGACAGCTCAGAGCCTCCCTCACGGGAGTAATGCTCACCCCAAGCTCTTTCGCAAGTTGGTCGATCACAATCCTTTGTCCTGGGGACATGTACCCTTGCAAGATGTATTCTCTAACTCTTTCCAAAACTTCCTCTTTCAATGATTTTCTGCTGATCGTTTCCAGAAGAATTCCCCCTTGATCACTCATTGATGATTATACATTTGATTTTGTTTTTCGTGTTTTGATGGCTTTTGAAATAGCCGGGTAGATAAGTGACAAAACAGTCAAAACAATCAGTATTTGGGAAACAGCGGATTTGAAGAATATGGAAAAATCACCATTTGAGAGCATCATCGATTTTCTGAAGGACTGCTCCAATTTTGTTCCTATAACACTTCCCAAGATCATAGGTGCGGTTGGAATCTCAAGTTTTCTCATCACATAGCCTAAGACGCCGAAGAAAACAAGAAGATAAAGACTCACAGTGCTTATCTCAGCTGCGTAAACACCGATGAAGCACAGGGTGATCACAATGGGGTAGAGGATCTTTTCTGGAACAAGAAGTATTCTGACAAGCAAGCTTGCAAGAGGAAGGTTAAGTATAGCGCATATGATGTTTCCCACGAACAGAGAAGCGATTATACCCCACCCAATTTCAGGGTAGAATTCGAACAAAAGAGGACCAGGTTGAAGGCCGTACATCATCAAAGCACCAAGCATGATTGCCGCTGTCCCAGATCCTGGTATTCCAAGTGTGAAGGTTGGTATCATTGCACCAATGCTGCATGCGTTGTTCGCTGACTCCGGTGCTGCGACTCCTTCTATAGCACCTTTGCCAAATCTTTCAGGTTCTTTGGAGAACTTTTTCTCAACGTTGTAGGACATCAAAGCTGCAATTGTTCCACCGGTGCCTGGTAGGACCCCAATTATGAAACCAATGGGAGCTGCGCGAAGGATTGGTGTAAGGCTTCTTTTCCACTGTTCTTTTGTTATCCAAATCTTCTTGAACTTCCTCTGAATTGATCTAACGGTTTCCTTACCGACAGCTTTTTCCAGGCTTTTCAGAATTTCTCCCAGACCGTAGACACCCATTATGACAACCAGAAAATCTATTCCACCCTGAAGTTCCAGATTGCCAAAGGTGAATCTTGATACACTCGTTTGAGGATCCAACCCGACGACAGTGACCATAAGACCAATTACCGTTGAGAGCAATCCCTTCAAAACCTTTCCTTCCGCCAAAGATGCCGTTGCCGTCAATGCGAGAACCATCAAGGCAAAATACTCAGGTGGACCAAACAGTAGAGCTATCTTCGCAAGTGGAACTGCAAGAAAGACGAAAGCCATTGCCGCAACTAGACCACCTATGAACGAGGCAATTGCCGATATGGCAAGTGCTGCCTCCGCTTCTCCTTTTTGGGTCATTGGATAACCGTCAAAACAAGTGGCTACCGCAGAGGCATCCCCAGGTATGTTCAGCAAGATTGCGCTTCGAGAACCTCCAAACATTGCACCAAAAAAGATTGCTGCCATCGTCATCAAAGCTGTTTCTGGTTTCAGAACAAACGTCAGAGGTAGCAGCAGCGCTATTCCAGTAGCTGGACCTAAACCAGGTATCATGCCAATTACGGTTCCAAGAAAACTACCAAGGGTCAACCAGATAAGATTTAGAGGTTTCAAAACAACTTGAAGACCATAAAGCAGATATTCCAGAGTTTGCACATTGGTCACTCCTTCACGGCAGAGTGATCAGAAAGATTTTTTCAAACAGATACCAGATCCCAACGGTAAAAAGAACTGTGGCTGAGATGTTTGTCAACCACTTTTTTGGTCCGTTTATGATGAAAAGCAAAGTACCCAAAAAGATCAACGTTGAAACTGCAAAACCCAATCTGTTGAAGATGAAAGCGTACATGATTCCCAATGCAACTGTGAGTAATATCGTGTACAGAGCCTTTTTGGAGAGTTTTCTCGATGAATGATTGGTTTCTTCACTTTTTCTGCTGATCAACATTAGGAAACCTATAATACTCATCAGCATCCCAAGCCCGAGCGGGAAATAAATCGGTCCCATGGGATCTCCGACAGGCGCCCTTGGCAACCTAAGGGAAACAATTGTGAATATTATCCCAAAAGATAAGACTGCCAAACTGAGGATTCTTTCACCTTTGTTCATTGTGAGTCCCTCCAAAACCCCGCAGAGCATTGCCCTGCGGGACAGACAGTTTCAAACTATTGTTGCTTGTACAAGCCAAGTTCTACGAGGATCTCTTTGTACAGCTCGTTCAGCTGCGCAAGGTAATTCTCGAAATCCTTACCAGCCATAAACGCTCTACCCCAGCCGTATTTGGTTATCATCTTGTCCCATTCTGGTGACTGCACCATTTTCTCAAACGCGTTGATCCAGTATTGAACGGCATAATCGGGCATGTTCACTGGACCGAAAAATCCTCGCCAGTTCACAAATTCTGCGTCTATTCCTTCATCTCTTAAGGTCGGGACGGTTGACAAGAGTCCCCCAACTCTCTGAGGTGCCGTTACGGCAAGCACTTTTGCTGCCCCTGCCTGGACGGCTGTGACTGTTTCTGCGAGTCCTGTGGACAATAGGTCAATGTGCCCACCCAACAGCGCCGCCAGATGATCGCCTTCTTGGAAGGAAACGTAGGTGATATCCTTCAGGTTTTTGACTCCCGCCGCTTTTGCGGCTATCAAAAACTGAATGTGATCCATCGAACCAAATGCAGAGATTCCACCAACCTTAACACTCTTTGGATCTTTCTTCAGCGCTTCCATGACTTCTTTGATGCTGTTGTACTTTGATTTTTTGGAAACCGCGAAAGCTCCGTAGTCGTGCAGAACCATTGCGAGTGGGGTCAAATCTTTGAAGCAGTACTTTGTTTGCCCAGTTAAGTTGATGAGCAACAGAGGTGGTGAAAAGACTATTATTGTGTACGGATCGCCAACCTTTGTTTGCATGTGAGCCAAACCTATTCCACCGCCACCACCTGGCATGTTCGTTACCACAATTGTCTGAGTCACTATTCCAGTTTCCCTCAAAGTCTGAGCCACAACCCTCGCCGTGGTATCCCAACCTCCACCCGGACCACCTGGTGCTATGAACGTGATCGTCTTGTCAGGATATGCGGCAAGAATGCTTACAGCCAGCAAACCTACCAGTAAGACCGCTGTCAACAACTTAACCTTCATACAAACACCTCCTAGGATGAGAGTGTGGTTTCAACGTTTTTCTAAAAATATGATATCATATATGATGTCATATATCATACTACCTATGTTATTGTACCAGTTGTTACAGACTTAATCAAGAGGAAAAGTTGAAAGCCAAGGAGGTGTCTGGATGAATTCGTTCGAAAATACGATCGAGAAAGCCAAGAAATTCAGAGGATATTTGTCAAGGCAGAACACTTTGACTCTGCGTGTATGTGCTTACGATGCTCTTTCGGCTGTCTTGATCGAAAAAGCCGGTTTTGAAGTTGTTGGGACAACTGGATATGGCATCTCGGCTTCGCTCATAGGACAACCTGACATAGGCCTGGTTGGGTTTGCGGAAATGCTGGAGAGGGTTAGAACAATTGTCAACGCAACATCTTTGCCGGTGGATGCCGACATCGATACGGGGTATGGAAATGCCTTGAATGTCTTTTGGACGGTCAAAAACTTTGCGAAAATCGGTGTTGCGGGAGTCAGGCTTGAAGATCAAGTGTGGCCAAAAAGATGTGGTCACATGGAAGGAAAAAGCATTGTAAGTCTTGAAGAAATGATCAGCAAGATAAAAGCTGCAGTCGATGCCAGAAACTCAGAAAATCCTTATCTTGTGATCGGGGCAAGAACAGATGCGCGAAGTGTAGCCGGTTTTGAAGAGGTTTTGAGAAGGGCAAAGGCTTACGCCGAAGCTGGTGCAGATTACATCTACGTCGAGGCACCACAGTCAATTGATGAAGTCAGAACTCTTGTGCGCGAGGTTCCCAAGCCGATTTCTTTCAACATAATCCCAGGCGGAAAGACACCTATGTTCGATCTGGACGAACTTGCAAAGCTCGGTGTGAGATATCTTTCAGTTCCAATGGTTTGCCTGTACCCGGCTACAAAGGCGATGATGGAAGCATTACAAGCGCTCAAAAAAAAGGATTTCAACAAAGTCGCCCAGCTTGGTGTTAGTTGGTCAGAATTCAACGAAATCGTGGGAATCAAGAAATGGAACGAGCTTGAAAAAAGGTATTCTTCCTGACATAAAAAGGCGGGAAGATCCCGCCTTTCGAATACCGCCAAGGTGTCTGAAAGTTTTTTTGTTCAGTCAGCCGACGAAGGTTTTATCCAGGGCATCATTTTTCTGAGTTCTTTTCCAACTTTTTCGATCAGAAGCTCTTGTTCTTTCCTTCTCATAGCGTTGAACTGTGGTCTGCCTGCCATGTTTTCAAGGATCCATTGTTTTGCAAATGTTCCATCCTGGATTTCCTGCAAGACTTTTTTCATTTCCTTTCGAGTTTCTTCGTTTATGATTCTCTTACCAACCATGTAATCGCCGTATTCTGCCGTGTCTGAAACCGACTTCCTCATGTGCGCTAAACCACCCTGCCAGATCAAATCGACTATGAGTTTCAGTTCATGTAGACACTCGAAATAAGCTATCTCGGGTTGATATCCTGCTTCAACCAGCGTGTCAAACCCGGCTTTGATCAGCTCACTAACACCTCCACACAACACCGTCTGTTCGCCAAACAAGTCTGTTTCAGTTTCCTCTTTGAATGTTGTGAGAATGACACCAGCTCTTGATGCCCCTAATCCCTTTGCGTACGCAAGTGCGATGTTTAATGCCTTTCCAGAGTAGTCCTGCTGAACTGCTACCAATGCTGGAACACCTTTGCCTTCCAAGAACTGGCTTCTCACCATGGCTCCGGGTCCTTTTGGGGCAATCATGATAACATCGACGAAAGGCGGTGGAACAATCTGACCAAAGTGGATGTTGAATCCGTGAGCAAAAGCAAGGATTTTACCTTCTTTCAAGTTTGGCTCGATGCTCTGCTTGTACAACGCGGCCTGTTTGTCATCGCTGACAAGAATCATGATGAGATCGGCAACTTTCGCGGCTTCGTCGGTTGTCATGACCTTCAGACCCATACTCTCTGCCTTTGTCCAGGACTTGCTACCCTGATAAAGCCCAACAACGACATTCAAACCAGAATCTCTCAAGTTCAAAGCATGTGCATGTCCCTGGCTACCAAAGCCGATAACCGCTATGGTTTTGGCTTTGAGTAGCTCCAGGTCGCAGGCGTCGTCATAAAAGACCTTTGCCATTCACCTTACCTCCTTTGCAATCAGCTTTGTACCCCGTTCTATTGCTATTGGTCCAGTTCGGACCAATTCGAGGATCTCGTATTGCTTGAGAAGTTCTATCATGGCATCCACTTTGTCCTGATCACCGAACACTTCTATTGTCAGTGTTTGATTTGACACATCAACGATGTTGGCTCTGAATATCTCCGAGATCTGAAGGATGTCTGAACGCGTGTGATGATCCGCTCTCACCTTGATCATCGCAAGTTCTCTTTCAACCGTTTCCGCTGGCTCGAGTCTTTTGACGGCTATGACGTCGATTAGCTTGCCGAGTTGCTTGGTTATTTGGTCTATCACTCGGTCATCTCCCCTGGCGACGATCGTCATGCGGGAAATCGTTGGATCCGTTGTAACACCTACGGTGAGACTGTCAATGTTGAACCCTCTTCTTGTAAAAAGCCCTGCTACCTTTGACAGCACACCGGGGTGATTCTCAACTAACACAGAAAGCACATGTCTCACTTTGATTCACCATCCTTGAGAAACAAACATGTTCAATTCCAGATGTTTGGTCGAGATGGTATTGATGGTTCGTCTGGATCGATGATTACTTCGAGTAAAAACGGCGAGCTGGCTTCTTTCATTTTTTGGATAGCCAGCTTGACCTCGTGTTTCTCACTTATGCGATGTGACTCTATTCCGTATGCCTTTGCCAAAAGAACAAAGTCGGGATTGCCGTCCAAGCAGGTGGCGACAAATCGGGCGTTGCATTTTTGTTTTTGAAGTTCATAAACCATCCCGAGCCGCGAATTGTTGAACAGAACGATTTTGATTGGTAACTGCTCTCTCCTTATCGTTGCAAGCTCTTGAAAGAGCATTTGAAAGCTTCCGTCGCTCGTTATCAGTATAACTTCTTTGTCTGGTCTGCCGAGTTTTGCACCAATTGCGGCTGGCAAGCCAAACCCCATCGTTCCAAGCCCACCAGAGGTGATGAAGGTTCCTGGCTCTTTTATGAAGAGGTTGTGAGCTGCCCAAATCTGATGTTGTCCAACGTCGGTGGTTATTATGTAATTGCCGTCGTAGACCCTTGATATCTCACTCAACACGTCTTGAGGATGGAGTTTATCGTCTTCGAAACGGTATTCTTGTGTGTTGTTCAGCTCTTCAGCCCAGAAGCGCTTGCTTTTGGGGTTTTTGAGCCTTTTGTTGATCTCTGCTAAAACAGCTTTTGCATCGCCGACTATACCAATGTCGCTATTGATATTCTTGTCTATTTCCGCCGGGTCGATGTCGATGTGTATAATTCTTATATTATCGTTTATTTTCGCTCCTGCAAGTGTTCTTTCGCTAAAGCGCGCACCTACGACAATCACAAGATCTGCTTGTTTCAACGCCATATTTGCCTTGCTGGTTCCAAAAAGACCAGCTACACCCAGGTAATACGGATGGTTTGTTGGAACGCACCCAACTCCCATCAGGGTGGAGACAACTGGCATTTTGAGCTTTTCAACAAATTGCTTCAGCTGTTCAGAGGCTTTAGACAAGATCACTCCGCCACCAGCGCACAGAATGGGTCGCTTGGAACTTTCAACTGCTTCTACGCATTGATCGATTAAGGATAAATCGAGATCATCGATGATCTTGTAGCCGCGAACTGCGATTTCTCCTGAGTAGTCAAAATCGATCTCTTGAAGCTGTATATCGATCGGGACATCTATGACAACTGGACCTGGTCTTTTAGTGGAGGCTATGTAGAAAGCTTCCCTCATGACTCTGACAATGCTTTTTGGATCCTTCACTAGGTAGTTGTGCTTTGTGAAAGGAGCGGTTGCTCCGACCACATCAATCTCTTGGAACGAATCCTTGCCGATGAGTTTTGTGTTGACTTGTCCTGTTATTGCCACAATTGGTACTGAATCCATGTATGCTGTGGCAATTCCTGTTATCAAATTTGTGGCACCAGGTCCAGATGTTACAACACAAACACCAACCTTCCCCGTTACACGAGCGTAAGCATTTGCCTCGTGAGCTGCGGCTTGTTCCTGGCGGACTAAAATGTGTCTGATACCTGAATCGTAAAGCGCGCTGTAAAAGGGATAAATCGAGCCGCCAGGAAGTCCAAAGATTATATCGATACCTTGTCTTTTTAGAACTTCCACCATCGCCTGTGCGACGGTCATCTTCCCCATGATCCTACCACCCCTGAAAGTTTTTCCAATAGAAGGCTCATCTTCGATCTGAAGGCTGTTTGAGGAGTCGTGATTTTGATCATTCTACCCCATACCTAAAAGTGCGTCAAGCTAAAAAAGCACAAAGTGAGTTAAGTTCCAGTTAAGTTCTCTTGGCGAATGCCAACGACGGTTTCCAATCAGCTAAAAGAATGTTTATTCAACGACGAAATGATCTGATCGGTTGTTGCCCTCAACTTGTTGGGAAAATGGGTCGACGTTGACCTGAGTTGTAACTAAGTGTTATAATGAAAAAAACAGAAATATGGATAGAGGTCCTGTTTTTATCAGTCTTGATGTCATAACTTACTATCAACTGGCGAGGAGGCGAGAGCTGATGTCCTACCAAAGGGAACTTCTGGTCAACCTTTATCGAACCATGGTACGCATCCGCACCTTCGAACTCAAAGCCGAACAACTCTTTCTGGAAGGCAAACTTCCCGGTTTCATCCATCTGTACATTGGCGAGGAGGCTATCGCGGCTGGTGTCATGGCAAATCTTCGTTCGGACGACTACATCACTTCAACGCACAGAGGTCACGGACACATGATAGCCAAAGGTGCTTCCTTCGACCGAATGATGGCTGAACTGTATGGCAAAGCCACGGGTTATTGCAAAGGTAAAGGTGGATCAATGCATATTGCTGACGTTTCGATAGGGGTTCTTGGAGCAAACGGCGAGGTTGGTGGAGGACATCCAATTGCAGTAGGTGCAGCCATGGGCTTGAAGATGCTGGGCAAGGATTCAGTGGTCGTCTGCTTCTTCGGAGATGGTGCTTCAAACAGGGGCTCTTTCCACGAAAGTTTGAACTGGGCTGCGGTTTACCGTCTACCAGTTGTCTTCGTCTGTGAAAACAACCAGTTTGCTTCCACAGCAAGGGTACAAGAAACCACCCCTGTCAGAGATGTCTCTGTGCGCGCAGTTGCCTATGGAATTAAGGGTGTAACAGTTGATGGCAACGATGTTATAGCCGTTTATGAAGCTGCAAAGGAAGCGGTTGAACGCGCAAGGAAGGATAAGGAACCTACGCTGATTGAGGCGAAGACTTACAGACTGAAAGGACACTTCGTTGGAGATCCTGAACTGTACAGACCAAAAAATGAGGTTGAGCAGATGTACGCTAACGACCCCATAGTTCGTTTTGAAAAGTTCTTGACTGAAAACTGCGGGTTCACGGAATCGGAGAAATCCCAGATATGGAACGATGCCAAGGAAGAAGTCGAGAAAGCAGTTAAGTTCGCCGAGGAAAGTCCATATCCCAAGCCAGAGGAAGCTTTGGAAGATTTGTTTGAAGACAATACTGGAATCGACTTTTGATAGAGTCTGTTTACATTTTGCCTCAAATACCGCCTGCTGGGGCTGAGGCATTTTGAAAAGGCGGTGAACAAATACCCCAGCCGTCCGAGGAAAACCACCCGGACGAGAAGGAAGGAATCATGAGGGAGATAACCTTTGCCGAGGCTCTTGGTGAAGCGATTCTTGAGGAGATGGAGAAAGATCCTACCATATTCACATACGGTGAAGACATAGCGAAACAAGGCGGAATTTTCGGGCAATACAAATCTCTGCTTGGAAAATTCAAAGACAGGGTTATCGATACGCCTATATCGGAGGAAGTGATCTACGGATCAGCACTTGGTGCAGCTCTCGTTGGTGCAAGACCAGTTGTTGAATTTCATTTTGCCGATTTCATATTCACCGGCATAACCGCTATAGTCAACCAGATAATGAAGTTCAAGCACATGACAGGAGGACAAGGAAAGCTCAGGATAGTTTTGCGCGGTCCTGACGGGATCACAAACAGCGCAGCGGCTCAACATTCGGAGTCAATTGAAACGATCTTCATGCATATACCAGGAATCAAGGTTATCGTGCCATCCACACCTTACGATATGAAAGGACTCTTCAAAACGGCACTTAGATGTGATGATCCGGTCATTTGCTTTGAGCACAAAATGCTTTACAAAATGAAAGGGCCGGTTCCAGAGGAGGAGTATTACATCCCGTTTGGAAAAGCGGACATCAAAAGGGAAGGCAAAGATGTTACGGTGGTGGCAACTTCGAGAATGGTTCACGAATCACTGAAAGCAGCTGAAGAACTTGCCAAAGAGGGAGTAAGTGTGGAGGTCATAGATCTCAGAACACTTGTCCCGTGGGACAAGGAAACAGTTCTCAATTCGGTGAAGAAAACCCATCGACTTGTAATAGCCCACGAAACGTGGAAAAGAGCCGGATGGGGAGCTGAAATCGCCGCGGTGGTTCAAGAGGAAGCCTTCGGATACCTCGATGCTCCCATATTGAGAGTTGGAGCCAGAAATGTTCACATTGCTTTCAGCCCGTGTTTGCAGAATTTCATTGTTCCGAACAAAGACACCGTCGTTGAAGCAGTTAGGAGGTGTCTCAGTGTTTGAGGTTAAGATGCCAAAATTTGGCTTAACAATGGAGTCCGGAATCATAACCCAGTGGTTCAAGAAAGAGGGAGATCCCGTAAAAAAGGGTGAAGTTCTTTTCGAAGTTCAAACTGAGAAGATACTCAATCAGGTTGAATCTTATTACGATGGCATTCTGTCAAAGATCTTGGTAAAAGAGGGTGAGGAAGCCCGGGTTGGACAAACTGTGGCTTTGATAGCAAATGCCGATGAGATTGCAGGAAAGATTGAGGTGGCACAGCCTGCGGCAACTGTCCAGCAAGCGCAGAAACCAACTAGCTTTGTTCTTGCCACGCCCGCTGCAAAGCGAATTGCAAAGGAAAAAGGAATTGATCTTTCACTTGTAAAAGGCAGCGGTAAGGATGGTTTGATAACCGAGAAAGACGTGCTTGATTATCTGTCGGAGCACGCGCAAGGAGAGGAGATAAGAGAATACGTCGATGAAAAGATTTCACCGATGAGAAAGGAAATCTCTGACAGACTTTCGAGAACTTATTTTTCATCGGTGCTGGTCACCAACTGTACGAAGGTGAATTTTTCGAATGTCATGAACTTCAAAAAGAATAATCCCGGTGTAAGTGTAACAGCAATTCTGATAAAAGTTCTTGCTTTGGTTCTGAAGGAATATCCAAGTTTCAACGCCTGGTTTGACGGGATGACACTTAAAAAATTCAACAGCGTCAACATAGGTGTTGCCGTTGACACAGATCGAGGTTTGGTTGTACCGGTGATAAAGCAGGTGGAGAAGCTCAGTCTGGGAGAAATCAACGCAGCTCTTAACGAGCTGGCTGAAAAGGCTCGAAGTGGAAAGCTCACACAGCAAGACATTTCAGATTCTCATTTCACAGTCAGCAACCTTGGAATGTACCGCACGGAGTTCTTCACGCCCGTTTTGAACGGAAACGAGGTCGCAATACTGGGCGTCGGAAGGACTGTGAAAGAACTGGTTGCCTGGGATGATGGGGATGGTTTCAAGGTTCAAGATGTTTGCCATTTGTCCTTGTCTTACGATCACAGAGTCATCGATGGGGCAGTTGCCGCAAGATTTCTCACCAGGCTGTGCGAGTTGATCGAGAACAAAGAGCTTTTTGAAAAAACCGTAAGATCCTAATTCTTAAGCATAAGGAGGTATGGTTTATGAAGAAGTTGAGTCTGGTTGTGTTGCTGCTTGCACTTATCTTTGCTGGTTTGGTCGAAGCCGCTTTCAAACCGAAGGCAGAGTACACGATGCAGGTCAACGTGACCACAGCCTACGTTTGGGGACAGGCGGCCCAGAGATGGGCAGACTTGGTAAGAGAGAGGACCAACGGTTTGATAAACATCAAACCGTACTACGGAAGTGCGCTGCTTGCTGGAAAGCAAACAAACTGGTTCCAAGCTGTTTCTGAGGGAAGTATTGATTTTGTGGTCGACTCAACGATCAACGCTGCGCCTGTTGTGAAGGAACTCAACATCTTCTCTTTGCCGTTCTTCATCAACACCTATGAGAATCTGGATAAACTTCTGCACGGAGAAACGGGCAAGAAGTTGGTCGAGATCATGGATAAGCTCGGAGTTGTGACGCTGGCATGGGGTGAAAACGGTTTCAGACAGCTTACAAACAGCAAAAAGCCGATAACTAAGCCAGAGGACATGCGGGGAATGAAGTTCAGAGTCGTTGGCTCACCGATATTCATTGACATCTTCAAGGCTCTTGGTGCAGATGCCGTCTCAATGAACTGGGGCGATGCCGTCACAGCTTTCCAGCAGGGAGCAGTGGATGGTCAAGAGAATCCATATCAGGTCTTGCTGGGAGTTAGAATCTGGGAATACCATAAGTACGTGACCAACTGGAATTATTTGGTTGATCCTCTCATCTTTGGCGTCAACAAGAGTGTATGGAATTCCTTCCCAGATGACATCAAGAAAATCATAAGAGACACAGCCGTCGAGGTAGCGGAATGGGAAAGAGCCATGGCAAGGAGAGGTTTGGATGGTGATATCTCCATTAACATCTTGACTACGAAATTCAACGAGACTCCTACGCCACTCAACC
>FWWL01005450.1_pt1 | contig 19864 bp, 16 predicted proteins | sample 2228331 | NCBI WGS metagenome assembly FWWL01 (sample SAMEA103939775, study PRJEB20133) | metagenome | reverse complement strand
CACCGTCTCCGGGGCGGGGGTGAAGGTCCCCTCCCGGAGGTCCCGGGCCATGAGCTCGGCCCCGGGGTAGCGCCGGTCGGGGTCCTTGGCCGTGGCCCGGCGCACGATCCCCTCCAGGTGGGGAGGGAGGGAGGGGTCCAGCTCCCGCAGGGGAGGGAGCTCCTCGTTGACCACCTTGTAGAGGACGGCGGTGAGGGAGGGGCCGGAGAAGGCCTTCCTCCCGGTGAGGAGCTCGTAGAGGAGGACCCCGCAGGAGAAGATGTCCGTGCGGTGGTCCACCTCCTCCCCCTTCACCTGCTCCGGGCTCATGTACCCCGGGGTGCCCATGACCGTGCCCGCCTGGGTCATGGTGGAGGTGCCGGAGAGGCGGGCGATGCCGAAGTCGGTGACCTTCACCGTGCCCTGGGGGGTGAGGAAGATGTTCTCCGGCTTGACGTCCCGGTGGACGACCCCCATGCGGTGGGCGTAGGCCAGGGCGTCCAGGACCTGGGCCACGATGCGGCAGGCCTCCTCCGGGGGGAGGGGGCCCCTCTCCAGCACCCGGTCCAGGGTCTCCCCCTCCAGGTACTCCATGGAGATGTAGGGGCGGCCCCCCATCTCGTCGATGTCGTAGACCACCACGATGTTCTGGTGGGAGAGGCGGGCGGCGGCCTGGGCCTCGCGGTAGAAGCGGGCCTCCGCCTCGCTCCTCTCCGCCCGGTCCATCCCCTCGGGGAGGGAGAGGAACTTCAGGGCCACCCGGCGTTTTAGCAGGTTGTCCTCGGCCAGGTAGACCTCCCCCATGGCCCCCCGGCCGATCTCCCGGAGGAGGGTGTAACGCCCTTCGTCGTCTCCAGCCAAATCTTACCTCCTCGCAAGAAGCCCGTTCTCAGTATAACGAGGGTGATGGCCCCATACCAAGATATTCCATCCTCGAATGGTCGTAACTCGATTTAAAACTATTTCCATAAGCATCGGATCGGTCAACGTATCCCCTGCAATTGCGGCGCGCCGCATCGTTAATGCCGTTGGAGGCCGCCCATTCGGCGGCATAGTTGCAGGCCTGTATCGCTGCCGTGAGCATATCCGTGAGGTTGATGTGGGCGGCCCTGAACTCCTCGGGAACCGAGTAGGTGGCGAGCTCGCCCCTCAGGTTGCTCAAGCTCTCACGGGACATGTAGAAGCTCTCCGCCAGCGAGAACCATCCGGGGTCCGCGCTCCCCATGGACACCCCACGGCCGTAGTTCAGGTCGAAATCCCGGCGTATCTGCCGGTATCTCAGGACGAGGTTGTCCACCTGATAGACGTAGGCCTCCATCCGCGATTTCCTATCTCTGTCCATCCAGACCTCTACCCTGACCGGGCCTGAGTCACCTTCGTTCCCCGCCGCGTCGAAAGCCCTGGCCAGGAGGGAATAGGTCGCCGGTTCCGACAACGATAACGTGTACTTGAAGGGCGGGCCTTCCCTTGCCCTAAAGGTGGTCACCTTCTCCCCGTCCACCAGGAGGTCCACCTTGTGGAGCTCCCGGTCGTCGCTCGCGTCGATCAGCACCTCCACGTCCACTTTGGAGCCGGGAGCGAAAGGCAGCTCCACCCTGGTCATGTCCGCGGGTGCCAGAAAACATACCTCAGGCGGGTTCACGTCTCTGGCCTTCTCCTTTCCGCGCAGCACAAGAAGGGCGACGAGAAGACCGATTATCACCAGGACTACGGAGAGGGCGACGCCCAGAAGGACGGGCAGCCACTTCCTTCCATCCCTCTTGCGAGGCGGGGGAAGGGCAGCACTGCTGGCCGAGCGATAAATCAGCTCGGTGGATCCGAGCAGGATGCGGTCGCCGGGTTTCAGTATATGGCTGTCCACCCGGACGCCGTTGACTATGGTCCCGTTGGTGCTGTCCAGGTCGTCGATGATGACCATGTCGCGGCGGATGGTTATGCGGGCATGCCGTGAGGAGACCATCTCGTCCTTGATCACGATGTCGTTTTCCGCCCCCCTCCCCAGAGTGACCTCAAACCCGTGAAGGGGAAAGACCTGACCGGCATACGGCCCGCCGCTGACCTCGAGAAACGGTGCGTCCCGGAATCTCTCTTCCATCAGCTTGCTCAGATATAGCCGGCCACCAGTATCACCAGGATCACCAGGAGGACGACCAAGAGAGAAACCACCGCCGCCAGGAGCAGGGTGTTATGGTCTTGTTTTCTCGCCGTGCCCGATCCTTTCGGCACCGGAAGCTCCTCGAGCTGCGGAGGGGCAACTCCCCGTTCCCTTTCCAGCGCGAATTTGGCTTCCAGGACCCCGCTACGGTAAGTCGTCTTTGCCCGATACATTCCTTCCATTTCCCCCGGGCCTCTCGTCCCGTCGTCCCGTGGAACCGCTTGAAGCGTGGGACGCATGTCCACGATGCGCAGGCTCTTAAGGGTGGCTCCGCAACGGGCGCAGAAAACCGCCTCCGCCTCGTTAACCGCGTGACACCTTGGGCATATCCCTCCGGACGGCGGACCGGCCGCGCCCCCCTTTCCATATCCTCTCGGTCCGGGGCGTGCTTGAGCTCCGGAAGGTGACTCGAACCGCCCCATCAGATCCCCACACCTACGTGCCGTTCGCTCCAGCCGCCTTCTCTCCCAATGCCTTTTCCCGTCTCTGCCATCGGATGCGCCCGTGGAACCTCAAAGGAAGTTGAAGAGCATGCGGTACTTCCCGAGCTCGATCACGTCGCCGTCGCGCAGGCTGTAGAACTGCTGGGGGGTCAGCCTGCGCCCGTTGATGTAGGTGGAATTGGTGCTGTTCAAATCAACGAGGTAATAAGTGCCTGCCTGGTGTATTATCTTCGCATGAAGCCTGGAGACCCCTTGGGAAAGAGCCGCACTGTCGCTGAGCGAGACATCCGGGTAAAGGCCTCTCGCCGGGTCGCCCCTCCCGATGACCACCTCCTTCCCCGGCTCCAGGACGAAGGTCTCCCCGGTCGTGGTTGACCTGAGAACGGCCTTGCCGCCGGACGTCATTCCCTGCCCGGGCTCCTGCGGCCGCATGGCATAAACGGGATGCTGCGGCCCTTCAGCAACCGGGACGGACACACCGGGCGGACCCGAAGCGATCCCCTCCAGGGGCGCCCCGCAGCCGTCACAGAACTTGGCCATGTCCAGGTTTTGGTTGCCGCATCGGGGACAAGTCTTCATCGCCCGCACCCTCCTTTAGAACTCGGCCCTCAAGGCTTCGGTTATCTCCACCCTGGTAGCCTGTCGCGCCGGGAAAACGCCGGCCGCCACCCCCACCACGAAGGAGGCCAGGAACGCTATGCCCACGGCCCAGGGCGTGGGGTTCGCCGGCAGGATGCTCAGGTTCACGAGTGCGGAGATGAGGAGACCCAGGGGGATACCCGACAAGGCTCCCAGAAAACTCAAAAGCACGGCCTCGAATAAGAACTGCAGGATGATCATCCTCTTCGAAGCCCCCTGTGCCAGCCTGACCCCTATCTCCTTGGTCCTCTCCTTGACGGAGACGTACATGACGTTGGCGATCCCCACTCCGCCCTGTATGAGGGAGATCAACACCACTCCCACCACGAGAGCCGTCAGAACGTTGAAGATATAGCGGTAGGTCTCGAGGACGTCTTCCATGGTCCTGATGTTGAAATCCCTTTTGCCGGCGTGGTTCGCCAGGAGTTCCTCCTCCACCCCAGATCTCACGCTCTCCAGGTCCGCATCCCTTGATACCTTGACGTGTATCTCCATGATGTTGTCCTCAGATCCCCCGGCCATCCTCTGAGCATCGGCTAGAGGCACGTAGACTTCGAGGTTGGGGTTTCCCACCACGGTCCTTTTTCGCTCCGCCATTACCCCCACTACCGTAAAAGTCTCCTCGTCCTCGGCCCTCTTCTCCTCATTGAAATAAATGATGCTGACCTTCTTTTTGAGCACGTCCTCCCCCTTGGAGCCGAAGAGTTTTTCAGCGACCATGGTTCCCAGCACGCAAACACACCCCTTGCCCTCTTCCTTCCTTTTCCCGTCGCCGCTTTTCAGGAACCTTCCGGCGGAGACCGCCAGCTCGTTCAACCCCAGAAAATCCTCGCTGGTCCCTTTCACATATGCGTTGATGGACGTGCCACCCTCCCCGCTTCCCTCCGCTTTTATCTTATAGGCGGCCTGCACGAGCGGATACGCTCCCTCGACCCCGTCAACCCCGCTTATCCTCTTCAGGTCGCCCGGCGTCAGGGTGCTGGCGTTCAGGGGTCTCTGGGATATGGAGACCTCCTGCGCCTCACTGTCAGGCTCTCCGCTCCTGACGATGAGCAGGTGAGATCCCAGACCCTGGACTTTGGTGATCACCTCTCTCCTTACTCCTTCACCCACCGCTGTCAAAGCGATGACGCACGCTATGCCGAAGGTTATGCCCAGTATGGAAAGAAAGGCCCTCAGCGGATTTATCCGCAAGGACCTGAACGCCGTGCGGATTATCTCTTTCGTGTTCATCGTCGACCGGCGATCTTAAGGTCCACTTCTCAGGCTGCTCGCACTGAACTCAACCCGCTTTCAGCGCGTTTTCCATGGGTTCACCGCAATTGATGCAGAACTTGGCAAAAGGGCGGTTGTTCGTGCCGCAGGCGGGACAGGGGATGGTCATCCCCAGCATCCGCCTTATGATCGTGCTGCTCTGCTCCGGAGTCACCCGCAGCGAGAAACCGCAGTTGGAACAGAACCTGGCCCGAGGGCGATTTGCGTAACTGCACCTGACACAGACCTGCAACCCCGGCCTGACCCGGACGTCCTTCCCCGCCCTTTCCAACTCGCGATCGGGCACGACCACCGAGTCTATCTTCCGATCTGCGATGACCTTTCCGTCCCTCAACTCCACGATGCGCCGGGCATACCTGGCGATTTCCCGGTCATGGGTGACGATGACTATAGTCCTCCCCTGGCCGTTCAGCCTCTGAAGTATCCCCATGACCTCCCGGCTGGACTGCCAGTCCAGGGAACCCGTGGGCTCATCGGCCAGGATGATGGACGGCTCGTTGACGATGGCCCTGGCTATGGCCACCCTCTGGCGCTGGCCGCCCGAGAGTTCGTTCGGGCGATGGTACATCCGGTCACCGAGGCCCACGGCCTGAAGGGCTCTCTTCGCCGCCTCCATCCCTTGTTTTCTGGACAGGCCGGAGTACTGTATGGGCACGATGACGTTGTTGAGGGCGTTTTCGTGCGGGAGCAAGTTGAAGGTCTGGAAGATGAAACCGATGTGCCGATTGCGTATGCGGGCCAGCTGGTTGTCGTCCATGGCCGTGACATCCTTACCGCCTATGCGCACCATGCCGCTGGTGGGCTTGTCCAGACAACCGGCGATGTGCAGAAGCGTGGATTTGCCGCAGCCGGACGGCCCCATGATGGAGACCATCTCTCCGGCCGATATCTCCAGGTCTACGCCCTTGAGGGCATAGACCTGCGCATCTCCCATGGTGTAGACCTTGGTGATTTTATGGAGCTCCAGAACCTTCTGCCCCATCCCTTCTCCCGATTTCATAAAAAGTGCTTTTCACGATCGTGGACGGACCTGCGTGTTCAAGTCTCGTCCTTGAAGAGCACCTTCTCCCCGTAGGCTATAGGGATCTTGCCGTCCCCCTCACAGGTGCTGCAGGTTATCCTCCCCGATCCCCCGCAGGAGGAGCAGGGTGTTCTCATGGCCCCTCGGCACGTCGGGCAAGCCGCCCTACCCGTCCCGCGGCAGGTGCCGCAGGTCACCTTTCCAGTCCTGTTGCACGCCGTGCAACTCCTCTGGGGTATTCACGTCCACGATCGACCGCACGTGGGGCAGTCGTCGAAATATCCCTGGACTATCGTTCCGCATACCGGGCATTGGTAATATATCCCATCTCCCTGACATCTGGAACAGGTTACCTGTCCCTGCCCGCGGCACGTCGCACACGTCGTGTTCCCGACCCCCCCGCAAGTGGGGCAGGTGACCGTTCCCATCCCGTTGCAGACCTGGCAGGTGGAGCTGCCTTTCCCCTCGCAGGCGGAACAGGTCTCGAAATTCTCGGGCAGGAAGACCCCTGCTATTATGTTCTGATTGAAATGTTCCTCGATCTCTTCCCGCTGGGGCTCGGAGAGCTCCGCCTGCAGGCCGAGGGAATAGCTGATCTCAAAACAATCGGACTCGTCTATCGATCTGCCCACCCATCCGAAACGTCCCTCTTCCTCCGATTCCCTCACCGGCTCGGGGGAGAAGTCGAGATCGCCTTTCTGCAGCAGAAGGTGGGGTACCACCTCCTCGACCTGCATTATCTTTATGGGCTCGCCGCCGATGTTCTCCAGCTTGACGTTCACCGTATAAAGGTACGGATACCCTCCTGCCTTTTTCTTCAGGGACAGCTGCCTCTCCACCCTTACCATCCTGCCCAGCCTCTGCGAGATGGACCATTCGTAGACGGTTTTCTCGCCCGCCAGGAAAAAGAAGAGCAGGAAGATCCCCACTCCCAGAAGGAGCAACCCCGAGGCTATGGAGATCACCAGTTTCTTGTGCGCCGCAATCCATGCCTTCAGTCCGCCTCTTTCTTCCGGAGCCGCTCCCCACGGAACCACAGGTGCGACTATCTCCGCTTCCCTGAGGACGGGGACCTCCGGGCCCCTTTCCAGCTCATACCTGTGGTCCGTGATCTGGTAAACCGGCTGGCCCTCCGCGGCATTCACCCAGGCGTGGCGGTTGTCGACTACAGGATAGGAAACCGTGCCATGCACGTCTGGTCCCGCAGGGCTCATCTCCGCGCGGGCACCGACCAGGCCCGCCCCGGGTTGCAGGGGCTCCATCCCGACCTTTGGCCCTTCCGAAACACCCAGTTCGGGTTTTGAGAACAGGTCCTCTCCCCTTTTATCCTCCGCCTGGATGGAAAAGGTTCCCTTGATATCCTCCATTTCTTCGATCTTCCCGCTCGCCCACACCTCGGCTGGGGATTCCGCCATCGAAACCTCTTCACCATCCGGGGGCTTGACCTCCAGAGGCGGGGGCGGTGGGACGAAGGCGCCCTGCGGGATTCCGGCGGGAGAGGGCGTCTCCCTCACCGCCTCCTCCAGCCCCTCGACCACCACCGGCTCGGCGGGGGCGGTGGGGATCTCCGGGGGCTTGACCTCCAGAGGCGGGGGCGGTGGGACGAAGGCGCCCTGCGGGATTCCGGCGGGCGGCGGTGGTGTCGGCCCCGCCATAAGGTCCCTCCCAGCGGCACCTCCTGCGACTTCCGTGCTCCCTGCCTGGGGCTGGAATCCGACTCCCGATACCGGGGCAGGCGGGGTCACCTCCAAGGGGGCGCGGACTTCGACCCCGAGCTGGTCCAACGCCTTTTCCGCCATCCCGCCCACGATGCTGGCCCTGGCCCCCTTCTGGAGCCTGTTCAACCATTTTTCAGGTTTCTTCTCCCGCGAGTATTGTTTCTTGAGGATGTCGACGAAGAAGGATTCGTGAGGGAGGAGGTTCTCGCGATACCATCTCGCCTCCTCCTCCGTGAGCTGCGAGACGTCCTTCACCATCACCGCCTCGGCCATATTGGGTAGGGATTTCCCTTGTTCGGCCAGGTATTTATTGATCATTTTGACGAAATACCTAGGCACGGCCACCCCCCCTATCCGACGGTCCCAGTACTCTTTCGAGCACGACGAGATGCGTTCTCCCTCTAACGCGCTCCTAACATGGCAGCCCCACCCAGTGACATTCTAACTTCTTGATATGTCCCGCGTAAAGCTCCGGTCACGTTCATATGACCTTCGAACGAGCCGCCGGGTTTGCATATCGTTGGATTCACCCGATTACATATACGGCACGACGCTGGCGTGTGATAGATCTCCCCGAGAACCTGGTTTCCTGAAATTAGCAGGAGATAACCAGGGAAATTTGAAATTATTAAGAGACCCGCCCGAAAAGCCTTAAGCCTGTCTTGTTTCGGTGTCGGGGCCCCTTACCCCGCCAGGAACAGGGTGGCCGTGCCCGAGGCCACGGTCGTGCCCTCCTCGCCGAATATCTCCACGTCCGCGAAGACAAGCCGCTCCCTCTTCCACACCGCCTTACCGTATGCGGTGAGGTTTCCCGACGCGACCTCCGCAAAGTACCGCACCTTCATCTCCACGGTCACCACGCGGCGCGACCCGCCGGGGACAAGGGTTATGGCCGCCACCCCGGAAGCGGCATCGGCCAGGGAAAAGATAACGCCGGGATGCACCCTTCCGCGTTCGTCAAGGTGGTGCGACCCCACCTCCAGTTCCAGAACGGATTCCCCGGGATGGAGTTCCCTCACCCTCATGCCCAGGAGGAGATAATAGGGGGAATACCTGGTGCGGTCCCTGATGATTTCCTCGACCTGCTGCTGCCACTCCTGCTGCGAAAACACCCGCTCGCCTCCCACACGTCGCGTCCTCCGCGACAGAAGTATAGGCGAGTGAAAAGGAGGAGGCAATCGGCGGCTTGAACCCGCTTATCGGCCAAAGGCCGCAGTGCGGCCGTGACACCACCCGGCGAGTGTGAATACCTGGCTGAACACGAGGCGTCAATCCCCATGCATTTTGATCGCCCCGGAAAGACTTTCGATACGGCCGCCAAGAGGTGGGCGAAAGGACCGTATCCCCTGACCCAGGGAGGCCGGTTCAGCCACTTCCATCCACGCCCGGCGTCACGCCAGGTGCGGATACCGCCTCCCCGCGCGACCGAGATGCAGCTGCCCGGTCCATTCTGTGGAAACAGCGGTAACCCAACCCCTCTTAGAGGTAAGAACGGAGCGCCTCAACCACCCTGCAGGAGACGCCGCACGCGCTCCACTATCGCCGGGAGGACCTCGCCCGTCTTGCCGATGATCCCCACGTCCACCAGCTCCTGGAAATAACAACCGGTGGCGTTTATCTCTATAAGCTTGGCCCCGGCGCCCTTGGCGTATTCCGGCAGGTAGGCGGCGGGGTATACGGCTCCCGACGTCCCCAGGATGAGGAAGACGTCCGAACGCCTCGCCTCCTGCACCGCCTGGGGCATGTCCTGCACGGGCTCCCCGAAACCCACCACGTCCAGGCGGCAGATGCCTCCGCACCAGCACCGGGAGGCCAGGGAGATGAGGCCCTGCAGGTCCCCCCGCTTCAGGAGGTCCACCAGCTTGTGGCCCAGGTCGAAGAGCTCCTCCCTTCCCAGGCTTATCTTGCCTCCGCAGCCCAGACAGGCCAGGCGGAAGATGTTGCCGTGCACCTCGATGACCCGCGTGTTCCCCGCTTCCCGGTGCAGGTTGTCTATGTTCTGGGTGATGACCGAGCGCAGGATGCCCATCCTCTCCAGCTCCCCCAGAGCCAGGTGGCCGGGGTTGGGGTGTGCCTGCTCCAGCACCTCCAGCATCTCCGAGACGAAGGTCACGGTCGAATCCGGGATACCGACGCCGCGGAGGAGGGAGGAGAAGATATCCCCTCCGCCCAGCTCGTAGGGATCGAAACGGTCCCATAACCCTCCGGGGTCACGGAAGGTGGGTATGCCGCTCTCCGCGGAGACTCCCGCCCCGGAGAAGGCGACCAGGTTCTTCGCGCCGGCTATGAGCCGCGCGGCCTCCTCGACCAGCTCTTCCTCCACCAAGACAGCCACCCCCTTCCTCGGGGGGCAGCACCCCGGCTGCCTCCAACTCTTTCTTTATCTTATATCAACGCCAGACCCGCCCTGCACACCCCACCGCTATAATTCCTGCCCGCCCGTTCCCCCTGCTGCCGCCAGGCGCGGACGGCCCACCCGCCGGTTGCACCGGACGGCGTGATGGGCTATATACGGGGACGAAAGAGGTCCTTGACCCGCGGCGGAACGCTGCGAGCGTCCACGCCCGCTCCCGCCACGAGGCCGGGCAAGCGCGACGGAGGGGATTCGGGTGGGAGCGGACGAAAAGGCAATCCAGGCTGCATGCACGGGAAAACGAGGAGGAGAGCGATTGTCCGAGCGCACAGCGGGCTACCGGTGGGACGCCGAGGAATACCGCCATTTTTCCTCCCAGCAGAAGAAATGGGGCCGGGAGCTCATGGACAGGCTACGCCTGAAGGGGGATGAGGACATCCTGGACCTGGGGTGCGGTGACGGAGCCCTGGCGGCGGAGCTGGCGAAGCGGGTCCCTCGCGGCTCGGTGGTGGGTGTGGACGTGTCCCCGGAAATGATCAGGCACGCCCGGCTTGCCTACCCGCGACGCCTCCACCCCAACCTGTCCTGGAAGGTCATGGATGCCTGCCACCTCGATTTCCTGGAAAGCTTCGACGTCGTTTTCTCCAACGCCGTCCTCCACTGGATCAGGGACCAGGCGAGGGTGCTCGAGGGGATAGCGCGGGCCTTGAAACCCGGAGGGACCTTGCTAGCTCAGATGGGCGGGCGCGGCAACGCCGCCGAGGTGGCGTGCGTCCTGGTCGCCTTGATGGCCAGCGAGAGGTGGTCGTCTTATTTCCAAGACCTGGAAATACCTTACCGCTTCCTCGCTCCCGAGGACTACCTCCCCCTGCTGGAGGAGGCCGGCCTGGAGCCGGTGCGCGTGGAACTGGTCCACAAGGACATGGTGCACGACGGCCGGGAGGGCATGGCCGGTTGGATCCGGACCACCTGGCTGCCCTTCACCCAGAGGGTCCCCGAGGGCTCGAGGGAGGAGTTCGTATACCAGCTCGTGGACGGTTATCTCCGCGAATTCCCTCCCGACGAGGAGGGACTGGTGCACGTGAAGGCGGTGCGGCTCGAGGTGGAGGCCCGCAAGCCGCCACGTGGGGCATGAGGACCGCTCACGGCGGTCATAAGGCCTGGGCCAGTATCACCGCCCCGACGATCACCATCACCGCGGTGAAGAGAAGCCTCACCGTCCGGGATTCCAGCCTGCGGCTCATAAACCTGGCGCCCAGCTGTGAGGCGAGCAGCGCGGCAGCGACGGACGGGATGAGGATGGCCCCGTCCACGGACATATCCAGGGCATGTACCAGAAAGGCCACCAGGCAGCCGGCGGACACGATGAAGGGGGCGGTTCCTGCCGCCTCCCGGGGGTCGAGCCCCATGAGCACCAGGACGGCCATGGTGAAAGGGCCCCCGTCGCGGGCGATAAAACCGATCATGAACCCTATTCCCAGACCGACCACCATGCCCGTGGTGACCTCCCCTCTCCGCGAAAGCCCCTCCCCGGCCAGGCTCCGCCCTCGCAGGACCAGAAAGCCCACCAGGATGTTGACCACGGCGAAGGCGATCATCAGGGTCCTGGAGGAGGTGGGCCGGGCGAGCAGCGCGCCCACCGGGCTTCCGAGCAAGACGGCCAGGGCGAAGGGCCAGCCCGTGCTCAGGCGCACCATCCCTTTCCGCAGGTAGACCCACCCGGCGGAAAAGCAGGTCACCGCCGCCGCCAGGAGCCCCAGGGGGATGGCCCCGGCCTTGAAATCCAGGCCCAACCAGAAGAGGAGGGGCACCAGTATCTGGGAACCGCCCGCGCCCATCATGGAAAAGACGAAGGAAACCGCGAAAACGGCCAGGGCAACGGTGAAGGCCTGCATGTCACCTCTCCCTTCGCCTACCCCTCCTCGCCTTCAGCTTCCATTTTCTTCCTCACCTCCCTGGCTCCGGCCAGGAAGATGTTCCTGGCGATGAGGGACCGTTCCCTGGAGGCAAGCTTCTCCAGCACGCGCGCCTTCATCTCCAAGGCTTTTCTTTTCGCCGTCCCGCCTCCTTCCAGGACGAAATCCAGTAGATGAAGTGAGAGCTGGAGCTCCCCCGACTCCTCCAGCCGCTCCGCTCTCTCCAGGATCCTTTCCTCTCCACCGGAAAGGGCCACCACCTCCCGGGCTATCTCCCTCCCGGGACTGGGAAAGAGATGGGAAGGATTGCCGTCATACCAGCCGTGGTACTGGCGGAGGAGCGCCTGCACCACGAAGTAGGGATGCCCGTATATAGGAGCCAGGTAGGGACTCTCGGCATACTCCTCCGGCCAGTGGAACGAATGGAGTATCTCGTCCTGCCACATCCCCCGGTTGAGCATGTCCACGACCTGCTGGTCGAGATACCTCATTGCCTCGGAAACCGTGAGGCAGGCCTCCCTTATGGTTTCCTCGCCCGTAAGCGGGCTGCCGTGCCCGGGCAGCATGGCCACCGGGCAACGGCCGGCCACCTCCTCCAGGGCCACGGCCCACTCCAGGGCGTACCTCTGGACCTTGAAGGGATTCCCCACGTTGGGGCAGGACCAGACCCAGAAATCGGAGACGCAGGCCACCCTCTTCTCCGGTATCCACAGCCACAGGTGGTCGTCCGTCTCGCCCCGCGCGTGGCGCAGCTCCAGGGTCAGGTCCCCGAAAGGTATCACCGCCTCGTCCCCCACCGTCTCGTCCGGATAGACGTATTCCCATGGGAAGGCGGGGACGCCCTCCGGGATGTCGAACTGCATACGGTTGATGCGCTCGTGGTAGGAGAGCATCCTGCGGTAACGGTCGAACCGGTGGACCAGGTTCTTGTGGGCGATGACGCGGGGGCGCGGGTGCCCCCTTTCCTCCGCATCTCGCAGCAGGAAAGGGGTCCCGAAGGCGTGATCGGCATGACCGTGCCCGTAGACGATGAGCCGCACCGGTTTGTCGGTCAGGCGGCGCAGCTCCTCCACGATGCGCGGGCCGTGGAAGGGCAGGCCGACATCGAAGAGGGCGATCCCTTCCCCGGATTCCATGACGCACACATTGGACCACAGGCGTAGCATATGGATACCATCGGTCACGTGAAGGGTTTCCAGCGCTCCGTCGAAGAGCGGCACGTTGCCCAGCGATGTCTCCACGCTCATCCGAACCCCCTTCGCATCCCAGAAGCTTTTCATGCACCATCCTGCCAAAAGACCGAATACCCGCAATGCAGAGCGAGCATCGTCCTGTTACATTATAGTGCGAACCTCGTGGTGCGTGGATGCTGGGACGGTGCGGGTATTCGATAATCGCTTTGTCACCGGATGGTCTATTATTAAAGTGGAAAAGTCCCATTGATTGAAAGGGGATGTCGTCATGCAGGATGGACTGCAAAGCCTGATTTCCGGTTGGCTCGAGGAGAAGGTGGACGCCTTCGGCTTTGCCCCCGTGGATCGTTTCGCGGACTCCCCCGAGGAGCACCATCCCGGAAAAATATGCCGGGACGCGACCACGGTCATAGTCTACGGGGTGACTGTGCCTCGTGCGGTCCTCACTTCTCCAGGTTACCACCTTCATCTTTTACAAAGAAGTTATCATACCTCCTATGCATACCTTGACCAGGTGGGGATGGACCTTTCCCGTCTCCTGGAAGGGCAAGGCCATCCCGCGGTGGTCGTCCCCGCCTACGCTCCGCTGATCTTTCACGACCTCGAGCCGTGGGGGCTTCTATCCCTCAAACATGCCGCCGTTCAGGCCGGATTGGGTTCCTTCGGTAGAAGCGGTATGGTCTACCATCCCATGTTCGGCTCACTCCTGCGTCTGGGCGCCGTGGTCACCGCAGCCGCCCTATCCGGGAGCCCGGTAAAAATGGAGGAGCCCTGCCCTCCCGGCTGTAATGCCTGTCGTGAAAGATGTCCGTCCGGCGCATATGCCGGAGATACGTTCCATAAGATGGCGTGTTTGGGTTATTCCATCAAACATGGCATATACCGCCATGTCCTGACCGATGACTATGGCCGAAAGAATCTCGAGATGGTGATCAACACCACCGGTTATAACTACTGGTTGAGCTGCACGGAATGCCAGCGGGTCTGTCCCCTAAATGCGGTTGGGTCGAGGACTCCTGTGTAGAGAGGTGACCTCACCTTTGCGGGTGCTGCTCATCAGCGAGAACCGCTGTCGGGAGAACCTCATCCCCTTTCCCCTGGGTATAGCCTGCATCGCCTCCGCTGCCCTCCGGGCGGGTCACGAAGTCATGTGTCTGGACCTCATGTTCTCGGACGAACCGGTGAGGGACACCCTGGAAATGATAGCCGCGTTCAAGCCGCAGTGCATCGGACTCTCCATCCGCAACATAGACAACCAGGACATGTTCGCTTCCGAGTTCTACCTTCCTCCCCTGCGCGAACTGGTCCGGGCCATACGGGAGGAGACGGACGCCCCGGTGGTGCTCGGTGGGGCCGGCTTCACCATCTTCCCCCTGGAATGCCTGGAATTCCTCGATCTGGAGGTGGGAGTGGTGGGAGAGGGCGAGGAGACTTTCCTCGCCCTCCTCGCCTGCCTGGAGGACAAGGCCGATTTCGCATCCCTTCCGGGCCTGGCCATCCGCCGCGCGGGGCGCGCCTGGATAAACCCACCCCCGCCATATCTGCACCCGGCCGACCTCGTGCCCCCCGAAAGGGAGCTGTTCGACGTAAGGCGATACGACTGGATCCCGGGCACCTCCCCCGCCTACACCGCCAACCTCCAGGCCCGACGGGGATGCCACCTGCGCTGTATCTACTGCACCAACCCAAAGATCGAGGGCCGCATGCTGCGCCTCCGCCCGCCACGGGAGGTGGCCGACGAGCTGGAGGGGCTGGAAAAGGACCACGGCATCCGTTTCGCCGTCTTCACCGACTCCCTCTTCAACTATCCGCACGACTACACCGTCGAACTCTGCCGGGAGATCGGATCCCGCGGCCTTTCCATCAAGTGGTGGTGCACCATCAACCCCCTGTACTGCGAACCCCAGGTCCTGGAATCCCTGCGGGCGGCGGGATGCGCGGGGGTGAGTATCGGCAACGAGAGCGGCTCGGAGGACATCCTGGCCGCTCTCCGGAAGGACTTTACGCGCGAGCACGTGGTGCGCTCGGTATCCCTGGCCCACGAGCTGGGGCTCCGCACCAACTGTTTCCTCCTCCTGGGAGGACCGGGAGAGAACGAACGCACGGTCCGGGAGAGCCTGGAACTCATGCAGGAACTCTCCCCCACCCAGGTGACGGTCACGGTGGGGATCCGCATCTACCCCGGATGTGAGATGGAAGATATAGCCATCCACGCAGGCATGATCGAGCCCGGACGGAACCTGCTCCGACCGGCGTTTTACCTGGAACCGGAGGTGGAACCCTGGCTTCATCCCTACATGCGCGACTTCTGCGACAGGCACCCGGGATGGGTCCTATAAGGAGGGTCAGGTCTTGATTCTTGAACTTTCACCCCTCCTTGCCGGCAACATGGGGACAGGTCTTGAATTTTGATCTCTCTCCCTTCCTTGCTTACATGACCCTACGGATGTGGAGCTCGTCCGCCCCGTCTGGTGACATCTCCGCATCAAAATTCAAGACCTGACCCCATCGCTCGCACACCGCAACGGCCATCCTGGTAATATCATGAAAGGGAAAGGCCGATTCCAGGAGGTAGGGCCTTGCGCTCCGGTTTCTCCAAGATCAGGAAGGACGATGCGCTCAAGCGCGTCTACGCCTGGGCGCGGGTGGGCAGGGAGGCATGGGCGGAATTCGACCGCCATGACGGACTACTGGCCGCGGCGGCCCTTTCCTTTTACGCCTTCCTCTCCGTCTTCACCTTGCTCATCCTGGCCGTAGGAGTCCTCGGGCTGGTCTTCCGGGGCAGAGCGGATCTGGTGAGAAAGGTCATGGACTACCTGGCCGGCAATCTACCCGGGATACAGCCGGTGCTCGAGGAGGCCATCGAAACCTCCGTCAAAAGGGGGCCGATGATCAGCTTGATCGGCGGCCTGGGTCTGCTCTATTCGAGCACCAAGGTGACCGATGCCCTGCAGGTATGGTTTAGCCGCCTGTGGGGACGCGAAAAACCCAGATGGGTGACGAAGAAGGCCAGGAGCATGGTCCTCATGGCAGTCCTGGGGTCGGCGGTCCTGGCCGGGTTCGGGGCCCATTACCTGGCCACGCTGGCGTCCGGTTGGAGCGTGGTCCTTGAAGTCCTCCTGCTCCCGGCCTCATACATCCTGGCCATCCTCATCCAGTTCATGGCCCTCTGTTTCGTCTATTGTTATGCGGTGGAGGACGGCCCCGGTCTTCGGGAATCCTGGAAAGGCGCCCTCCTCTCCTCCATGCTCCTCAACCCTGTTCAGCTCGCGATAACCTGGTATTACTCCAGGCTGGGCGACCTGGCCGTGGTATACGGATCGCTGGCGGGCGTGGTCATAGCCATCCTCTCCTTATATTATATGGCCGTGATCGTGCTGTGGGGTCAGGTCTTGAATCTTAAGACTGAGAAGTCACCGGACGGACGGGGCTGAGGAGCCCTGGTTCCGTAGGGTAATGCCGGCAGGGAAGGGTGAAAGATCGAGATTCAAGACCTGACCCCATGGAAAGGAGGCGGGTATGGGTGAGGCGAAGCGTTACGCTGATTACATGTACGGGTTGGTTGACCGGGTGATGAGGGAGATCGGGCCGCGAGAATCGTGTAGCGAGGAGGAGAGGAGGCTGGGCCGCCTCTTCGCCGAGGAAGTGAGGGGTGCATGCGAGGAAGTGCGGCACGAGGAGTTCATCTGCAGTCCCGGGGCCTTCCTCGGTTTCTTCCCCTTCCTGGTCGCCGGTTACCTGGCGGCCCTGGTCCTCTACTACGTGCTCCCGCCGCTATCGCTCATCATAACCGCGGTGTGCGTGGGAATCCTCTTCTTCGAGGTCGTGCGTTACCGCGAGCTCATCGACTTCCTCTTCCCCCGCCGCCGTGGAGAGAATGTCGTGGGCATAGTGCCTCCCGAAGGGGAGGTGCGCAGGAGGCTAATCGTCTCCGCACACCTCGACTCCGCCTACGAGTTCAAGGTGTGGTACTGGCTCAAGGGGCTGGCCGTCCCGGCCATGGCCCTTGCCTTTACCGGGCCCCTGGTCCTCCTCGCCGCTTCTCTGGCCCGCACCGTCGCCGGCTCCACCGGGACACCGGACAACGCCGCTTTCCGCATCCTGGGCTATATATGCATCGCCTTCGTCCCGGTGATACTTCCCTTCGCCCTCTTCCACACCAGGGACGTGGTGCCCGGGGCCATGGACGACATGGCTGGCATAAGCGTCCTCTGCGGCCTGGCGCGTTACCTCCAGGAGTCCAGGGAAAGCGGCGGTTTCCGCCCCCGGCACACGGAGGTCGTGCTCCTGGCCATGTCCTCGGAGGAGGCCGGGCTGCGGGGGGCCAAGCGCTATGCCTCCCGGCATCGGGAAGAACTCCGCTCTCTGCCCACCTATGCTGTTTTCCTGGACGGCATCTACGACGAAAGGTATCTGACCGCCTTCAGACGGGAGCTCTGGTGCGGGGCGAAGATGGATCCCTACCTCGTGGGCCTGGCGCAGGAAGCGGCCCGGGAGAACGGTTACCCCATGAAGGTGACGGTCATGCCCGTGGGGGCCACGGACGCCAGCGCTTTCGCCCCCCAAGGCATACCCAGCGTTTCCATATGCTGCCAGGACACCAGTCGCCTCGTGCCCCACTACCACACTCGTCTGGACACCATCGAAAACGTGAGGCCGGAGTCCATGGCCGCCGTCCTCCAGGTGGTCATCGACATGCTCAAGAAGATAGACGCCGCCGCTTCGTGAGCCTGCCGGCCCGTTATCCCGCAGGCGCAGGGGATGGTCCCCGTTCATCCTCCCCGCAGGAGGTATTCCGGGAGGACCCTTATGGCGTCCCTGAGGGCCGTCCTCCAGAATCGAAGGGTGTAGACCTTCTCGGCGGGAACGGACCCAGAGAAGATCCTGGAATAATAGTCGATGACGTTCATCCCTCCTGCGGGCGGACGAAGTGTGGACATGGAGAACAGAAAGCAGGGCTGGCGCCACTCGCTCTGCGGCCAGTAAGTGGTGCCGATGAGATACAGGGGGAAGAACGGTTCCCTGAGCAGTTCCAGGGCATATCCCCGGAAGGAGAAGTCGCCTGACTCGAGCGCCTGCACGATCGACCTGGCCGCCGCGGCAGCGGAATCGGCGCATATTCCCAACCCCTCTCCGGTGAAGGAGTCGACACCCAGCTGCTCGCCGACGTAGAGGACCCTCCGGGTGCAGAAACGCTGGAAGGGGGAGAAGCTCCTCTCCGGATATGCGCGGAAGCGAGGTTCTCCGCAAACGGCGGCGATCTCCGGGTGATCTCGGAGGACCTCCAGAAAACACTTTCTCAGCCTCTGGGCGGAACCGCGGGAAAAGTCCCCTCCCGTGATCCCCGCGTTCACCACCCTGTTCCCCGCCTGGTCCAGGGAGGGGAAAAACCACACGTAACCGCGGATCCCGAAGCGAGGCGGAGTGAAGTCCAGCACCATCCTCTCCCGAAGGTCGGGGTGGTCCCCCGGAAAAGGCAGGTCGACCTGCAGGAGGAGCGATTTCCGGCCCCGCGGGGCAACGCCGAACCACACCCGGCTCCTCCCGTTCACCCCGTCCGCTCCTACCAGCACTTCCGAACGGTGGATTCCGCCGTCGGCGGTCATCACCCTCACGCCACGGTCCTCGTGACACGCCCCCACCGCTCTGGCGAATCTCACCTCCGTTCCCCTCTCCACCGCGGCCCGGAGCAGGAATTCGTCGAGCACGGACCGCCGCACCACGAAGCATTCCCGGTTTCCGAATCCGGTGCGGTAACGCCTGTCCTGGTAACATATGGTAAATCCTTTCAGGAGGACGCGGGGCAGATCCTCCGGTTTCAGGCCCAGATCACGGAGCCTCCGCGTCACCCGTCCGCTGACCCCTCCCCCGCAGATTTTCTCCCGGGGGAACCGCCTGGCCTCCAGGATGAGTATACGCCCGGCGAGATCCGGGCGAAGCCTTAGCAAGTTGAGGGCGGTGAGGGAACCTGCTGGCCCGCCTCCCACGATGATCACCCTGTATCCTTTCCCGTCCACCACACCCTCCCGGACGACCGTACTCCGCACCCCGACCCGGCCCCGGACCCTCTCAAGCCCGTTACCGGAGACGGCTCCCGCCGCCGCTCGCCACCCGACCGCAGCCGGCCCGTCCTCGAACGTTCACGTTCATATGGCATATATTCGGCCCTGCCGTCCTCTTCGTAAAGCGGGTCATCTGCGTCCGGGCATCACAGGGTCGATGTCGCGTCAAGGCTGATGCTGTCGTCCTCTTCGTAAAGCGGGTCATCTGCGGCCGAGCGAACGCGGTGACGGCTATCGGGGTTAAAATAAGATCGCCTGTCAAAGGAGATGTCCGCGCCCCCGGCGAGCGTGCCAACCGAGTCCGGCGGGGGCGACGGGAAGGCATGACGATATCGATCTTCACATCCGATCCTCACCCGGATGGGCGGGACGCGGGAGACAGGGGAGGGAAGATGGGAAGGGATTTTCTGGTAGCGCTGGACGCCGGCGGGGGTTCGGGCCGATGCCTCCTCCTCGAGCCTAATAAGGGAGAGGTCTTCGCCACCAGGAGGGAATGGTCCGCTTCCCCGGCCCCCGAGACCGCCGGGTTGGGCTATGACCTGGACCTCGAGGAGATCTGGGACAAACTGGGAGAGGCCTGCCGCGAGGCCGTGGAGCGCGCCGGCGCCGCGCCGGGGGAGATCGCGGGTATAGCCGCCACCAGCATGCGCAACACCACGGTCATCCTCGACGGCCGAGGCCAGGCGCTCTTCGCCGTCCCCAACCAGGATGCCCGGGCCCTGGTGGAAGCCCTGAGCCTGGCCGGGGGGAGGGGGGAGGAGATCCACTCCCTTGGTGGCCACTGGCCCAGCCCCCTGTTCACCGCTCCCCGCCTGCTCTGGCTGCGCCAACACCGGCCCGAGATCCTCGATGCGGCTCATCTGGTCCTCAGCCTTTCCGACTGGCTGGCCTGGAGGATGGGAGGTGAACCGGCGGGAGAGGTCTCCCAGGCCGGCGAGACCCTCCTCTTCGACCTCTCCGGACGACGCTGGGCCTCGGACCTCATCCGTTCCCTGGGCCTGCGGGAGGAGATGTTCCCCGACCTGGTGGTCTCGGGGAGCCGCCTGGGCGAGCTGTCTCCGGAGGCAGCTTCCCACCTGGGCTTGCCGGCGGGGATACCGGTGGTCGCCG
>FWWL01005449.1_pt1 | contig 19867 bp, 15 predicted proteins | sample 2228331 | NCBI WGS metagenome assembly FWWL01 (sample SAMEA103939775, study PRJEB20133) | metagenome | reverse complement strand
GGGGCACGGCGGCGGGCCTGCTTGGGGCACGGCGGCGGGCCTGCTTGGGGCACGGCGGCGGGCCTGCTTGGGGCACGGCGCCGCCGTGCCCCGACGGGGTTCTCCTGCAGGGCAGGCGGGCGGGCTCAGGGCTCGCCACGGGGGTCTCCAGGGCATCATCCCTGTGCGCCCACGGCGGGCGGTCCTGGTTGGGGCACGGCGGCGGTCCTGGTCGGGGCACGGCGGCGGTCCTGCTTGGGGCACGGCGCCGCCGTGCCCCGACGGGGTTCTCCTGCAGGGTAGGCGGGCGGACTCAGGGCTCGCCGCTCTAGCCCGCGAAGGCGGGCTTTGCCCTGGTAGCCGAGGGCTTCAGCCCGACGGCAACCAGCGTAGACCGGATTAATTTCTCAAGCAACTGCCATCCCCATCAGACGCCCGCGCAGCGGCAGTGAAACCAGCGAATATCGGCTATCGGCTATCGCCTATCGGCTATTTCAAGAGCAGGAGAATGCTATGAGCGCCAATCCATCGCGCTTTCGTCATGTCCACTACGGCTGGGACAAAGCCCATGTCGCAACCCTCGACCCGGTCGCTCGCCTGGTCTATCGTTCCAACCTGTTGGGCAGCGATCAGCGTATCACCAATACCGGCGGTGGCAACACATCCGCGAAGATTATGGATCGCGATCCGCTGACCGGCGATCTGGTCGAAGTGTTGTGGGTCAAAGGGTCAGGCGGCGACTTGCGCACCAGCACGCGGGCGAACTTTGCTTCGCTGGAACTGAAAAAACTGTATCAGCTGCGCTCGATCTATCTGCGTGATCCAGCGCACGGACCGAAAAGCGCTGCCGAGGATGCAATCGTCGATCTCTACCCGCACTGCACCTTCAACCTGAATCCGCGCGCTTCCTCGATCGATACGCCGCTCCATGCCTTCATTCCCTACCGTCATGTCGATCATATGCATCCGAATGCCGTTATTGCCATTGCCGCCGCGCGCAACGGCGAACGCCTGACGCGCGCCATCTATGGCGATGACGTGATCTGGACGCCCTGGCAGCGCCCCGGTTTCGATCTTGGGTTGACACTCGAACGCATCTGCCGCGAGCATCCGAAGGCGAAAGGGGTCATCCTCGGCGGGCACGGTCTGATCAACTGGGCTGACGACGAATTGGAGTGCTACGAGCGTACCCTTGACCTGATCGAGCGGGCTGCCAGTTACATCGAAGCGCATGATCGCGGCGATGCGACGTTCGGTGGACCAAAGTACGAAGCGTTGCCGTTCGACCGGCGCCGCGCGGCGCTGACCACGATCCTGCCATGGCTGCGCGGTCAGATCAGCCGCCAGCGCCGGTTCATCGCCACGATCCAGGATGATGACGCTACCCTGCGTTTCGTCAACAGCGTCGATGCGCCCCGGCTGGCGGAACTGGGAACCAGCTGCCCCGACCATTTTTTGCGCACCAAGATCAAGCCGCTCTACATCGACTGGAGCCCCCACGGCGAAACGCTCGACGACCTGAAACGCAAACTGTCCGATGGGCTGGAACAGTATCGCGCCGATTACAGCCGCTACTACGAGACATTCCGCCGGAGCGACTCACCGCCGATGCGCGACCCCAATCCAACGGTCATTCTGATCCCTGGCCTGGGCATGATCGCCTGGGGCAAGGATAAGAGCGAGTCGCGGGTGACCGCCGAATTCTACACCGCCGCCATCGAAGTGATGCGCGGGGCGGAGGCGATTGACGAATACGTTGCACTCCCGCTGCAAGAGGCGTTCGACATCGAATACTGGCAACTCGAGGAGGCGAAACTGCGCCGGATGCCGCCGGAAAAAGAACTGGCGCGGCAGGTGATCGCGGTCATCGGCAGCGGGAGTGGTATTGGGAAGGAGGTGGCGCTGCGTCTGGCAAACGAAGGCGCCCACGTGGTCTGCGTCGATAAAGACGCAGCAGCGGCGGGCGCAACTGCACAGGCGATCATCGATCAGCACGGCATGGGCATCGGTGTGGCGGGCAGTGATATGTCCGCCTGCGGACCGGCCATCAGCCTGTCCGCCGACATTACGGATCGCGCCAGTGTGCGTCAGATGTTGCAGAACCTGATCCTCGCCTACAGCGGGCTCGACGCTGTTGCGGTCACGGCTGGCATCTTCGTGGCGCCCGATGTGGAAGGGCGCATTCGTGATGATCAATGGGCGCTCACCTTTGCCATCAATGTTACCGGGCAGTACATCGTCGCCGATGAAGCTGCGGCGATCTGGCGCGTGCAGGGGTTGCCGGCCAGCCTGGTTCTGACAACTTCGGTCAATGCAGTCGTCGCCAAGAAGGGCTCACTGGCATACGACACCAGCAAAGCCGCAGCCAACCACCTCGTCCGCGAACTGGCGATCGAACTGGCGCCGCTGGTGCGGGTCAACGGCGTCGCTCCGGCGACTGTCGTGCAGGGGAGTGGCATGTTCCCCCGCGAACGGGTGATTGCGTCGCTCACCAAGTACGGTATTCCCTTCACGCCAGACGAATCAGCCGAGGATCTGACGGCAAAACTGGCGCAGTTCTACGCTGATCGTTCACTGCTCAAACGACCGGTCACGCCGGCCGATCAGGCTGAAGCGTTCTTCTTGCTTCTGACCCGGCGCCTTGGACAGACGACGGGGCAGATTATTACAGTTGACGGCGGGTTGCACGAAGCTTTTCTGCGTTGATGAGGTACGGGTATGAGTGAACAGGCGCATTTTCTGGCAGTCGATATTGGCGCGTCCAGCGGCCGGGTGATGCTCGGGCGCTGGGATGGAAGCCACATAGCGCTGGAAGAGATTCATCGCTTCTCCAATAGCATGGTGGAGCGGAATGGTCACCTGTTCTGGGATGTCAATCGGCTCTGGCGCGAGACGCAGAAGGGAATGCAGCGCTACGCAGCGCAGGAGAACCAGGCGCTGCTCGCCGGCATCGGCATCGACACATGGGCCGTCGATTACGCGCTGCTCGATGCGCATGGCGAACTGATCGGCGATCCCTACGCCTACCGTGACCCGCGCAATGAGGGGATGGCAGAACTGGTCGATGCGATCATTCCGCCGGAAGAACTGTATGCGCGCACCGGCTTACAACGCCTTCCGTTCAATACTCTGTACCAGTTGTATGCCGAGCGGCACGGTCCTCGACTGGCAGCCGCAACAACGTTGCTGCTCATGCCCGACCTTTTTCACTACTGGTCTACCGGTGTGCGGGTCGCAGAGTACACGAATGCGACTACGACCATGATGCTCGACGCTCGCCAGCGTGCATGGTCCATCGACCTGCTCGAGCGCCTGGGATTGCCGGCGCGCATCCTTCCTCCGCTGGTGATGCCGGGAACGCGCCTTGGCCCGCTGGTGTCAGAAGTCCAGCACACAATTGGACTGCACCGTCCGGTTGAGGTTATTGCCGTCGGAACCCATGACACCGCCAGCGCCGTGGCGGCCATTCCGGGTCTCGATGCGCAGAGCGCCTATATCAGCAGCGGAACATGGAGTCTGGTCGGCGTCGAACGCACTGAGCCGCTTACCAGTGCAGAGGCGCGTCGGCTGAATGTCACGAATGAAGGCGGTGTCTACGGAACCATTCGCCTGCTGAAGAATGTCAGCGGGCTGTGGTTGTTGCAGGAATGCCAGCGGCGCTGGAACGAGGAGGGACGCCAGATTGCCTGGGAGGAGATAATCGCGCAGGCGGAGGCAGCGGCGCCGTTACGCTCCCTGATTGATCCTGATGCGCCAGAGTTCCTGGCGGTCGGCGACATGCCCGGGCGCATCCGCGACTATTGCCGTCGCACCGGTCAACCCATCCCTGAGACGGTGGGGGAGATTGCACGCTGCTGCCTGGAGAGTCTGGCACTGCGGTACCGGCAGGTTATCGACGCGCTGGAACGGCTCACCGGTCAATCGATCACGACCGTGCGGATCGTCGGTGGCGGCAGCCAGAATACCCTGCTCTGCCAGCTTGCCGCCGATGCCTGCCGCCGTCCGGTCGTCGCCGGTCCGACCGAGGGCACGGCGCTGGGGAACATCCTGGTTCAGGCGATTGCAATGGGTTATCTTCCCGATCTTGCTACAGCGCGTCAGGTTGTGGCGGCGTCCGAGCCGCAGCGGATATACACGCCGCGCGCCATGGTAAACTGGGAAGGGGTGTTTCTGCCAGGCTTTCCGGACACCTGAAACGCACAGCGCCAGCATACGCGTTCGGGCTGGCTATTGGCTGAATGATGCGCTGGAGAGCATATTCATATGCCCGATGATCTGCTGCGCCTCACCAGCGTCGGATTGTACTGTCCTGCCGGGGACTTCTATATCGATCCGTGGCAGCCGGTGACACGTGCAGTGATCACTCATGCGCACAGCGACCACGCGCGTCCCGGAAGCGCAGCATACCTGGCGGCGCGCGATGGTGAGCGCGTGTTGCGCACACGTCTCGGCGCCGAGGCGCATATCGAAACCCTCGCGTATGGTGAAGTCGTTTCGATTAATGGCGTCGATGTCTCGTTCCATCCTGCCGGTCATATTCTGGGATCGGCGCAGGTGCGCATCGCGTATCGTGGCGAAGTGTGGGTGGTGAGCGGCGATTACAAAACCGAACCGGACGCCACGTGCGCGCCGTTCGAGCCGGTTCGCTGCCATACGTTTCTGACCGAATCGACGTTTGGATTGCCGATCTATCGCTGGCCGCCTCAAGAAAGCGTGCTGGCGCAGATCAATGAGTGGTGGCGGCGCAATCAGGAAACAGGCAGAGCCAGCATCCTGTACTCCTATGCGCTCGGCAAGGCGCAACGGCTGCTCGCCGGTCTCGATGCCACTATCGGGCCGATCTTCATCCACGGCGCGCTCGTTCGTCTGACGGACGATTATCGTATGAGCGGCGTGACGCTTCCGCCTGTTCGGTACGTCGGCGATGCGCCACGCGGCTTCGACTGGTCACAGGCGCTGATTCTGGCACCCCCTTCAGCTCACGGCACTCCCTGGATGCGTCGTTTTGGCGTTATCTCCACCGGTTTTGCATCTGGTTGGATGCGCATTCGCGGAACACGTCGTCGTCGCGCCATTGACCGCGGATTTGTCCTTTCTGACCACGCAGACTGGCCCGGGTTGCTGGCAGCCATTGATGCGACCGGCGCCGAACGGGTGTGGGTCACGCACGGATATGCTGCTGTGCTGGTGCGCTGGCTCCAGGAACATGGTCGTAACGCGGCGGTCGTGCAGACACGTTTCGAGGGCGAATCAGGCGAGTGAGAACGTGGGAACGTGGAACGTGGAACGTGGAACGTGGGAATGTGGGAACGTGGAACGTGGGAACGTGGGAACGTGGAACGTGGGAACGCGAGCGCAGGAGCGCGAGGGTGGAGACACTGGTGCACGGAGTGCGACCGCATTCGTTTATTCGTTTCCCATTCGTTGACAGCGGGGATGGTACAGGTACAAGGAACGTGCAAACGTGGGAACGTGCAAACGTGGGAACGTGGAACGTGGGAACGTGGGAACGTGGAACGTGGGAACGTGCAAACGTGGAACGTGCAAACGTGCAAACATGCAAACGTGGAACGTGCAAACGTGATCATACAAATAGCACCCAATCACCCAATCACCCAATCACGCAATCACGCAATCACGCAATCACGCAATCACCCAATCACCCAATCACCCAATCACCCAATCACCCAATCACCCAATCACCCAATCACGCAATCACGCAATCACCCAATCACCCAATCACCCAATCATGGACACATTTGCACAACTCTACGCTGCTCTCGATGAGACAACCAAAACCGGCGTAAAAGTCGAGGCGCTGACGCATTACTTTGAGCGTGCAGAACCTGCAGACGCCGCGTGGGCAATTTTCTTCCTCATCGGGCGGCGAGTGCGCCAGGCTGTGCCATTGCCGACACTGCGCGCCTGGGCAGTCGAGGCAGCCGGCATTCCCGACTGGCTCTTCGGCGAGTGCTATGATGCAGTCGGCGACTTTGCCGAAACGGTCACGCTGCTGCTGCCGGAACCCGATGCGTGGTCCGCGGAAGCAGACCGGTCGGTTCTGCCGTTCGAGGGTCCGCAGCCGCTTCATCGCTGGGTCGAGGAAGTGTTGATACCTCTGCGCGACCAGGACGAAGCGGTGCAACGCGCGGTTGTGCGTGCAGTCTGGGCGACGCTTGGCGGAACCGAACGCTTCGTGTGGAACAAGTTGATCACCGGCGCATTTCGGGTTGGCGTCTCACAGCAACTGGTTGTGCGGGCGCTGGCGCGGGTTAGCGGCGCCGATCCTGCCGCCATTGCACACCGCCTGATGGGTGAGTGGCAACCCTCCGCTCTCTTCTACCAGGCGTTGCTGAAACGTGATACCGCCGATGCCGACGTGAGCCGTCCCTATCCCTTCTTCCTGGCGCACCCGCTCGATGAGCCGCCTGAAACGCTTGGATTGCCCGACGAATGGCAGGCGGAATGGAAATGGGACGGAATCCGCAGCCAGTTGATCCGTCGCGCCGGACAGACCTTCCTCTGGTCGCGCGGCGAGGAACTGATCACCGACCGTTTCCCCGAAATCGCAGCGATCGGCGATCTGCTTCCCGATGGCGTCGTCATTGATGGTGAGGTGCTGCCGTGGAAAAATGGCGCCGTATTACCCTTTGCGCAGTTGCAGCGTCGGATCGGGCGCAAGAACCTGACAAAAGCCATTCTCGACGAAACGCCAGCCGCGCTTCTGGCATACGACCTGCTCGAACTCAACGGCGTTGACGTGCGAGAACAACCGCTGGCGTGGCGCAGAGCGGAACTGGAGCGACTGATTGCAACCTGTGCGCCGGGTAATCAGACGCTTCTGCTTTCGCCAGTGGTCGCTGCCGCCGATTGGGACGATCTGGCGGCACAGTGGGCCACCTCGCGCACGCGCAATGTCGAAGGTCTGATGCTCAAGCGGCGCAGTTCGCCCTACCGCGTCGGGCGGGTGCGCGGCGATTGGTGGAAATGGAAAGTTGCGCCCTACACCATCGACGCGGTCCTGATCTATGCACAGCGCGGCAGCGGTAAACGCGCCAGCCTCTACACCGACTATACCTTCGCCGTGTGGGATGGCGACCGGTTGACGCCGTTTGCCAAAGCGTATTCGGGGCTGACCGATGAGGAGATCCGGCAGGTTGACACTTTCGTAAAACAACATACTATTGAAAAGTTCGGACCGGTGCGCACCGTCTCTCCAGAACTGGTCTTCGAACTGGCATTCGAAGGCATTCAGCGCTCGAATCGCCACAAATCAGGGATTGCAGTGCGCTTCCCGCGCATTCTGCGCTGGCGGCGCGACAAACGCCCTGCTGATGCCGATACGCTGGAACGGGTGCGCGCGCTGCTGCCAGACGATCAATGAAGCTGTTCTATTCTGACACATTCGTTCTTCCCCTTCCCAGGGATCATCGTTTCCCGATAGTCAAATACGCCATGCTGCGCGAACGGGCTGCTGCCGAGCGCCTGGGCGAACTGATCGTTGCCGATGCCGCTGACGACCGCGATATTCTACGCGCGCACACCGCCGATTACCTGCACCGAATGACGACCGGGGCGATGAGCGACCGCGAGATGCGCCAGATCGGGTTTCCCTGGTCACTCCAGCTGGTCGAGCGATCGCGGCGATCCGTCGGCGCCACGATCGCTGCCTGCCGCGCTGCTGTCACCGGTGATGGGCTGGCTGCGAGTCTGGCAGGCGGCACCCACCACGCCTTCGCCGACCACGGCGAGGGCTACTGCGTCTTCAACGATAGCGTCATCGCGGCGCGCGTCCTGCAGGCGGAAGGGCGCGTCCGACGGGTTGTCATCATCGATGGTGATGTTCATCAGGGGAACGGTATCGCCGCCATCCTCGCCAATGACGACACCATCTTCTCGTTTTCCATTCACGGTGCGAAAAACTATCCGTTCCGCAAAGAGCGGAGCGACCTCGACATTGCGCTCGAAGACGGCACAGGAGATACGGCGTACCTGGCAGCGTTCGAAGCAGGGCTGCATCAGGCAATCGAGCAGAGCCGCGCTGACCTGGCGATCTACCTGGCGGGCACCGACCCGTATGAAGACGATCGGCTGGGACGACTGAATGTCACCAAAGCCGGTTTGCTGGAGCGCGACCGGATGGTGTTCGATGCCTGCCGTAGCAGCGGCATCCCTGTGGCGATCACGATGGCGGGCGGGTATGCGCGCAACATTGCCGACACCGTTGACATCCACATTGCCACACTGCGCTTGGCTGCGTCGATGGCCAGATGACCGGCAGCGCGGGAAAGCGAAGGACGAAAGATAACGAGACATCGGGTCGAAACCGACACCTATCACGACAACGAGATTTCTCATGGACGACAAAGGCGAGTGTTCAGACGTATCGTACCCTGCTGTTTATGCGTCGGCGGGGCGGCGTCTCGTGGCACGTGCGAAAGCCATCCCGCTGCCGATGCTCGATCATACAGTTACATTCGAAGGCACAACGGGCGTGAAAAAGTGCATCGATACGTGTGGCCTTTGTAGACGTCGTGTCTTTGTGGTGCGATCATCAAACGATGTCTCGTTGTCGTACTATGATCCCTGGCGTCGCTGACGCTGATATGCGCGCACCACGCGCTCGACCAGTCGCTCCGGGTCGGGTTCGGGCGACACGTTGAGTCGCGCCTGCAGTCCATCGCTGAGTTGCGTCGCCAGCTGCTGGCGCACCGGCTGCGCCAGGTTGCGGCGTTGCTCGAGAAAGTCGCACAGCAGGGCATAATCGTCGGGTGTGAGCAAACTGACATCGATCAGATCAGTCGTATCACCCGATGGCGGCGGCAGGTTCAGTGCGCCGCTGTTGATCAGACTCTCCAGGGTTACATCGGCGCGTTCGCGCACCACCAGCGTACTGGCGGCAAGATCGCCCAGCCGCCGCGACTGCCTGTCAATAAACATGGCAATCACACCGATGCCGTACAGAAACGGCAGGAAATCCACAATCCTGATAAGATTGCGAATGATCGATCCCGCGACAGTAATTGGGCGACCTCCTTCCGAAACCACTCGTAGACCGATCAGTCGCTTTCCAGGGCTCTGCCCGTTCCATGTCAACTCGAAGGCAATATAATACCCCCACAGGATAGCAAAGCCCAGCGCCGCACCGATTGCGACGAAAATGCTTTCGGCAACTTCGATTGCGTCAGCGATCTGCGCCAGGGCAACAAACAGCACACCTTCCGCAAGTGCGATCAGGGCGCTGTCAACAATCGCCGCCAGCAACCGCGAACCGATCCCGGCAATATCGTATGCCAGCTCGATCTGTTCAGGGGTCTCAACAATATAGTCGCCAGACGTCATAGAACCATCCGCTTCTACGTTTCGGTTTTCGGTTCTCGTAACCTTCTACCTCATGCCCGCTCCGCATCGTCCACCTGAGTTTCCATCATATCGGGCGCCTCGACAGCGCTGTCGAGATGCGACATATCGTTGATCGCGAGAATATGCCAGTCGCTTGCCATGCACGCAATGATCGACAACGACGTATTACCGACATGGAGCGGGCGCGGCAATACGCCGACCTTATCGCGCGCCGCGTGGAGCAGCAACGCCCGCACCGGACCGCCATGCGTCACCAGCGCGATCGTTTGTCCTGGTCGCTCGTTCATCAACCGTTCGACTGCACCAACGACGCGGTCATAGAGTTGCCCGAAGGTTTCACCGCTGCCGCCGCGTGGTATATCCTCACCCGAGTGCAGACGTTCCCACAGATCGTGAAACCGGCTCACGACCTCATCGCGGGTCAATCCGCTCCACGCCCCAACATCGATCTCACGCAGCGCAGGCAGCGGCGTCAGAGTGACATCCAGTCTGTCGGCGATCAGTGTTGCGGTTTCCCATGCGCGCAGTAGATCACTGCTGTAGATGGCATCGAAACGGATGCGTCGTCGCTGAAGATGCCCGGCCAGCCGCTGCGCCTGCTCCCGTCCTGTATCGTTCAACGGAATATCCGCTTTGCCCTGCCAGCGCCCTTCCAGATTCCAATCGGTTTGACCATGCCGGATGATATAGAAGGTGGTCATTGCGTTTTTGTGTCCTCCACATGCTTATCGGCCATGCACGGCATCCTCAGGCGTCTGCCTGCGTCATGGGAGATTATATATGCACCTCTGGTGTTGTGTGTCGGCCAGGGAGATGCCATACCTCTTACCTTAATTGCTGGTTGATGTCCATCAGTCTATGCCCGCGCGAACGCTGGCTTCGAGCGAGCTGACGGTGATCGCTGCACTCGTCGCGCTGGACGGTATGGACTGCTGAAGCAAAGCTTCAGCAGTCCAAAGAACAATCGTTTCGTTCGGACAGGTTGAGTCTGCTGTGTTCCAGACGTATCGCGCCACCGAAGCCCAGCAGTATCTGCAGGGCTCAGGATAGCATCCCTCTTTTGCCCAGAACCTGCACCAACTGCTTCCATCCATAAAACTCTTGCTTGTACCACGGACTCAGGATAGCATCCCTCTTTTGCCCAGAACCTGCACGGTCATACACTCATACCGGAGACAGGCGGCACAGTTCACAGCACGTTGTGGCGCAGGACCCAATCCAACTTGCAACGTCGTCTGTTAGCGTGCGGGGGAGTGCTCCACGGGCAGGAACCCGGATGGCGTCCTGATGCGCTTACAGCGCTTCTAGACTGTCGGCAACTGGAAAGACGCTTGCCCGATTCGGCTTGGGGGAGAGGCATAGCGGAAGATCTCAAGATCACAAACCGGCGGCGGTATTGCTTTTGCACATGCCGTGAGACGTCGCCCCGCCGGCGCGAGAATGCCATGGTTCCGATACGTGTGCTGGTCTTTCAGAATAGTACTACAGTTGTAACTTCACCCGACACAGTGCTATGGTCAACCACGAAGCTCACGAAGGACACGAAGGGCACGAAGATCGCGTATGATACCAATTGGAATCGAACAAGCCGCATGCGCACGCTCATCAGAGCGCATCACAACGCTATCGCAGCAATCTCCAATCCAAAATGGTATTATGTACTGAAAAAACCATAACATGCGCCTATTGAGTCAACGGAACCAGCGATGGCTTGATCCGCAGCAAGACGCCGCTGAACCACAGCGCAACGCCGCTCCAGACCACAAACAGCGTCAGGCTGTACGTCATCCAGCGTCCGACGAGATGTACTGCCAGGCGTGCCAGCATAGCGCCCGCCGCCAGGCACACCAGCGGCGTGGCAAAGTAGATGTAGCGCGTCAGTAACTCCAGAAAGACGTATGAGAAGAAGAAGACAATGCATACTGCCAGTGCTGATAGCACAATCGTGCGTTGAAGCGGATGCCGCTCGCGCGCCGTGAACAGCAGCGGCAGCCCGGCTGCCGCCAGTGCCACGATCGGCGGCAGGAATCCCAGCGTCAGGGCGCGTTGCACCAGGTCAACGCGCTCCGACCAGACCACCAGACCTTCGGAGAACGATGCGATTGGGTCGAGGGTGGTTGGGCTGCGCGGGGCATTTGCCAGCGGCACAGCGGCAGCGATGAAGTACATCGATACGGCAAACAGTCCCGCAGCCAGCAGCCCTGCAACCATAGCGCGCCATCCGTTGCGGGGCAGGACGCGCCATCCGCTGACGATGATCAGCCCCAGGAACGCTGCGAGCGTCACCAGTGCGCCGACATGGGTTGTGAAACACAGGATCGCAACGATGGCGAACAGCGCGAGGAGCGACCGGTCTGGCGCGCGTGTCAGGCGCAGCAGCAGCCACAGGAGCAGAACCCACCACGTCTGCGCGATCGCATTGGCGGCGAATCCCCACCACATCATGGTCATCGAGATGGGCAACGCGACATACAACGCCATGGCAAACAGTCCGGCGCGCGCTGAAAGACCGAGTTCACGCGCAATCAGAAGCAGCAGCAGGGCGATCAGCGCATCCAGCGCCGCAGTGCCAGCCTGCACCGTCAGCCGCATGTCCCCCAGCGCCAGATGCAACGGCAGCAGCACGATATAGGCAGCGGGCGGATTGAAGGTCTGTCGGTTTTGAAATTCGGCAGGGGTCGAATAGAAGAACAACTGTCCGCGGGCGACAGTGTTCAGCCATCGGGTATGGACGTGGATATCCCGCGCGTCGAAAAGCGGGTGAACGGCGCCTGCCAGGCGCACCAGCAGTGCGGCAACAAGCAGCGCCCACGCGACTCGCGCCTGCGTCTCGGTGATCCAGGTTTTCGATAATGGATGCGATAGCGGATCAGTACTGTTCATCCGCTCAAGCGTTCGTGCCAGACGCGGTGCAACAAACCGCGTCGCGCCAGCCAGCAGCAGCACGACGATCAACCAGTGGATCAATCCCACCCCCACCCACAGCGGTTCGACGACGTTCATTCCAATCAGCGCTGTTGACGCCAGCAGACCACAAGCCGGCGCAATCGCGCCTGGCAACGCCAGCAGTGCGATTAACGCGAAGATCACTCCAAGCAACAGCGCCTGTCCAGCGAATTGTCCCGACGCCGGACTGCCCGGACCATCGAGCGCCCGCAACGCTATCCAGTCGATGGCAATGCCAAGGGTTCGGGGTTCGCCGGGTGGGGCAAAGGTTTCGCTCGTCAGTGAAATCTCGACAGTCGGGCTCAGTGTGGAGTCTGGTAACAGAATTGAGTACGTGCGTAATGCACGTTCGGTCTGCAATACGCCCGATTGTCGATCAGAACTGGTGAATTGCACAGAGGGGGCGGGCATCCCTTCGGGTCGCCAGCCGTGGGCGCGAATCTGCAGAATCCGATATCGATTGCTGAGGTTCGGTAACGTGATTGTGGTGTGCTCTTCGGTCCAGCGATAGTCTTCGAGTGGATTGGACTCCCTGCCATGCACGCCGCGTACTACGGCCTGGTCGCCCCATTGACCGACATCGACCCGAAGTTCGTCCGCAGCATTGAGACTGTACCACAGCGCCGGCAGCGTCAGTATCCATATGATCATCAGCCGGAAGAAGCCGTATCGATCTATGCTGTGCTGCGTTCTCACGACTGCCGCTTCAGTTCGTTCCACGTTCCCGCGCTGAGATGACGTGATCAGGCGATTATGAGATTGTACCATTTTAGATTTTGTAGATTTTGGATTGGAGATTGCTGCGATAGCGTTGTGATGCGCTCTGATGAGCGTGCGCATGCGGCTTGTTCAATTCCAATTGATATTATGCGATGGTCACGTTCGCACGTTCCACGTCCCCACGTTTGCACGTTCAACGTTCCACGTTCAACGTTCCCACGTTCCACGTCCCCACGTTCCACGTCCCCACGTTTGCACGTTCAACGTTCAACGTCCTTCTTGACCAGCCCGATCGACTCGCCAGTCAGCTGAAGCGCCACCCGTGTTTGCAGGATGATCTGGTCCAGGAGTGATGGATCGGGCGCTTCGACCGGCAACTCCATGACGAAATGGTTCAGAACCTCCGATTTCACGCGCAGCATGTCATCGAAACCGGCATCGGGATTGTCGCGGCGAAAGGCTTCGAGGTGCAGCCCAACGAATTCGCGCAACTTCTCGGCAGTGTCGGGTGTCAGGTGCGCCGCAGCGCCGCCGATCACCCGCTTCTCTCCGGCCGGCAGCAGATGCCCGACCACCACATCCCCTGGCGCCAGGCGGCGTGACGCGGCGCTGTCGGCAATGGCATACGGCTGTTCGTTCAACAGATCGCGCACTTCGATATCCTGCCCCTTGCGCACGGTGTCCACGATGAAGGCGCGCAGCCGGACCTCAGTCCACTGCGGCAGCAACTGGCGCTCTGGTTCACCCAGATCAAGCGACGCAGGGTCGTCCGCCAGTCGCTCGACCAGGGTGCGCCCATCGTCGAAGTTGCAGTCGAATGCCAGCCAGGTCAGAAAGCGTTCGGCGCCGCGATCTTCCAGATCGTCGAGTTCGGCAAGTTGATCAGATGTGTACTTGCCGTTCCAGAAGCGTTGCAGAGCATCAGGAATCACTTCTGGCGCGGCGCGCGCGGCCTCGATCACTTTGGGCAGCAGCGTATCGACGGCGCGCCGTAAGCGCAGTTGCCCGGCGCGCGCGGCTTCTTCGATCGGCAGGTGACAATGTTTGTATTTCTTGCCGCTGCCACAGTGGCATGGGTCATTCCGTCCAATTGCTGGCATAGACATCTCCTGGTTCCATGTTCATGCTTCTTCCGGAGGCGTGGGCATCTCACCTGCACGCACCCGGATAACGTCTGCGTTTCCAGACCGGCGCAGAAGCGTGCATCTGGATGGTGCGTGGATTATCGCACATTCCATTCGCGCAGTACCGATTCGGTATGCTCGCCGTGCTGCGGCGCCGATGCGTTGGGAGGAACTCCGCCGGCAGCGAATGGCAGCGGTGCATATGCACGCGCTTCTGCCAGCGTCGCCGCCACAGCGCACGGTACATCGGCGGCGCGCAGCAATGCTTCCCATTCGTGCGCCGGACGTTCCGCCACTAACGTTGCAATCTCGGCAGACAGCGCTTCCTGATCGATCTCGGCAAAACGGGAGCGCCAGGCGCTGCGCCCGATGGCATCGCAGAAAGCATTCCAGAACTTTTCTTCGAGCGCCGCCAGCGCCAGATGACGACCGTCGCGACATCGGTACAGCCGGTACCCGGCGCGACCGCCGCGCAGCATATCACCAAACCGGAACGGCATCTCCATCTCGGCGCGTTCCAGCACCAGCATGGCGCCTGTGCTCTCTTCGAGCGTGACCGGAACATGCCGTCCCTCACCGCTGGCGCTGCGCGCCGCCAGCGCCGCGACGATGCCAAGCGCGGCGAACAACCCGCCCGCCAGATCGGCCAGCGGAAGCGCCGGCAGAGTCGGTGGCGCATCGGTCAGACCGAGGGCGCCAGCCACCGCCTGATACGTCAGATCGTGCCCTGGCGCATTCGCCAGCGGGCCATCGGCGGCATACCCCGCCAGCGAACAGGTAATCAGGCGCGGATTGTCGCGGCGCAGTGACTCAAGCCCGACGTCGAAGCGCTCCAGGACTCCCGGACGAAAGCTTTCGACCAGCACATCGGCGCGTTTTGCCAGTTCACGCAGGATGCGTCGTCCTGCTCCATCGTTCAGATCGATGATGATACTGCGTTTGCCCCGGTTCAACGCAGTGAAGACCGGATTCATTCCATCCGGTCCATGAGGCGGCAGCAGGCGCAGGTAGTCGCCCATGCCCGGCGGCTCGACTTTGATGACCTGTGCACCGAGATGGGCGAGCAGGAGCGTTGCATATGGTCCGGGGATCAGACGCGAAAGATCGAGGACGGTTATCCCGGCGAGCGGCGCATCACGCATAGAATGTCTCCTGAGCAGGGCGCTTCACACCAGACGATACAACGCTTCGGCGCATGCGATCGCTTCTTCCCAGCCGTGCCCATGATCTTCGTATGACCACCAGGCGGACAGCACGGCCTGCGCCAGTCCCCAGCCCGCCACACGCTCACGCTCGAAGCCAAGCGCTTCTGTGATCAGATCGACCCGTCGTGTCATAATGCGCACAAGTTCGTTTTGCGCGCGCCAGGTTGGCGGGTTGCGCAGCAGCGTCCCTGCCTCATATGCCGGTTCGCCAACCACGCCCTTTGGGTCGATCGCCAGCCATGGGGTGCGGTGCGCCGCCAGGATATTCTCCTGATGCAGATCGCCGTGCAGCACGACTGGCGCGGTGCTCGATGCATCGAGTTCGGCGTACCACCGCTCCGCTGCATCTGTCAATGCCCGTGGAAACGGACCGCTGCCGCCATCGAAGGTGCGTCGCATGCGCACAAACCCTTCTCCCCATGTCGCAGTCGTTGGGAAGGGATGAGCATCTGGCGCCGGTCGCCAGATCTGCTGCATGACCTCGACAGCAATCAGGACTGTCCGATCGTCCGGCTCGAGGGTGCGCAATGGTGTTCCAGGCAGCAAACGTTCGATCAGGAATGCACCGTGCGCCTCATCGGTTTCAATCAATCGGGCGCAGCCTCGTCCATCAAAGAAACGCAGAGCCGCAATCTCGGCAGTCAGCTCCGGGTTAGGAACGCCAGCCTTCAGAGTCACCGATTCACCATCGGCCCGGATCGCGGGCGCAACATAATTGTACGTGAGATTGGGAAACGGCGGCAGAATGGTGAGTGACCATGACTCGGCCAGGGTGTCGAGGAGTGATGGCAGCCGATTCAGCCAGATACTGCCCGATTCGCCGTAGAGCTCGATGATGGTGCGACGGAAGGTGTCGGGGTACAAAGCGTGCATGTTGATCAACACCATCAGGGCTGCGCCCCATTAACCGACGCTTCTTCGGCAGACGTCGGGGAAGTGCGCTTACCGGCGCTCTGATCGCACAATGCACAGGCGATGACATCCATCATATGATCGACATAGACAAAGGTCAGCCGGCGTTTCACATGCGCCGGGACTTCTTCGAGGTCAACCGCGTTGCGTCGCGGTAGAATAATCGTGAGAATGCCGGCGCGATGCGCGCCCAGCACCTTTTCTTTGATCCCCCCGACGGGCAGCACCCGTCCGCGCAGCGTAATCTCCCCGGTCATCGCCACATCGCGGCGCACCGGTCGCCCGGTAAACGCCGAGATCAACGCCGTTGCCATTGTGATTCCAGCCGATGGCCCGTCTTTGGGCACCGCGCCGACCGGCACATGAATGTGAATATCAGTCGTCTCGAAGCGCTTGGGCTTGATGCCAAGCGCCTCGGCATTGGCGCGCGCAAACGAGAGCGCCGCCTGCGCCGACTCGCGCATGACCTCGCCGAGTTGCCCCGTCAGCGACAGAACGCCGCGCCCCTTCATCAATGAAACCTCGACCGCCATGACATCGCCGCCGTTGGCCGTCCAGCTCATGCCGGTCGCCACTCCGACTTCGTCCTGCTGTTCGGCAAGCCCGTAGAGGTACCGCGGCGGACCCAGATAACGAGGAAGTGCGGAGGCCTGAATGATATGTGCATAATGACGACCTTCAGCCAGGCGTCGCGCTACCTTCCGGCAGATTGCGCCAATTTCCCGTTCGAGGTTGCGCACGCCCGCTTCGTAGGTGTAGCCTCGAATGATCTGCTGCAGCGCGCTGTCACTGAAGCGCAGCACTGTTCCCGGCATTTTCACCAGTGCTGCCGCGTTCTTCATCAGCGCTGCGGCGCTCTGCGCCACATACTCCGGGCTTGCGAGACCATTCGCTTCCAGCTGGCGCGGAACCAGGAAGCGTCGCGCAATTTCCAGTTTCTCCTCCTCGGTATATCCCGGCAGATGGATGACCTCCATACGATCGCGCAGCGCCGGTGGAATCGGGTCGAGCAGGTTGGCGGTTGTAATGAACAACACGCGCGACAGATCGTATGGCAGGTCGAGATAATGGTCGGTAAACGCAACATTTTGCTCCGGGTCGAGCACTTCGAGCAGCGCTGAAGCCGGGTCGCCGCGAAAATCACTGCCCAGTTTATCGATCTCATCGAGCATAAAGACCGGATTGATGGTTCCGGCATCTTTCATCGCCTTGACGATCCGCCCCGGCATCGCACCGATATAGGTGCGCCGGTGCCCACGAATCTCCGCCTCGTCGTGCACGCCTCCCAGCGAAATGCGGACAAAACGCCGCCCAAGCGCTTCGGCGATCGAGCGACCGAGTGAGGTCTTGCCCACACCCGGCGGCCCGACAAAACAGATGATCGGCGACTTGAGACGCGGACCGGCAAGCATCCGCGCTGCCATGAACTCCAGAATACGCTCCTTGACCCGTGGCAATCCGTAGTGATTGCGCTCGAGCGTCGCCGCTGCACGCACCAGATCAGTGTCATCTTCGGTTTGCTGGCTCCAGGGCAGATGGATCAGCCAGTCGAGGTAGGTGCGCAGCACGCTGTACTCAGGCGAGGCAGGCGGCATCATCTCCATACGCTCCAGTTCTTCGAGCGCTTTCGCCTGAGCGCGTTCAGGCATCGCCGCCGCCAGAATTCGCTCGCGCAGTTCGTCCATCTCGCGCTGGATCGGGTCGGTCTGCCCCAGTTCGCGCTGGATGGCTTTCATCTGTTCACGCAGGAAGAACTCGCGCTGCGACCGGTCGACTTCCTTCTGCACCTGCGTGTGAATACGACTTTCGAGTTCGAGGACATCGAGTTCCTGCGAGAGCATGATCGACAGACGCCGTAGCCGCTCTTCGACATCGAGCGTTTCGAGAATCTCCTGGCGACGTGGCACATCGAGGGGCAATGTCGAAACAATCAGATCCGCCAGCCATCCCGGTTCACTGACGTTCATTGCCATAATGTAGGCGTCATCGGGCAGGGTGCGCGACAGTTTGACGACCTTCTCGAACAATGAGAGCACCGCGCGCATCATGGCTTCGACGGCGATTGTCTTTTCGGTGTTTTCGTAAATAGCGACGCTCTGCGCGTGGAGCGCATGGCGATCCTGCACGTATGCCACGACGCGCATCCGCCGCTGCCCCTGGACGACGATCGAGATCGAACCGTCGGGCATCTTGAGAATGCGCTGAATCACCGCCTCGACGCCGATGGTGTACAGATCGGCGGGTCCGACCTCCTCGATGTCTGGTTCGCGCTGCGCAACCGCCAGAATCGTGCGATCGCCGCTCATCGCTTCTTCGATAGCCGCCACCGAACGCTCGCGCCCGACGAAGAGCGGCGTCAGCATATGTGGAAATAGTACGGTGTTGATCAACGGCACAACCGGCAGTATGCGCTCCTGCCCCTGACCATCGATCAGCGCAGACTCCGGGTTGATCGGAAAATCGAAGAGGATCGGCGATTCTTCTGGCATAACATCCTCGTCAGCAACGCACCGTCAGCCAACGGTATGCACTGGATTATAGCATGGTGCAGACAGACTGGCGTGTGATGGCGCCGGAGCAGGTGCTCAGCAGCATGTCGCCGGTGCGACAAAACTGTACGCATCCTGTCACAAAATCGAAATAATCTCAGCGAGCCGCTCCTGCTATACTGGGAAGCAATGACGGGTTGTGATGCCCTGGAGATCGAACGCCGCGGTGCAACCCGTGCCAGAAACATCGACAAAAGGGCTTCACATGGAGCGAACGAGTCGGTATAATACACGGTGCAACAGCGCAGGTGCTTCTGGCTTCACAAAGAATCCACACTGATCTGGGTACGCCAGTGACGCCACCCGATATGTACCACGTTGCACCTGGCGCTTATAAGGAACCAGTCCACACGTCCAGGCTGTACCACATCGAACGACGCAGGAGATTGTTCAGTCAGCAGTGTACCTAGCACATCCGGAGGAACATCATGGTGGAGCTGATTGTTCAGATTGTCGTTGTGAGTCTCTGGGGCGCAATGATTGCCATTCACACCCGCCGTCTGTTGCGCCTTGCGCGCATCGAAGCGCCAGCATCGCTCCGCGGACGTCGCCTGCGCCAGAATCTGTCGCGCGTCTGGTGGTGGTTGGGGCGCGAAGAGTTCTGGCGCGCTGTGCAGATCGATGGGTTGCGGTGCACCCAGATCACCCTCATGCTCTTTGTCCTCGCGCTTGGATTGCTGGTCTAACTGAAAACCTGCGCCTTATGCTGCCAATGTTCAGCCCGCAATGATGTGCAGGTGGTACGCAGAAGCGTGGTGTGCTGTTTGCAGGGGCGCGCTGCAAAGGCGCAGGGCGCTCTTTGGGGCGGCATGCCACGCCAACGAATCTCCTCATCTGTAGCATCCGGGTGTCAACTACCGCACGCCTGATGGTCTTTGAGAAATTATAAGCCCATCGTACCTGCCTCGTATGGCGCACCCGCGCTTGCCGGGAGCGCATTCCGTCGGGGCACGGCGCGCCGTGCCCCAACCGGGCGGCACCGTGCCCCAACCGGGCGGCGCCGTGCCCCAACCGGGCGGCGCCGTGCCCCAACCGGGCGGCGCCGTGCCCCAACCGGGCGGCGCCGTGC
>FWWL01005447.1_pt1 | contig 19875 bp, 13 predicted proteins | sample 2228331 | NCBI WGS metagenome assembly FWWL01 (sample SAMEA103939775, study PRJEB20133) | metagenome | reverse complement strand
GGTGGAGCAATAATGATTATTGCTGTTATAATGACTCTTTTTGTCTCGGATATTAGTGAAAAACTTATCCGACAAAAAAATATAAAATAAGTCTAATTGTTAATTAATATTAAATTAAAGAGGTTATTTATGAAAACAAAACACTTCTTTTTTGCTCTTTTTATTTTAATTATTCTTTTTTCGAGTTGCTCTGTGGATAAAGAAATTTCTACTGAAAAAAATTTGAAAATTGTATCTTTCAGAATTCAATTAGATAACAATCAATTACCTACCCCAGGACAAAAGGTAAGGATATTTGCAAAAGTTAATAAGACAAAAGATGTTATATTTAACTGGAATATTGCAAATGAATATTATGAGAATGCTAAAGATATAATTGAATGGACAATACCATTAATAGCTAGAGAATATCCCAAAAAAGTTACAGCAATAAATAAAAGTAATAATGAAACAATTGTATATGAAGAAAAGCTTATAGTTGGAGAAAATTATGCAGAACTTGAGGTTAAAGATTTTAAGGTAAAAATAAAAAGTTACGGGCAATTTATATCTAAGGAATGTGATGAAGAAAAAAATATGAATATTTATATTGAATCGAAAGAAAATATAGTAACAATAAAAGTTGAAGATGAAGAATGCTCTTATGAATATGTTATGGAAGATGGGAACTTTTATGAAGTCGATAAAGAGAAATCTGTTTTTGGTTTTAGCAATAAAAAGGAATTGATCTTTAATAATGTAATGCCTCAAATTCAAAATATAAATAAAGCACAAAATTTCTCTTTATATTCACAGATGATTAAAACTTTTGGAACTGTGACAAAACTAAGTGAAACAACTTATTCTTTTACAAAAGATACAAATAATTACTCTATAACCATAATTGTTGACACAGCTTTGAATAGAATAGTAGAGATGAAATCTGTAGATGGATTATTAAAGAATTTAAATGTTATGAAATTTTCTTATAAATTAGTAAATGGTCATGTTGAGTTAAGTAAAATTGAAAATGCAGAGGTAAGTTTAATACCAACAAATACTGATGCAATTTATTCTGTAATGGAATTTGATTGGTCTTTATAATTAAAAAATTAATAAAAAATTTTATAATAGGAGAAAGAATATGAGAAAGAATATTAAAAAATATATAAAAAATTATTTAAGAAATTTTATAACAATGTTTTTATTAATCTGTTTAATAATTGCCCCAATAATGGCTGATGGAAAAAAGGTTTATATAGTGAATGGCAGTGATTTTATTAGATCTTATTTTAAAACCTATTTTAAAAATTATATATTTGCAAACCTCGATTGGAATGAAGACTATTGGGCTTCAGATATAAATATATCTAAAAAATTAATATGGGATAAATCAGAACAACTTGCAAATTATATATACCAAAAAGAAGGTTCAACACTTGAATCTTTAGTATTAATTGGTTTTTCGCAGGGTGGATTAAGAGTTAGAAGCATGGCTCAATATTTTCAAGAAAAATATCAAAACTTTGCTTCAAAAATAAAAGGTATAATAGTTATTGATTCACCAAACATGGGTGGATATATAGCTAGAAAGGAAAATATTCAAAATTTTTGTAATTATGCAGGAGATTGTCTTATTGGAACCGGGATTTGTGCTACTTCAATTATTGGTATTTATGGTTTACTGGTAAGTACATTATCTAATGAAGAATTAAGTGAATGGGAAAAATCAGAAGAAAATATTTCTTTATTTGCACAATCAAAGCTTTCATCGTTTCTTGATATTGAAAACATAAAAGAATATATAAATGCATTAAAAAATAATGAAATTGATAAAGGTATTTTATTAAAGACAAATTGTGGAAGAAATTTATTATTTAAGCTATTTAATGTTAATGAAGGTAAAGGTAAATGGTTTTATGAGATATTTAACGGTGCTTTAGAAGATAGGGCAGCTTTAGGTAATAATGATTTTGCTGATCATGTAATTGAAGTTACAAAAGAATTTAGACCAGGATCTGAATTTTTAAATTATTTGAATAATGATGAGAATCTTGAGTTAGAGAAAAAATTCAAAAGAGTTGCATTAATAGGAACTAATGGGAACCTTAAAAATCTAGAGTGTGGTAAAAATATTATAGACATTGTCACTTTATCTCACTTTGGCCTTTTTTCTTTATATTTATTAAATGGACTTATTTATAGTAAATCAATTTTTACATGGAATAAAGCAATATATTGTTTTTATAAATCAGGACTTAACTTTGTTGCAATGGTACAATGGTCAGCTTTACCATCAAAATTTTCTTATTGTGTAACAAATAGAAGATCTAATAGCGATGATCATGATCTATTAATACCAAAAGAAAATCAGCAATTACCTGGTTTTAGAGGTGAAGAGAAAGGTGACAAACATATATACATGTCTGCTGTAAATCATATTGTTCCAAGTGTGGGAGTTGATTATCTTATTTCTTCTCTTCGAGATTTAGCTAAAAGGCAATTTGATAGAGCAGCTTTTGATTCAAACGAATTTATTAATTCCTCAAATCAATAAGGTAAAAATATGAAAATTATAAACATACTTATTTTAATTTTAATATTATTTTTATCCTTTTCCTGCATATTTAATAACAATGAAGATGATGGGAAATTTAAAGAATCAATAAATCACAGACTTTTATGGACTAAAGTATATGATCAAAATTATATGTCAGAATCTGAATTTAATGAATTTGATGGACAATATTTTTACATTGGATTAATGGGAATTTCAATAGATCAAGCAGCAATAGTAAAATGTGATCTTGAAGGGAATAATGTCTGGGGTAAAATTATAAATATTTACAATCTTGCTTCACAAACAAATTCAGAAACAAGCTCAGAAAGAATTATTTCAATTACTAAAATAGATAATAAATTATATGTAATAACAAGTGATTACGGTGAAAATGAATTTTGTTTGCATATTATAGATTCTGAAAATGGAACTTATTATGGAAATTATGTTTTCGAGCATGGAGGAAGATTAGATTTGCTTAAAGTAGATTATTGGAAAGACAAAATATATTATATTGCTGGTAGTAAAGGGATTCATATTTATTGTTTTAATAGAAATAGTAATAGTCCAGATTTAATTTATAAAAGAGTATTTCCTGGTTTTCCTGCCATATGGGGGACAAAATGGATACATAATGGGAAAATATATTTGAAGACATTTGACGATACTCTTTTAGTACTTGATTGTGAAAAAGTATCTGATCCATCAAAAAGTAATGAAGAATGTATTATTATAAAAATTCCTGGCGATTATGATTATTCTTTCGGAAATCCAAGCTTTATGAATATTATTGTATTAAATAATTATATAATTTCTCAATATTCACATGAAATTATTTCAGGGGGAGAAATTATTAGCAAATTTATCTGTTTTGATGAAAGTAATAACTATTCAGTAGTATGGGAATCTGAAGATTATGAATATAATTTAACTGTACCGTACGAAACTGAAGCTTTAGTAATAAAAGATAAATTTATTTTTCCTAACGACTTAGATTATGTTCAATGTTATTCTATAAATACTGGTGAAAGGTTATGGGTAAATGATGTAAGTGTATATGAAAATCCAGATCCAGGTTCTATTGATACTAACAACTTTAGTATGGGAGCAATTATGCTGGACAAATGGTATATACAGCCAGCATATTCAACAGATGTAATAATATTTTATGATATAAATACTGGTAAAAAAGTAGGAAGAATCGAAAAAGTATATACAAATTTAGGGAGTGGGAATGTTGTGTGGGCTGTTGGAAATAGAGTATATGTAATAAATCTTTTTGGCCATTTTTCCTGCTGGGAAATAACTTGCGAAAACAATAATTTGATAATAATCCTGATCTTTTCTTGCATTATATTTTTATCCTTTATGACAATATATCTTTCTCATAAATTGCTTAAAAGGAAAAATAGTAAAAAGATAAAACAGTTTTCTGAGGATAAGATTTTGGCTTGTGTTTTTTAGGGAAATATGAAAATTATAAACAAAAAACCATGAAAAAAGATAGAAAATATTTATTTATTTATCTTTTAATCCTGTATTTAACATTCTTTTATTTAATTATTTCTGGCTGCACATTATTTGAAAATAATTATGAATCTGTTTTTCTTGTTTATCTTGATGGAGCTAATAATTTAGATCAATTTGCAGTAAAAGATCTTAATGAGATTTTCGATTCTAAAATAGAAAAACAGAGTAAAAGTGCTGTCCTTGTTCTTATTGATAGAATACAAACCTCAAATAATACATATGAAGATTGGTTCGATACAAGATTATTTGAGGTAAAATATGAAGATAATAATGCTAAAATAAGTGAAATTGATTGTAAACAGCTTGGTTTAACAACATTATATATAGATGAAGATCTTGATATGGGCAATAGCAATACTCTTAAAAATTTTGTTAAATTTGTAAAAGAAAATTATAAAGCAGATAATTATTATCTTGATATCTGGAATCATGGTGGAGGATGGAGAAATTATAAAAGTAAAGTCAATTCAAAAGAGATATGTACAGATGATGAATCCGAATCCGTAATGTATATGCTTGATTTAAGAAATGCTTTAATTGAAGCAAATTTACATTTTAAGGCAATCTTTCTTGATGCTTGCTTTATGGGAACAATAGAAGTTGCAACAAATTTTCTTGGACTTACAGATTATATTATATTTTCACAAAAACCAATTCCTGCAGATGGTATGCCTTATTACGATCTGTTAAAAACACTTTTTTCAGACAATAATATTGAATTAAGACTTAAAAATATATGTGATGCCTATGTGAAATTTTATTTAGAAAATAATAATCAGGATATTTCGATTTCATGTTTGAAAATAGATAAACAAAATAGTTTTGATAACTTTATCAATCATTTTTTGCAAGAGCTTGACAATATAGATATAATAAGATTAAGACAATTAAGAGACAGTGCAACTATATTTAGCGAATCGGCAGTAGACTTTTCAGTTTTTTCTGAATGCAGTGATAAAATAAAAACTGCTCTTTCATCAATTTTAATTTATAACTATCCTCAAAATTTAAGCGGTATCTCAATATATTTTCCAAAGTATTTTAAATATGATCAATATTATTTTGAATATAAAACTGAATCTGTTTATTTTTGTTTTAAGTACCCTTTATATCTTCAGTTTTTAGAAAGATATAACCATAGTGGGGTTGAAAATTGCGATACATATGAACCAAATGGAGTAAGATCTCGTTCATTTTTAATGGATCCAGCTGTTAATATAGTTTCTTACATATGGTTTGAAGAAGATATTGATTTTTATAAATTACACTATATTCCAGATAAAAATATCAAGATAAAATTAACTCCACCCGAAAACCATGATTATGATATTAAAGTATATTATTATATAAATGGGGATTTAAAAATTTTACAATCTGCTCTTGCTGGTGATTTAATGGAAGCAATTGAAATAGATTCAGAAACTGCAGGTAAAATTGACGAATTATATATCGTTATTTTTGGTGCAAATTCAGATTATTCACAGCAAAATCCTTATACTCTTTTTTTGGAGTATTAAAAATAATTTTTATTATTTCAACAAAATAGTTGTAAAAAAGAGAATTTTTATTAAAATGTTTATGTCGGAGCGTAGCGCAGTTGGCTAGCGCACTACCTTGGGGTGGTAGGGGTCGCTGGTTCAAGTCCAGTCGCTCCGATTTTTTTGTTTTATTAACCCGACTTTAAATTTATAAAATAAAAAATTATAAAGGAAATTTATGGGGCAGATTATATTAGTTCTTTTTTATCTGGTTGTTCCATTAATCTTTTTAATTCTTGAAAAAAAGAGTGCGTTAGTTCAAAAGATTAATCCAATAGTAATTCTCTATATAATTGGTATTTTTATTGGAAATATCAAGCTGATACCTCAAGATTATTTTGCTTTACAGGACCTGCTTAGTTCGATTTTTGTCTTACTTGCAATTCCTTTGCTTTTGCTTTCACTTAATATTTATTCATGGGGAAGATGTGCAAAGCCAGCCTTATTATCTTTTATAATTATAATTTTTGCCGATGTCGTTGCAATTAGCTGTGGTTATTTAATTTTTAAAAATAAAATACAAGAATCTTCTAAAATAGCTGGATTATTGATTGGAGTATATACAGGCGGTACACCAAATCTTGCTTCACTTAAGGTTGCATTAAATGTTAATCCATCGACATATATTTCTGTTCATACTTCAGACATAATTGTCTCATCTATCTATCTTTTATTTATATTAACTTTAGCAAAAAAAATCTTTTCAAAATTTTTACCAGCTTTCAAAAAAGATGAAAAGCAAGAAGAAATAACGGAAGAAGAAGAAAAAAAGTATGAAGGTATTTTAACAAAAGAGAATTTTATTGCTTTTATAAAATTGATTATAATCGATGTTGTCATTTTTGGCATTAGCTATTGGTTGTCAAGTCTTGTAAGTGAAAACTATAAAACTTTATTGATAATACTTTGTGTTACAACATTTGGGGTAGCCGCCTCTTTAATAAAGCCTTTTCAAAGGATTAAAAATAGTTTTACTATAGGGCAGTATTTTATTATGGTTTTTTGTCTTATTGTTGGTTCTATGAGTAATGTTAAACTATTGATATCATCAAGTAAATTCATAATCATATATGTATCAATTGCAGTTTTTGGTTCTCTTTTAATCCATTTTTTACTCTCAATAATTTTCAAAATTGATGTCGATACAATGATTATAACTTCAGTTTCTGCGATATTTTCACCTCCATTTTTTTCTCTTGTCGCAACTTCATTAAAAAATAAAGAAGTAATTCTTTCTGGAATGATAACTGGTCTTATTGGTTATGCAGCAGGAAATTATCTTGGAATTTTGATTAGTTATCTATTATCTTTTTTTGATAATTTTTTATCAACCTATTTCTATTTAATTTGATTAAAAAAATACCAACAAGGAATTAAAAAATGTTAGAAGTAAAAAAAATTGAAAATGAAAAAGATAGGAAAGAGTTTGTTAAATTTCAGTTTAATTTATATAAAAACAATAAATACTGGGTGCCACCTTTTTTTAATGATGAAGTAAATTCGATAAATCCCGTGAAAAATAAAGCATTTAATTTTAGTGATGCCCAGTTTTTCCTTTTTTATAAAGATAAAATTCCTGTTGCAAGAATCGGACTTATTATTACTAAAATATCTGAAAAAGAAAAAGATTTTGTAAAAATTTCAAGGTTTGAATGTATAGAAGATTTTGAGGTTGCCTCTTTTGTCTTTGACTTTGCAAGAAAATGGGCACAAGAAAAGGGTAAAAAGTATTTACATGGACCTCTTGGCTTTACAAATTTTGATACACAGGGTTTATTGGTAGAAGGTTTTGATAAATTACCAACAGTCGCCTCGGTTTATAACTTTTCATATTATAAGGATTTTTTTGAAAAATATGGTTTTCAAAAAGAAATAGATTGGGTAGAATTTGAAATAAAGGTACCTTCTTCAATTCCCGAAAAGGCGATTAAAATTTCTGAAATAGTTAAAAATAGATATGGTGTTACTGTTTTAAATTTTAAGAATAAAAAGCAACTTTTAAAATATGCGAGATCTGTTTTTGATTTAATAAATAGAACCTATATTGATTTATTTTCCGCAGTAACACTAACAGATGAATTAATAAATCATTATATTAAATCTTATATAAGCCAGATTGAACCAAAACTTGTTAAGGTTGCTGTTGATAAAGAGGGTAATGTCGTTGGTTTTGTAATTTCCATGCCATCTTTATCTAAAGCTATGCAAAAAGCCAAAGGCAAATTATTTCCATTTGGCTTTATTCATTTATTATCTGCTATGAAAAAATATGATAGACTCGATCTATATTTAGGGGCAGTTGATACACATTATCAGGGTAAAGGGATACCTGCACTTTTGATGGTAGAGATGACAAAAACTGCCATTGAAAAGAAGATTAAGATAGTTGAAACAAATAGTGAACTTGAGACAAATATTAAAGTTCAGAGTAATTGGGATTATTTTGATACAAAACTAATAAAAAGAAAAAGATCCTACATTTTGCAGGTATAAGGATAATAAGGATTATAATTCAAGATTTTGAGTTATATAATCTAAGGCTCTTTATTCAATTATCTTTTTGAGTATTAAAAATTTAAGTATTAAAAAAATGTAAAACTAATATAGAAAAAAATAAAATTCATATATAATAGCTGCTGAAACTTTTTATTTTAAGGGTAGAATTGAAAAATTTAATTTCAAAATTTAAAATATTCTATGATAAAAAATTTAAATATACCTTTTATTAAGCTAAAAAATTATATTAAATCATTTTCAAATATTGTTTGGTTGCTTGTGGGGGCAACATTTTTAGAATCATTTGGTAGATTTCTTATTATTCCATATCTTTCTATCTATTTATCAAAAAGGGGAGTAAGTCTGCCATCTATTGGCGCAGTCATAGGAGTAGGTCCTCTTGCCGCAGTTATTTTTAGCATGATAGGAGGGCATCTTTCAGACACAATTGGAAGAAAGCCAGTTCAAATAGTCGGAGTATTGCTAAGTGGAATTTCTTTTTTAGGATTCGCTTTATCTGGTTCAAATTTGATACTTTTAGCTATTTTTAATTTTTTGACAACAATGACAAGAACATTTTATAGACCTGCAGTTAATGCTGCAATTGCAGATGTTACTTCAGCTGAAAGAAGAAGCGAGGCTATGAGTTTATCCCGTGTTTCTCTTAACCTTGCTTACGGACTTGCTCCAATTGTTGGAGTGTATCTTGCAAGTCAGGATAAACCGATCGGTTTTATATTGGGTGCAATAATATCATTAGTGGTAGCTTTTTTCTTGGCAATATTTGTACCTGAAACTGCAATTGGTTTAAAAAAGTTTAAGAAATTTAATAAATATAATTCATTTCAAAATAGAAATGAAATTGCTGAAAAAATGGAATTAAAAAATAATTCATTAAAAGGAAATTCTTTTAAAGTTTATAAGGAAATTCTTTTAGATAAATCATTTATCTTGTGGAATTTATCCAATATACTGCTTGTCGGAGTATATGGTTATATATCTTCATTTTTACCTATAACACTATCGGCAAGAAAAGTATCCTTAACCTTATACGGATATTTACTATCGATAAATGCCTTTGTATGTACTTTTTTTCAAATACCTGTTTCTATCATTTTTTCAAAAAGCAATATTGGGAAAGTGAGTCTTTTCGCGATGATTGGTTATATAATTGGATTTTTGTTATTTGGTTTTAGTAAAATTCCAGTATTACTAATGTTCGGGATGTTTATTTTAAGCACAGGAGAAATAATTCATGCTGCTGTTGCCGTAAGATTTATACCAGAAATTGCTCCTAAAGGCTTGCTTGGTAGATATATGGGTTTTAATGGGATTCAGGAGATTGGTCCGTTTTTATTTAGTATCGCAGGTGGAATTGTTTTAGAAAAGTTTGGTCCTCAAATTCTTTTTTCTATGGCAGCATTTGCCTCTTTTTTAGCTGGATTATTAAAATTCGGAGCAGATAGAGTAAGAGCAAATAATTAAATTATTCAATTTTCTTCATAATTTTTAATTTAAAAATTTTTTAATCTGAAAAAATAAAAATAAACTCTAACTTTTATATAATCTTTATTTTTATCCATTTTGAATTACAAAAAAAATAAATTATAATAAAATCGGAGGACTTATGCAAAGGGAAATAACACAAAATATTAATTTACATGATGAGAAAGGGCATATTACAATAGAGGGTTGGGCAAAAGAGCCTTACTGGATTTATGATAGAAAAAAGGTAAAAGCAAGCAGTTTAAGAATTAAAGAATGGGACTATTATGCAATACTTTCACAAAAAAGTGGCTTTGGACTTGCATTCACAATAAGTGATATGGGATATCTGGGTTTTGCCTCGATATTATTTTTAGATTTTCAAAATAGATTTTATAAACCAGTAGATTCTCTTTTCTTTTTTCCTCTTGGTAAATTAAATCTACCTTCTAAAAGTGATTATGGACTAATTAAATATAATGACAAAAAGATATCAATAAATATTGAGACAAAAGAGAATGAAAGAATAATAGAGTTTTCTTCCACTATTGTTGAAGATTTTGCCAAAAATAAAGGGATAAGCGGTAAAATAAAACTAGATTGGTCAAAAGATGAAGATTCCATTAATATAGCAACATCCTGGAAAGAAAAAAGAACTGCATTTTATTATAATCAAAAAATAAATTGCATGAAAACCGAAGGTGAATTTAAAATTGGACAGAAGATATATAAATTTGATCCAGATCAGGATTTAGCTGTGCTTGATTGGGGGCGAGGAGTATGGACATATAAAAACAGATGGTACTGGAGTTCACTTTCTTCATATGTTGATGGTAAAAGATTTGGATGGAATCTTGGTTATGGTTTTTCCGATAGAACACCTGCTTCTGAAAATGCACTATTTTATGATGGGAAATTGTATAAACTTGATCAGGTCGAATTTATTTTTGAAAAAGATGATTATTTAAAACCATGGAAAATAATAGATAATGAAGGAAAATTAGATATAACTTTTAATCCTATTTTAGATAGAAATAGCAAGTCAGACCTTTTTATTATTAAATCTATCCAGCATCAGGTTTTTGGATATTTTAGCGGAAAGGTTAAAATTGATGATAAAGAATTAAAAATAGTAAATTTACTCGGATTTGCTGAAGATGTTTATAATGACTGGTAAGAGTCAATAGAAAAAAGATTGATTAAATAAGCATATCTTAGTAAATTTGAATTTGATAATTTGGATTATATTTGGTTTGAATTTTTAATTAAGGCTTTAAATCCAATTTAGGAGCTAAATAATGGAAAAATATTTTGGCTCATTAAATCAATTGATGAAAGAAGAAGAAAACAAAGGTGAAAGAATTGCTATTTTATTTATGATCTTTATTGCAATGGCGGGTGGCTTTATAATATTTGTTTCAAGAAGTCAAATTACAAAAATAGCTCAGCTTGCCTTTGGAATAACTATACCTCTTTTTATTATTTTTTGCATTATAGAATATTTTATATTCCTAAATCCCAGAAAATATAAATATTCATATAAATTTATATCCAGTTTTCTTTTTGGATTTATTGTCTTTTTAAACTTAATAGTTCTTTTTAGTTATAGAACTTACAAAACCCCAATTTTCTCACTTTATTATCTTCTAATAGGTCTCTCAGCATTAAGGTTTTCCTCAAAATTATCTATTTTTTCTACTATTATCACTTCTTCTTCTATTTCATTACTAATTCTAATTTCATTAATAACTAAAAATGTCGTATTTGGCAATTTGCAGGAAGCTTACATATCGGAAAAAGTTAGTTTGCTTTCAATAATAGTAAATCTTGTATTTATGTCCATCCTTGGTTTTATTCAGTATTACATAGCTGAAAGATATAGATTTGTGATGAGACAATCGATAATTCTAGAAATCGATAAAATTAACCATGAAAATCAAATTAATCAGTTAAAAAATATGTTTACAAGATATGTCTCAATTCAGGTTGCCGACTATCTCATAAAAAACAAATATGAGATCAAGAACGAGAAAAAATTGGTAACTATTTTGTTTTGCGATATAAAAGATTTTACTAAAATGACTCAAGAGTTAGAAGCTGATCAGGTGGTAAATCTATTAAATAGATTTTTTTCTGTGATGATAGATATTATTTTTTATTTTAACGGAACGTTAGATAAATTTATTGGTGATGCTTTAATGGCAGTATTTGGAGCACCTATTTCTTATAGTAAAGATGAAATCAATGCTATTTGCAGTGCTATAGCTATGAGGAAAGCTTTGCAAATTTTAAATAAAGAATATGAAAAGGCAGATTATCCTCAAATAAAAATTAGAATAGGAATAGATACTGGTTATGCTGTAGCAGGTAACATAGGTTCTGAAAAAAGAATGGAATATACAGTAATAGGAAATCCAGTAAATTGTGCTTCAAGAGTCGAGCAGACCAATAAAATTTTTAACACAGATATATTAATAACAAAAAGAACTTTTGAAAAAGTTAAAAATTAAATAGAATTTGATGAAAAACCTTTATTAAATATAAGAGGTATAGAAGAAAAGGTTATAACTTTTTATGTAAAACAGATAAACCATAATTATCCAGAAATAAATGAAAAAATCGAAAATTGTATTAACAACATTTTTAAAGAAAAATAATTTAATTAAGTATATATTTCAGGGAATCGTTATAATACTATATAAAGCACTTTCTAAAAAAACTTATAAAATAAAATGGATTATAAAGGAAGGAAAATTAAAATATACATTAAATTACTTTTATTTCTGGTTATTTTTGCAATCTTGCATTTTTCATATGACTTACTCCCAAATAATATAACAAAGATATTTTCAGGCACTGAAGAGTCGGTATTTTCACATTTAAAAATAGCTTTTTGGGCATATTTAATGATTTAAATAATAGATTATTTTTATAGCAAAAAAAGGGGAAAAAACTTTTCATGGACTTGTTCATTATTAATAAATATAACTTTATTATGGTTTATTGTAATATTTTGGTATATTGTTCCAGCATTATAAGGTAAATTGCATTCGGATTTAATCGAAATTTTATGGGCTTTTTTTGTTTTATTAATGGTAGGATTATTTTGTTTAAATTTTGAAAAATCATAGGTTTTACTAAAATTTCAAAGTTTAACCAGAATTCTAATCTTTTTAGTTTTTTTTATATCTATTTCTACACTTTTTTCACATTTCAAAAACCCTATGTTGATTTATTTCAAAGTCCTTAAAAAATGGTAAATCGATAAATTTAAATATTAACCAATCAATATCGGAAATTTTATTTTTCTTTCAACTTTTTCATTTAATATTTTTCATATTTTTCTTTTTATGTTTTTTATTTTTTTAATATTTTTTATATTTATTGAAAAATTGATTTTTCATTGTTTATTTTTTAAAAATTGTTACAAGTTTTAAACAAGCAGTAAAACCTATAAAATTTTGAAATTTAAAATAATTTGATAATTTTAATTTGCATAATTTTACAAAAATTATAGTTATAATAAATCATTTAGGATTTATTATCATTGAAAGGGGTTTTTTATGGAAAACAATAAAAATGAAAAACTAGAGACAAAGAGGCATTCTCTTTCACACATTCTTGCAATGGCTGTGCAATCAATCTGGCCAGAAACAAAGCTTGCAATTGGACCTGCTATTGAAAATGGCTTTTATTATGATTTTGATATAAATACTACAATTTCTGAGGATGGTCTTGGCAAAATTGAAGAAAAGATGAAAGAAATATTAAAACAAGACTTAAAATTTGTTCAAAAGAAGATGCAAATTGACGAAGCAATTAAGTTTTTTAATGAAAAAGGAGAAATTTACAAAGTAGAGCTTATTCAAGAGCTTAAAGAAAAAGGAGAAAAAGAAGTCTCAATATATGAAACAGGAGATTGGCTAGATCTTTGTATTGGTCCTCATGTTGAATCTACAAAAGAAATAAATATCGATGGTTTGAAACTTGACAGGGTTTCTGGTGCTTACTGGAGAGGGGATGAAAAAAATAAAATGCTTCAAAGGGTTTATGGTCTTTATTTTGATACAAAAAAAGAACTCGACGATTATATAAAATGGAGAATTGAAGCAATAAAAAGAGATCATAGAAAAATCGGGAAAGAACTGGATCTATTTTCTGTTCATGAAGAAGCTGGTGCTGGACTTGTTTACTGGCATCCAAATGGTGCAAGGATGAGATACCTTGTAGAAAATTTCTGGAAAAAAAGACATCTTGAAAATGGATATGACTTTTTATATACTCCACATATTGGCAAATCCTGGCTCTGGGAAACTTCAGGTCATTTATCATTCTATAAAGAAAATATGTATAGTTCAATGAAAATAGATGAAGATGACTATTATATAAAACCTATGAACTGTCCTTTCCATATAATGGTATATAAATCTAACGAGCATTCATATAGGGATTTGCCTCTTAGATGGGCTGAACTTGGAACTGTTTATAGATATGAGATGTCAGGTGTTTTGCATGGTCTTTTAAGAGTAAGAGGCTTTACTCAAGATGATGCACATATAATCTGCACAGAAAAGCAGATAGAATCTGAAATTATTGAAGTACTAAGGTTTTCACTTTTAATTTTAAGAGCATTTGGATTTAATAAAATAAAGGCATACCTTTCAACAAAACCAGAAAAAAGTATTGGAACAAAAGAGCAATGGGATAAAGCCACAGAATCTTTAAAAAAAGCTATTAAAAATGAAAATTTGGAATACCTAGTTGATGAAGGCGGCGGGGCATTTTATGGTCCAAAAATAGATTTGAAAGTTATGGATGCCTTAAATAGAGAATGGCAGCTTTCTACAATTCAATTCGATTTTAATTTGCCTGAAAGATTTGATATGTACTATAAAGACTCAGATGGTAAAGAAAAAAGACCATATATGATACATAGAGCTTTGCTTGGTTCATTAGAAAGATTCTTCGGAATCTTAATAGAACATTATGCCGGTAAATTTCCAACCTGGTTTTCACCAATAAATGTGACAGTTATACCTGTTTCAGACAAACATGTCGAATATGCAAATAATATTGCTAAAAAATTAAAGGAAAAAGAATTTTTTGTAAAGATAGATGTTCAAAATGATACTGTTGGCAAAAAAATATTTAGAGCTCATGCAGAAAAAATTCCTTATGCGGTTGTAGTTGGTGATAAAGAGATGCAAAACAATTCTGTCACAGTTAAAAATAGAGATACTCAAAAGCAAACTAACTACTTATTGGAAGATTTTATAGCAAAACTTTGTGAAGAAAGGGATAGTTACAGCAATATTTTACAATTATAATTGTTGCAATTATTAAATTTAATACTTAAAAATACTTTCAGTGATATTTTGAATTTTAAAATCAATTTGGTTTTAAAATATAGCTTGCAACTATTGGTAAAATATGAAAATTGCTAAAACTCGGTCATATTTGGCTGGATTTTATAATTAAACCAGAGTATTAATTTTTTAATTTTGGAGGCATCAATGAATAATTTAGCAATAATTGATGCTCATTCTTTTATTTATAAATTTTATTTTTCTCTGGGGAAAAAGCCATTATTTACGACAAAAAATGAAGATGTAACTATTCTTCATCTATTTATTTCAAAAATTATTTCCATCGAGAAAAATCATAATCCTACACATATGGTTATCTGTTTTGATGAAAAGGGACCAACATTTAGAAACACTATTTATCAAAATTATAAGGCAAATAGAGATAAATCTCCAGAAGAGATAAATAGGCAAACACCAATATTAAAAGAGATATTGAGTGAATTAGGTTATAAAGTTTTAAGTGAAAAGGGTTATGAGGCAGATGATTTTATAGCGGCATCCTGTTTTGCTGGATTAAAAAAAGGATTCAAAATAAAGATATTTTCTCAGGATAAAGATCTACTTCAGCTTGTTGAAAAAGATGTAAATGTAGTGGCATTAAAAAAAAGTGGTGAAGGGGAAATAACTTATGATGAAAAGCAGGTTTTGTCTGAATTGGGGATAAAACCTGAACAAATGGTAGATTTTCTTGCCTTGATGGGGGATAGTTCGGATAATGTTCCTGGAGTCAAAGGTATAGGAGAAAAGACAGCATTATCTTTAATTCAGAAATATGGAAATTGCGAACAACTTTTAAAATATCTTCATACAGTTTCATCTACTTCTATTCAGAAAAGGATTAAAGAAGATTTAGAATCGCTTAAAATTTCAAAAATACTTGTGGATTTAAAAAACGCTGAACATGTAAAAAATCTTGCAGAAAAACTGGATCCAGAAAATTGGTTAATTCCAAAAGTTAAAAACCAAAAGGGATTAGAACTTCTTAAAAGATACGAATTAAAACAACTTTATGAGAGTTTAAGTGGGGAAATTTATGAAGGAGAATATGAATATACTTCTTTAAATACAGAAAATTATTTTCTTGTTGATAATAAAAACAAGTTAGACGAACTTTTCAACAACTTAAATAACTTTGATATTATCTGTATTGATACCGAAACCACAGATATAGATCTGGAAAACTTAGATATTTTAGGTATATCACTCTGCTGCGAAGAAAAAAAAGCTTATTATGTAGATTGTAGAGATGAAACATTAAAAGATATATTTTTTACCAAAATAAACAAACATTTAGTAAATAAAAAGAGATTTATAGGACATAATTTAAAATTTGATTATAAAGTATTAAGAAAATATGGAGTTAAGCTCCAACCAATTTATTTTGACACAATAATAGCCGCGATGCTGTGTGGAATTGAAGGGGAAAAACTTTCTATGGATGATCTTGCAAAAAAATATTTAAGATACAAAACAATTCATTATGAAGATATTGTTAAGGATAAGAAAAAAACATTAAATGATTATCCTATTGAAGATGTAAAAAATTATTCCTGTGAAGATGCAGATATTACTTTCAGACTTTATAACTTTTATAAACCAAAGATTGAGCAAGATAATTTTTCAAGACTTTTTTATGAAATCGAGATGCCACTTTTGCCAATTCTAGCAGAGATGGAGATTGAGGGGATTCTTGTAGATAAATCTTATTTTGATGCTTTAGATAAGGAGGTAAGTGAAAGACTATATAAATTAAAAGGGGAGATATATGAAATTGCAGGAAAAAATTTTTTAATAAATTCTACAAAGCAACTTTCCGAGGTTTTATTTGAAGATTTAAAACTTCCAGTAATTAAAAAGACAAAAACAGGACTTTCAACAGATGAACAGGTTCTTGAAACTCTATCAGATATGGGCTATGAAATTGCAAAAAAATTGGTTGAATTTAGAAAACTAGAAAAATTGAGAAATACATATATTATACCAACAATTAATTATATAAAAAAGGATGGTAGGATACATACAAATTACAAACAAGCCTTTGTTTCAACTGGAAGGCTTTCCAGTGTTGAACCGAATTTACAGAATATTCCAGCTTCCCCAGAGATGGGGATTAATATAAGAAAAGGTTTTATAGCAGCAGAAGGATTTAATCTTTTATCTTTTGACTACTCACAGATTGAACTAAGGGTTCTTGCATATTTTTCACAGGATAAAAATTTAATTGCGGCATTTGAAAACAATATAGATATTCATTCAAATACTGCTTCAATACTATTTAAAAAACCAATTTCAGAAATAACTCAAAATGAAAGAAAAATTGCAAAAACGATTAATTTTGGTGTTATATATGGTCTTTCCGTATTTGGATTAAAGCAGCAACTCGGAATTTCTCAAGCCGAAGCTCAAAGCTTTATAAACAATTATTTTTCAAACTTTTCAACTATTAAAGATTATATTGAAAGTTATATGAAACTTTGTGAAGAAAGAGGTTATGCAGACACATATTTTGGTAGAAAACGATATATACCTCAGCTAAAGTCGGCAAATAAAACAGATAAGGATGCGGCAAAAAGAGCGGCATTAAATACCCAAATCCAAGGAACTGCTGCCGAAATAATGAAAAAAGGAATGATAGATGTAATGTCCACTCTCGATGGTTTATATAAAGAGGAAAAAAGAGAAAAGGTAAGATTACTTTTACAGGTTCATGATGAAGTAATTTTTGAAGTGAGAGAAGACTTAATAGAACCTGTTTCAAAGAAAATAAAAAACACACTAGAATCTGTTATGAAAAATGAAAAAAATTGGAATATTCCCTTAGAGGTAAATTTATCCTTTGGCAAAAGCTGGGATTTATTGAAATAAATATTTATCCAAATTTAAAAAATTTGTTTCAATTTTATATATTTTTTGGCAATATACAAAAAATATAACTTTTAGACTTTGATCTGCTTAAGATTTATATATTTTTTGGGCAATATGTGAAAAAGGATAATCCAAAGACTTTAATTTACTCAAAATTTTTTACATTTTTTTTGGTAATCTAATTTAGCGCCAAAAAAATTTAAAATATAATTGAAATATGTGGTTGCCTTCTATTTAATTTTGTTGTGAAATTTATTTCTAAAACTTTTAAATATATAACTTTTAATTAATTTTTGAATAGTTTGCTTATAATTTTTAGTTTGCTTACTAATGAAGCAATATAAATTAAGTAATATAAAAGAAAAAGAATAAAGTTAAATTGATAAAAATCAAAAATGGGGGAAGGATGATGAAGGTTTATATATCATTTGATTTTGAAGGCATTGCAGGGGTTAGCTTCTGGAGGGAAACAGAAGGAGATTCAAGGTGGAACAACATTGCAACAAAACAACTAAAAGCATTTGTTGATGGAATTTTAGCGGCAAATCCTAATGCCCAAATTTATGTTTCAGATTCTCATGCAAATGGAGAATCGTTGATCTGGGAAAATTTAAATAATGTTAAATTGATAAGAGGATGGCCTAGAGTTTTTTATATGGTAGAAGGACTTGATAGCTCATTTACAGATCTTGTTTTATTCGGCTATCATACCGCAATTGGGATATCAGGAATGATGGATCATTCTTACTCTTCAAGTGCAATTTATAGCATAAAAATGAATGGGGAATATCTAGATGAAGCAAGAATAAACTCATATTATGCATCTGAGCATAAAGTACCTCTTTCATTTATATATGGAGATAGGCAGACTATTGAATCTTCGCCTTCATATCCTGACATAGACTATTGCATTTCAAAGGAAGCTATATCAAGATTTTGTGGATTAATGAGACCAGAAAAAGAGATATTGGAAGAATTGTTTGAAAAAGGTAAAAATCTTGGAAAGAAGAAAAAGATAGTAACACCATTAGTTTGTAATATTGCAGAAAAAGAAAATTACCAGAAAGTTTATCCTTTATTTATTGAAATAGAATTTACCGATACAGTTAGAGCAAAACTTGCTTCAATTCTTCCAGATATAAATCTTGTCAATCCAAGGAAGGTTGAGTTCTATTGTAAAGATGTCGCAACATTTTATAGATTACTTAATGCGATAACAATATTATGCGCAGCAGCAAAAACATTTCGCTAATTTTTAAGCTATTATTTTTCATTTTAACAGTTTGTCTGTATTCTCTGTTTATATTATTTTATTCATCAATCTATGTTGGTATTTTCGAAGAACTACAAGGGAATGAACAATTAACCATTGCATTTGCAGGCGATGCTATTCCTCATTATATGATAAGATCAATTTTAAGTTCTAATTTTATATTTGGTTTGCAAGAGGCATTCTTCTTTATTAAATATTTTTTAAATGTAGATGCTGCATTTTTCAATCTTGAAACAACATTATCAATAAATCCAAAACCTGTCCAATCTTTTCATTTCTCAGTTCAACCCGAGTTTTTGAATATATTAATAAACTCTGGCTTTACCCATTATACAATTGCAAATAATCATAGCCTTGATTATAAAGAAAATGGTTTTAAAGAAACTATTTTTTATATAGATAGGGAAAAGGCCACTGGATATTATGATAAAGAAATTTCTTATTTAATTTTCGATATTAAAGATATAAAAGTAGGGTTTTTATCTTTTACTATGCTTTCCAATTATCCAGTTGATAATAAGGTTCAAATAAGACCTGTTTATATCACAAATATTGAAAAGGATACAGGCTTTTTAAGTTTTGTTGAAAATTTAAGTAAAAATGTAGATATTTTGATCTGTGGTGTTCATTGGGGGGAAGAATATAATTTAATTCAAAATAAAATTCAAGAAAAGACAGCCAAAATTTTAATAGATAATGGTGTAGATATTTTATGGGGTTCTCATCCTCATGTAATTCAACCTTTTGATATATATAAAGAAAAATTAATAATATATTCATCGG